>ENA-UOOM01000754-UOOM01000754.1-fermentation-metagenome-genome-assembly--contig:-NODE-754-length-34444-cov-43.604321_pt1 | contig 34444 bp, 34 predicted proteins | sample MGYA00245781_ERZ724031 | MGnify/ENA primary metagenome ERZ724031 (study PRJEB28704, sample SAMN03018317) | fermentation metagenome | biome: anthropogenic terrestrial biome; feature: soil; material... | reverse complement strand
AACCTTTCGTAAGAACATGATATCATCTATACGACAACTATCCTAACACATGGGGGCTCATCTATTAGAAGTTTGATATCGAAAGAACCAGTATTTATGCTAGGAGATGGCCTAAATTGACGAATATATTCACTGCTCCATTTAGTTGCAGAACCGTCAAGCGTAGCCCGCATTAGTGTTAAAGTTGTTGTTTTACCTGTTCCGTTAGGCATCATAATTAAGGTTATGGGGGGAATTTGGGTTTTACCAATCTCGATTGATAGGTCATTTACCCCTCTAATCCCTTTATAATTCCAATCTAAAATTGTTATTTGCACGATTAAAGCACCTCAAGCAATTTATTATCCTCAAGATTAACAAGCTCCATAATGCTTTTAACATCGTCTTCCAAGTAATCGCCTTCGAGGGCGTTTGCGATGAGTTTCCTCAGTCTCCTTTTAAATTGATCATCTTCATGAACTGATGACAATACTTTGTCAAGTGCAAGATCCAATTCTTTATAAGTATTCACTTCGAGTCCCTCCTTGTATTTGCTAAAGTTGATAACCAGACTTCACGTTCGGTATCTGCGTTATACTCTTTACTACCATCTAAACATATAAAATCAATAACCTTAGCTCTTTTGTACTGATTATCAGCATCTATACGCAAACTTCTTCCTATACGTTGTATAGTCTGAAGTCTAGCACGATCAGACGAAAGAAGAAAAATAGAAGTAATAGATTTTATGTCGATACCCTCAGATAACCTTTTACTTGTTATAAGACAATCGATCTCTCCTCTACTAAACCTTAATAGATTAGTTGCGTCATCTTCTCCATAATAAGTATGGTAGTCAGGTTTATAATTAATCAGTATCATTTGGAGGTCGATACCAAATTCTTTAGTCGCAACAAAAATTAAAGATCGCTCCAGTAAAACCTGCCTTTTAGAAATTAAATCTCTAAAAACAGGCAATTTCGCACGGGATTTCTTTTTTACACTTGCAAGTTCATTATATAGATCATTCACGTCTACATGTAAGCCCTGCTTTTTCTTTGCATTAAAAGCTGCAAATATTCTCTTCATTTCCTTCTTGTCTTCTTCAGTCAATTCATAATGTAGGGGAAAATAATCAAATTCGCATAGAATCCCTTTTTTTATCGCATCTTCGATTTGAAAAACGAATAAAACTGGGCCTATTTCATTCTCTATAAACTTATTTCCTTCCTCATCGTACTCCCTTTCTGGGGTTGCGCTTAGCCCCAGTCGATATTTGAAGCGTTTTATTTTCCCTGATAAAGAATCAACAAGAGATGGCGACCCGAATCCATGAACTTCATCGCAAATAAAAAGCATGTCCTGGACAGAAGAATCTAAGAACCGAACCACTTCATTTAATCTATCGGCGTCCCGGGAAACAAGCATAATAGCCCCTTCAGTATTAAGCAAATAAGAGCTCAACTCATTAAAACTTTTGTAATACCTATACACATTCATCGAGGTTTCAAGAGACAACTCGCTATACCATTGGTCTAAAAGATCATTACCATATGCAGTTACTACAATGCTTTTTATTTCTCTCATACTATATAGCTTTTTGATGATTCTTATGGCTGTTCGAGTTTTGCCAGTGCCAGTTGCCATTTCTAAAACACCATTTTTAGACAATAAAAATTGCTGCACTGCTTCATCTTGATGTTTCCATTTTGCACTTTGGCTAGCTGGTATTATATAAGGCCTGTCCTGTATTCGGTTTATTAGTATTTGCTTTCTTATGGCTTCTGGTAAGGAATAAACGATGATGTTCGGGTCCAAGTTGTTCCATAGCAACTCAAACCTTTTTTTATCATATTCTACAAAGTGTGATAATCCAGACCATGATTTAAATACTTTTATGCTTTCATAGTTTGTATATCCCTTACTACTATCGTTAATTGACCCATTAAACGATAATGTCGTATCTTCATCACCATAGAATATTCCAAACTTATCATGAAAATCCCCGATTAGCTTTGCTGAAGGAACTGCAAATTTAAATTCAATTATATTATCATATATTAACCAAGCTAAAACATTTAGGGTTTCCTTTTCCATTTCCTTTACTAATAAATCAACATTTTGGCCTAGGATTTGCTGATATTTTTCATATTGTAATGATGGTTCCAGGCTTGCTACAAAAGCTTCAAAATCTTTTTCGTCTATTAAAGGACTCACTATCCAGCGAGCCTTACCACCATTCGAAGCAAAACTCGCCATACCTCTCGCGTTACACTTTAGCCAACCAGAAGTAAAATACCCTACACCTCGATCATATTGCTTAGCCCACATTAAACACGGTTCATAAAATTCTTTTACATGGTCATTATGACTACTGTTCAATGCATCAGGTACTAATGGATAAGATTTCACGAAACCCCTCCCTGGCGATACTGAAATCCCTTGTCCCGTCCGGTAAAGGAATTGTACATCTCACCACCCCTTTTAAGTACACAAGCTGGTCGCCTAGATTAGATGAGGAATCTGGAGATTAGATGGGGGAGTTGCTAAACCGTGTCCATATCTTGTTTGTTAGGAGTGCATGATTAAAGTACATATTACCATAAGGCTATGACACTATTGTTACTTCTATATATCGACATCTTTTTCCTCTTTTCCCCATCGCCGGAACGAATGCCTCTTAGGCACTTAACGCCGATGCAAGCACAGGAAAAATCTCTTCAAAATCGATACCCATTGGCATGGCTGTCAGCACAGGTCCACCAGTTTCCCCCTCCGCTTAACATCACTTTTCACGTTCTGGCTCGAACACACCTTTTGCAATCAACGCTATGACCTGTGGGTCATCTTCTTTAAGTTCTTTCCGCACATAGCGAAGGTAGCAAAGTAAACATTCTATATCTTCACGGTTATACATAAGGTGGATGGCATTGTCAGTAAAAGCTCTGTTGCTATCCCAAAAGCCCACCACTAACTCAAACTTTATATCCTGCAGTTCCCAGCCCGGTCGCACATATGCATATTTTGGGTCGTTCCGTAAATCTGTTACTGGATAGCAAATAAAGGTGAGGTCTGGCTCAACGCACGAAAATTTTTCTTTTTGCTGCATCTCACCGTTGACTTGCCTTGTAAACAAATCAACTAGAGCATCAACCTCCTGGCTCATGAGAATTTTGTTTCCAAGGCGATAATTCATGAACCTCGACACAATGGCACCATCGGTGCGACACCATTCTTCATCCCAAGTATCTTTTGTGGTCTTACTGTAATAAGACACATCAAAGTATAAGATAATGCCCGAAGCATTTAGTTTTATCCGCATATTGCTTTCCTCCAAGAGGGATATAATCGCATTTACATGATCACCGAGCCGATAAATTGCCTAAAGAGTTAGCACGGATGATAAAAGCTAAGTATGAGTTTTTGCCCTTCTCACAATGCATCTACAATGAAAAGTTCTTTATTTGATGGTTTCCACCGCGGCTTGTCTGTTCTTAGCTATATGGCCCAATGCTGTTCGACGTCATCTTCCGGAGGAAGTCGTTTGTTAGGGTTCAGATTTCTGTATCTCCATATACTACACTTCTTTGACTTCTCCAAAATGCGACAAAGCAATCTTATCCAACTGTGCGGCGATGTCCACGAAGGCAATATTCAAATCCAGTGTTTTCACGCTGATTTTATTGCCGCTCATCTGGAAATCACAATCTGGTGTAATAGTTTCTTCTGTTTTGGCATACAAAAGCATACCAGCCACATTGCCGGTGTTGCCGACATCGCGATTCTTAACATACGTAAAAATCTGATACAGGTTGTTAGAATGAAGGGTCTTGCTATTATACTGAACCTGCAGGGTATGGGTGTAATACTTGGTGTCGATAATAAGGACTTTCTCGCCCTTTCTTAATGTGATGTCCGTCTGCATAACCGGTAAGAAATCTATGACACCGTCGTCAAGGTTCCATGCCACCTGTGAAGCTGCAGCCCAGTTCCGGATGATGGCGTTTGTAATACTCCAATACGAATTTCTCAAACAGGCGGGACATACGCTGTTCATCCAAAAAAGCGGCCATTTTGTATTCGCCTTTCTCGGTGGATAGCATCAGACCCTCGAGAACAAAAAAGCAGATATTCAACAGCATTCGATAACTCTGATTATTTCTTTGAAAACTTGTGAGATATCTATGAATCGTTTCCTAATATTTACAGCAATTTTTATCCTGCTCATCATAGATGGGCAAAATGATATCGGAAATGGTATGGCTCTCTTTCTTAACAACAGCCTCCCATAAAGGATAGAGGAACCTTCTCCAGAGCAGATGCAATCCCCTGCCAACGTTGGCGGACGATTTTTCGTGTCGGTTTCTATCCTTATTATTGCTGCCTGATTTAAAGGTTTGAGCGTTGTAGGCAGAGATTGTTGATATGCTCAAGAAAAAGGGGAATTAAGCAAAGGCGAAGAATATTAGAGCCGGGGTGAATTGCATGGAAGAACAAATTCGTATTTCTGCCTTCAGGTGGCTTGAACAGCAAACTGCTATCTACGGAGACGTGTTGCCTTATCAGCTTTTGCAACAGGGCTTTGATTACCAAGGCGAGAGGGTCACCATAATCGGCCCACAGGGTATTTGGAAACCTAAGCAGTTACGCTTGATTCCAATATCTATAACGACTGCACCCAATGGACCATATGATGACTACTCTGATGAAAGAGGATTAATAATCTACCGGTACCGTGGTACAGACCCCTACCATAGAGATAATGTTGGCCTAAGGGAAGCCATGCGTCAGACAGTACCTTTAATATACTTCCACGGCATCAGCAACGGCAAGTACTTCGCCTCCTGGCCGATATTTGTCGTAAATGACAATCCCGCAGAGCTATCCTTTACAATAGCCTTTGATGATCATCGTTCAGCTGACTTATATTCCAGACAGTTCACGAACTCAAATAGTCCTAATGTCTTCAACGAGTACATTGTTCAAGAGGAAGCAGACTATAGGCGCCATTATACGACGTCAATAATAAGAAGCCGGCTCCACCAAAGCGCTTTCCGGGTCAGAGTCCTGGAGGCTTACAGTGAGCAATGTGCCTTTTGCAGGCTGAGGCATCCCGAGCTGCTAGATGCCGCCCATATCATCCCGGATACAGATCCCAGGGGAATCCCCTCAGTTACCAATGGCCTGTCCCTGTGCAAGATTCATCATGCTGCATTCGACAGGAATATCATTGGCGTGACACCGGAGTACCAGATTAAAGTAAAGGAGGAAGTCCTGAAAGAAATAGATGGCCCTATGCTGAAACACGGGATTCAGCAGCTTCATGCGCAAAAGATAGTCTTGCCCCACAATAAGAGCCTATGGCCGGATCAGGAAAAGCTCGAAGAACGGTATGTTCATTTCGTAAAAGCGCAATAACTCCCGCACGATACCCTTACATAATTTATGAGCCTTCACCTGTTATCCAAGCTCTAATGATTCGTGTACTTGGCATCGGAGCTAACTGTCTCTGTATAAGTAATTTCTACAGGGATAACATTTTTTCCTTTTTCGCCATTATTCTACATAGTATAAAAGAGCCCGGTTGGGCTCTTTTTGCTTAGCTCTTGTGTTAATAGCGTTCAACAAGTTTCGGGATAATCTCTCATATTTCCCGGAAAATATCGGTGTTGCCTTGCTTTTTTTGCTTAAGCTTTATACAGGGTCTTGCCTTCCTTGATGGTCTCCGGGACCTTGGTAAAGAGATTTTTATCATCGAGGACAATGCTGTAGGGTCCGTTAATCATGGCGGTTTTCCGCCGCTGGATGTCCGTCAGATACAGCTTGCGCTGGTTTTCCTTTAAATTATAGAGCTCATATTTTTCGCTGGAAAACCCGCTGAACAGGCAGCCCAGCCTTTTAAAAATACTAAGGCCGCCCTTGTACTCCCTATTCAGTTCAAACAAATACCGCAAAGCATAGTAATTATACAGCTGCCTTTCACAATTTTCTTTAGGCCAATTCTAAGTCCTCCCACAAAAAGTAGTATACCCTTGTAATCTTAGGTCATTAACAGCAAGACTAGATCTGACAACCTCCCGTTCAAATTTATTTACCTTTTTATGTTCTTCATAAGCGGCGAGTTCCTGCCGCTAAAGATAATTCCAGAAGATTATGCTGACAGTTTTCGCTGCAGATTCCCCATTGTTTTTTTTCTCATAAATGCTATAATAACCTTGACAACTGAATACTGGTGTCTTCAGGGCAGGGTGAAATTCCCGACCGGCGGTAAAGTCCGCGAGCGTGTCAACGCAGATTTGGTGAGATTCCAAAACCGACAGTAAAGTCTGGATGAAAGAAGGCAAGTTTTTCTTATAATATCCACCTGAAAGACACAGTCTTTCAGGTGTTACTATTTTTAGGAGGGAAAAGTAATGAACACTAATACTAAAAAAATTGTTACTTTGGCAATGCTGAGCGCTATTGCCTATGTGGTCATGGCGGTTGGACGCATTCCAATTATACCAACTGTCGAATTTTTAAAGTACGATCCTAAAGATATTATTATCGCTATTGGCGGCTTAGTATTTGGGCCATTATCTGCATTTCTCATGTCTGTAGTCGTTTCTTTTGTCGAGATGGTGACAGTCAGTGAGTCGGGCATCATTGGTTTGATCATGAATGTAATTTCTACCTGCGCTTTTGCCTGCACAGCCGCTTTCATCTATAAGCATAAACGCACACTGTCAGGGGCTGTTATTGGTCTGATCGCCGGCAGCCTTGCGATGACAGGAATCATGCTTCTCTGGAACTATATAATCACCCCAATTTATATGGGGGTGCCTAGAGAGACAGTAGCTAATATGCTAATGCCAATCTTCCTGCCTTTTAACCTTTTAAAAAGCGGACTGAACGCAGCCCTGACCATGTTGCTGTACAAGCCCTTAGTGAAGGTGTTTAGAAAGAGCAATCTGATTCCCGAGCCGGAGGCAAACGCCAAAAAGCCGATATTTAATCTTGGGGTCCTGTTGGTATCACTATTTGTCCTGGGCACTTGCCTGCTGATAATCCTGTTAAACCGCTAAATCCCTGGTAGATTCAGGCTCAATCGCAGCCATCTCAAATGCATGTAACCTAAAGGACCCGCAGCAAAAGCTACGGGCCCTTTTTTCCCTGAAGCCAGCGACGGGCTTCTTCATATTTCTCCCGAGCTAATTTATCGTTGACTAATTTGCAGCGGGCGCATTGAGGCTGGTTATTCCCCTCCAAGAACCAGATCTTCCCCTTTTTATCCAGGGCCATATCCAGGCCGATAATCTTCATGGGGAAAGCGGACCCCAATACGCTGGCAATTTGGTGGGAGAGATCCACCAGCTCCCGTATAGTTACCAGGGGATTTCGCCGCTGATCGTATTTCTGCAGTATATCCTGCAAAGGGTAATCCTTCGCCCCCCTGGCCACATTGGTGACAACTGCATCTTCCTTTTGAGCCACCTTAGCGGAAGTCAGGGTGAGCCGCCACACCTTATTTGGCTTTTGCAGCACCATGCGAATGTCAAAGGGGCAATTCCTGTAAGTGGCCAAATCAATTCCCTGCTGCAGGAAGTATTTTTCCTCGGCCAGCAGCGGCATGATTTCAGAAACAACGTCTGTCCCCGAAACTTGTCAGTGGGAGTTGCCAGAGGAGATTTCATACCTTTCTTTATAGAGTTTTTTGGTCCGTATGATGCCAAGGCCCAATTGCCCCTTATCTGGTTTCAGGTAAACAACGGGAAATTCACTGAGCATTATCCGGAGGTTCTCGGCATTGAATTCCATCGTTTCCGGGATATGCGGAGCGATAATAGGATCAACCAAAGACCGAGAGCTCCGCCGGCAGCCGGATCTCGTCGAAGCAATATCCGGTTATTCAGGGCCTCCCGGACGTAATTCGGGAAAGAGTGATATGGGTCATCCATGTTGATTTGGCGGACTTTCTCGCTTTCTTTGAACATGCTATATCCCTCCAGTATTGACATTAATTAGAAGTTGGCCAAAGTTAATTATACCAGAGAGAAGCAAACAAATTTACTATATAACCTTTTGGGGGTCAATCATTATTTAAATGCTGTAACTGCCATACAATTTAAAAGCATTTATTTAGAATTTAGTATTCAGTGAGTATAGACTAACTTGGTTTTATACTAATTTTTATAGGCTATTCGCAGTTATGATAATGTGTGTTATAATAACATAAAGTGGGGATGGCTAGAATTCCAGAATTCCATATGATTGGAGGGAACAAATGAAAAAATACTATGGAACTATACTTTGGATGCTAGTTATAACATTGTTAGTCATTTCAACCGCAAGTGCGCTAAAATACTATACCAGCACCACTTATGTAGAACACATAACAAAGCTATTCTATTATGTAGGTAATGTTTCCGTTAGAGGGTTAGACTTAATAAAAGAAGACGGTTATTGGCATTGGCCACAAAGCAGTGAGATTACTTATAAGATTCCCAACCACCCAGACATTTTTGCACAAGTAGTTGCAGGCGGTCCGGGTGATAATGTAGTCAGACGGGATTCTATTAGCGTTCCTAGAAGGGATAATACTAGAGTGTATTGGAACATCAATCTCATAAGAATATATACCAAGCCGGGAGATGAACCATGGGGAGAAAAGCCAGGTCTTGAATAAAGCATAAGAGATATTGGAACGCCATTCCCACACTTCCTTAGTGCTGAGGTGAGAGCATGAAATTGAAAAAAAAGTTGTTAATAAGTATTATCAGCGTGTTTGTTGCGGTAAGCGCCATAATGATGTTGAGCTATGTTCAGGCTCAGGCTATTTATCAAGAAGCCTATCCCTTTGGCATGGGTCAGAATCATATAGTTATGAAAAGTGATTCGAAAAAGCAGGTTTGTTTCTCTGATGTCATTAATATTGATGAAGATATTGATGTCTTAATAATTAGCAGGGATGATGAAAACAGTGAAACCATAGGTGTCTATGACCCAAGCATGGTTATGGCTTTTTGGAACACTGCGTCCGGATTAGGGATAACACGTTACTTTTCCTATGATGACTATATCAATAAGACAAAATCAGGAATATTGATTACTGATAATTCTACTGTTGATAAGATAGCCTACATAAGTGAAAATATCGATGACCTTATGTATTGTGTGGATACCCAAAGTAGTTTCAATTATTACGGAGACACAAAAGAAGTCGTCAATCTGGCTTCACTAAGTACCTTAGGCAATAATATTTATCTGGACTATGGTAATGAAAAGGTAGCAAATAACATTGTAAAGAGATTGACGAACTTAGGATACCGAAAACTTTCTCTGGAATACGTTGGCCTTTTGGAGTCAATATTTAGCTTCAACCATGACATCTACGAAGCTATAATGATTGCTGGTCTTGTGATTTATTTATTATTCGGTGTTGTTGCTTTCTGGCACCTCTATAATAACCGCAAGGAAATTAGGATTCATCTCCTTCATGGTGGAACTCTGAAAAGCTTAGCAATAAATTTATGGCAATTTGTCATTTTGAATCTGATTGGTATGATTCCAGTCACGATATTCAGTCTTTTTCAACGGAAAATGGGAAACATGTTCACATCAAATGTCTCATTAATGATGTTCCTTGGCGTTCATGTTTTGATAACTTCCATATTGTACATGTTAGCATTCAGCCTAGTCTATGTTATGAGTCAGAAGCGAGATGATATCTATGTACGCTAATCTAAAGCTTGGATTCCGAGATATATGGAAACACAAATTCTCTTTTTTAGCTTGCATTGCCTTTCTTTTGATATTCAATATGATAGTAATAATGTCCACGATGACAATTTACATTGACCAAATATCTAAAAGTTTGATAGAGTCAAAGCAGGTTGAAACCTTCGACCTAATATACACCCAATATGAAGACTTCTCATATAAAAGAGAAGATATTTTAAACCTTGCACGCATAAATTCACAGGATGCCTTTACATACTGGTTTTCCAGTTCACTGTCTAATTATTACGCACGCCCTATCTATTTAATTTTCGGGGATGGTTCGCTTATACATCCTGGGATAATAAATCAGGAGGAAATTGCAGTTTATGCATTTGACACAAGTAATATCAGTCATATTGACATATTGGATGTTAATTATTCAATTCAGCAAATCCCTTACTCTGAAAGAGTACTTTATGATTGGACCGATGACTTTCAAAATAGCAATAACATCTTTGTAGTTTATCAGGGAAATGCAATGATCGAAACAATAGACAATATGGCTGAACGCAATCCCGATATCTTTTATTATCTGGTTGGTTCAACATGGATCCGGGCCGATGACGGCGATCGTATAGATGAATACAAGGATTATGTGATGAAACAAGTGGATGGCTTATCACTAAGGGGAGATTTTTATAGGGTGGAAACATTCGAGCCGGATAGATTTTTAACTTCATACCTTTTGCCACTTGTTGTTTTCCTGGCGTTGACAGGAGTCCTATCATTTTTGCTAATATTTCAAGGCATGCTGCAAGGAATGAAACGGGACCTGACAATTCATATTCAAAGTGGCGCCAAGTTCAGGGACGTTTTACTACGGTTTTATGTATTTTTCGGTTCTATAATTGTCTTATCTTTTGTGCTTCTATATTGTCTCGGATTCATTGCGTTTTTTACAAAACCGGGAGTCTACACCTCTTACTGCATAATTGCAATAAGTATTTCGGTGTATATAGCGAGAGCATTAAAAAGAACAAATCTCTTTGATAATCTGAGAGGAGATATATTATGAAACTCGTAGTAAAAAACCTCAATAGAATCTATGAGAAAGACGGCTATAAGACACATGCTTTAACGAATGTAAGCATTAATATTCAAGATGGCGATCAAGTAATGATAACCGGGGAATCGGGTTCCGGAAAATCTACCCTGTTAAACATTATTGGTCTATTAGACCGTGGATATGAAGGAGAATATTTAATCGCAGGTAGAAATGCCAAGGATTATTCACATAAAGAACAGGCACGAATGAGAAACAATATGTTCGGTTATATATTTCAGGAATATGCTTTGCTTGAATCCGAGACCGTTTTTGACAATGTGAAAGTTCCGCTACTTTATTCTAATGTGGAAAAACAGAAGTATCGGGAACATATTGTCGAGTCCCTTACCCAGGTAGGTTTGGATAACCTCATGGGTAAAAAAGTTAAATATTTATCCGGAGGGGAGAGGCAACGTGTGGCGATTGCCCGGGCACTTGTCAATAAGCCGAGAGTAATTTTGGCGGATGAGCCCACTGGGTCACTAGATCGCAAAAATCGTGAATTAGTCTTAGATATTATATACAGCTACCTTGACAACACAAAGATGCTGATTTTTGTAACTCATGATTTGGAGAATAATCGGAAAGGAACACAAAGGTTATTCCAAATAAATCGAGGACAATTAGAAGAAATGTAAAGAACGCCGTCAAGGCGTTTTTTCATTGATTGGAGTGGGGAAGTGATATAGCATTACAGGCGATATCTTGGGAATGGCAGGCTGTGCAGGTTTTTCTCTTCCCACGAAAAGTAGGCCACCCAACTGCTCCTAGCAGGTAAAAAACGGCCCGCTCCATAATACCTCTCTGAAAGGTGGCAGCCTAAACCAGAAAGGGAGGAGTGAACCCTTCCTTTTTTGATGATGCGGGCATCCTCCAAGAGTTTGAGTCCTTTATTCCACAGCTGCCGACAGGGTATCTGCATTGCAAACTGGTGCATGCCCGTTACCTGGAGGCGGTGGACCGAGAGGATGAGGCCGCTGCCTTACTGGAATCCTGTCTGGCTGCCTATCCTGAGGATCTCCAATCCCTAAATGAGGTTGCCCTGCACTATGAGATTCACAACCATCTACATAAGGCCGAGAAAAAATGGGCCCTTTCCCTGAAATATGATATGACGGATAAGGCCCTGGTCGGCCTGCTGCGAACCTTATATAATCAGGACATGGTATTTCTCCTGTCATTACTGACCCTGCCAGCGTTGCAGGACTTAATTAAAGCCAAGGCCTATGTTGAGGCCAGTGTATTTGCTTTACAGAAATTTTGTTGGCAATTGCCTCATTCACTTTGATAACCCTCGCTTCGAAGACTAGGAACTTTAAATACCTGAACCACCTATACTAGAAGTCTGGCCCCTTCACCAGGTCACTCGGGACTAAAAGCCAGCGGCGGGCTTCTTCATATTTTTCCTGAGATAATTTATCGTTGACTAATTTACAGCGGGCGCATTGAGGCTGGTTATTCCCCTCCAGGAACCAGATCTTCCCCTTTTTATCCAGGGCCATATCCAGGCCGATAATCTTCAGGGGAAAGGCGGACCCTAATACGCTGGCAATTTGTGGGCAAGATCTACCAGCTCCCGTAAAGTTACCAACGGATTTTGCCGCTGATCGTATTTCTGCAGTATATCCTGCAAAGGGTAATCCTTCGCCCCCCTGGCCACATTGGTGACAACTGCATTTTCCTTTTGGGCCACCTTAGCGGAAGTCAGGGTGAGCCGCCACACCTGATTTGGCTTTTGCAGCACCATGCGAATATCAAAGGGGCAATTCCTGTAAGTGGCCAAGTCAATTCCTTGCTGCAGGAAGTATGCGGTATCCCCCAGCAGGGCTCTAAGTTCCGAAACCAATTGTGTGGCCCTTACATGTTGCTGGTAGTTGTCGGAGATAATTTCATACCTGGCATCAGAGAGCTTTTTCACCCTGATGATGCCAAGACCCATGTGCTCCTTGACAGGTTTGACATACACAACAGAATGCTTCCTTAGCATTTTCCAGAGGTTTTCCGGCTCATATTCCATGGTCTCAGGGACATGGCGGGCGATGAATGGGTCAGTGAGCAAGGCATTGATTTTATCTAGCTTGTTCTTGCTCTTTTTTCTTTTCATGGCCTCTACTCCCGAAGTCGCCGATAATTTCTGAGTTGCAGCGGTTCCCTATCTCTTAGCATCCTTGGGATGGAGCCAGCATCGACTGCCTTAATCTGCCGGATTACTTTCTCGATAGCCCTTAGGTAAGCTGTGTATATTTTCTCGGCGTGGGCCGGCAGGGTCTTTCTGTTACATAACTCAGCTTCCCCTTCGCTTATGAGCTCAAACCCGCTGAAATGATAGCAGACCAAAGGATGGCCCTCGAAATACCAATTGCCTTTTTTCTCCTGAACAACGTGGCCTTTGCGGATGTTCCAGGAACCGGTATTAATCCCCTTATTCTCCGTGACCGCAATACTGTTAGTGATGCCGGGCCAGCGGTCCAAGTATTTTTGGTCTGCCCAGCGCCCCTTGTCCGTCCCATATACACTGGTCCCCCCGGATATACTCAAATACTTTTTTATTGAGGACGAAAAATCCCCCATTGACCCATCCCTCTAACAAGGGCTTTTCTTTGAAACTGGTGACAACGCCCTGTTCCTCTTCCATAATTCCATAGCCCGTAGGGCGTTTAATCCCGGTAACAGTAGCGATTTTCCCCATTTTCTCATGGAATTCTAGGAGCTTATCCAGGGGTATATCTGCAAGGCCGTCACAGTATGTCATCAGGAAGACATCTTCATCAATATATTTTTCAATCCCACTTAATCCTGCCGCCGGTCTGGGTATTTAGGCCGGTATCTGCGAAGGTAATATTCCACCCTTCCGGCTGGTGAAAGTACTGGATTCCCTGGGCTGTCAGCTGAAAATCATGGTTTTCCCAATTGAGTTTAAAAAAACTCTTTGATTGCCTCCCCCTTGTAGCCTAAACAGACAATGAAGTCATTGATGGCAAATGCCTTGAATATCTCATAATCTGCCACAAAAGGGGCATGCCCCCTACTTCCACCAAGGGCTTAGGGGTTAGATCAGCTGCATCCCTCATTCGCATTCCCTTCCCGCCACAGAGGATAACGGCCTGCATGCGGAGAATCCCCCCTTGCCTGAAAATTAGTCAATTTAGTGTATGAGTATAATCCCATTTTGGGAATGGACTATTGCCATGAAGATAAGGATAACTCCCCCTGCCGCAATGCTTTTCTGGTGGGCAAGACTGTGGTCCCAGGAAAAAAAATAAAGCGCCTGTTTCCGGCGCTGTTAAAATTCCTTCTGCTCAAGACATACAATCTTCCCGCCTACCATGGTGAAGACTACATTGAACTCGTCGTCGATGGCGATGAGGTCTGCCTGCTTGCCCTCTTCAATGCTGCCCAGGCGGCCAGATTGGCCAAGGGCCCGAGCCGGGTTAAGGCTGGCCATATGGACGGCATCTGCCAGGGGGACATTGACCTTTTGCACCAGGTTTTTGACGCCGTCTATGAGCCTGAGGGTGCTTCCCGCCAGGGATCCCTCTTTCGTCCTGGCAATGCCGTCTTTAACCCGGACCTTCAGTTCACCTAATTCGTATTCCCCGTCCCCCAGTCCCCCCGCCCGCATACAGTCGGTGATGAGGATGATGTCCTCTTTATCCTTGCACTTGAGCAGGATTTCAATGACAGGGAAAGCTACATGCACCCCATCGGCGATTAGTTCCGCCATAATCTTGCCACTGTTGAGGACGGCCCCTACGATCCCCGGTTCCCGGTGATGGAGCCCCCCCATGCCATTGAAAGTATGGACGGCAATGCTGGCGCCCGTTTCAATGGCTCTGTTGGTTTCACCGTAGGTGGCGCTGCTGTGGCCCAGGGCCACTTTGATCCCCCGGCCCGTCAGGCCCTGTATGACAGGGATTGCATTCTCCTTCTCCGGGGCCAGGGCAAACACCCTGACGTTCCCCCCGGCTTTGGCCAGGATTGCCTCAATCTCTAGGCTGTCCAGTTCCCGTAAGCAGTCTTTGCAGTGGGCTCCAGAATTTTCTGGATTGAGATAGGGCCCCTCGATATAGGCCCCCAGCAACCTGGCTCCGTGCAGGCCCTGTTGCCGGCAATTTGCTATATTCTCCACCGCCCCAAGTATCTTGTCCATGCCGGCGGTAACGGTGGCAGCAAGAAAAGAAGTGACACCCTGCCTGGCCAGGTAATTGGACATGCCGTTCAGGGCCTCAAAACTGGCATCCATGGTGTCATGGCCGTTGACGCCATGGATATGCAGATCAATGAGACCCGGAAGAACAGTATACTTATCCAGAGAGATAACTTGGGCATCGCCCTGGGCTGTTGTCGGCCGGGACCTGACCTCGGCGATTTTTTCTCCTGAAAGGATGATGCTGGCCCCGGGAAGTATTCCCCTTGGAGTCACTGCCTTGCCGGCATTGAGAATATAGCGCATGCTTACCACTCCCGTTTCATCTGCTTAATGGGTATTCCTTCTTCTTGATTATATCCTAAGATGACGATGGGCCAAAAAAAGAAAAAAATAGCTGCAGTCTATTTGGAATCTTTAAGAGGCCCCCTGTTCATGGTATCATTGTGCTAACTGAAGCAATGGGGGGTTGGCTTATGACTGCAGATGCCTTTGTCAAATATGTCATGGAATATGAGCATACCGCCGGGGGCAGCACCCTGTTGGACTATGTTGCCATTGACGGCAGACAGGTCCCCCTGTTCAGCAACGAATTCTGGACCTCCCGACAGCGGCAAGCTTCATCTCTCCATGAGATTTCCTACCGAGCCTGCTTTAAGCCTCAGCTGCCCCGCTTCTTCATTGAGGCCCTGACTACTCCGGGAGACTTGGTCTATGATCCCTTTGCCGGCAGGGGAACCACCCTCATCGAGGCCGGCCTGCTGGGCCGGCGGGTGGCGGCCAATGACGTCAACCCCTTGAGTGCTCTACTGTCCAGACCCAGGTTTTTTGTGCCCTCTACTAATGCGGTGGCGGACAGGCTGGATGCCATCCCCTTGACAGAGGGGGGCAGGGCGGAGCCTGACCTCTCGATGTTTTACCACCGGCGCACCGAGGGCGAGATTATTGCCCTGCGCAACTACCTGTTGGAACGTGAGGCCCAGGGCAGAGATGACCATTTGGACCAGTGGATTCGCATGGTGGCCACCAACCGCCTCACCGGACATTCCGACGGCTTTTTCTCAGTCTATACCCTCCCCCCTAACCAGGCGGTAACTCCTGAGCGCCAGATCCTCATAAATGAGCAGAGAAAGCAGGTACCGGTGTACAAAGAAATTGTCCCCCGGATACTGCGTAAATCCGCCAGCCTGGTCAGGAATGTGACCCCAGAAGAGATTGCTCGGCTGGCCCTGGCCGGAAGGGATGCCCTCTTTCTCTGCCGGGACGCCCGCTTTACCCCGGAAATCCCGGAGGGTTCAGTTATGCTGACGGTGACCTCGCCACCTTTTTTGGATGTGGTCCAGTATGATAAGGATAATTGGCTGCGCTGCTGGTTTAACGGCATTTCTGCCAAAGCCGCAGGGGAAAAAATGACTATGGCCCGCTCCCTGGGAGAATGGCGCCGGGTCATGGGGGATGTGTTTGTCGAGCTGTACCGGCTGACTGCCCCGGGAGGCTGGGTAGCCTTTGAGGTGGGTGAGGTAAGAAAGGGCAAGATCCGTCTGGATGAGCATGTTGTGCCCTTAGGGATCAAGGCAGGGTTCCAGTGTGCAGGCATATTGCTCAATGTCCAGGAGTTTACAAAGACGGCTAATATCTGGGGAATCCGGAACAACGACGGCGGGACCAATACCAACCGCATTGTCTTGTTTTTAAAGAATGATTAAATCTCCCGGACGGGGGAATTGTACTGCTATATTAATTGTAAGGAGTTGAGGATATGAAGATTGAAAAAATCGGCAGCCGGGGAACGGTATTCACCTTTGAGGATAAGGAATCTGCTCTGGGCGAGTACTCTGTTTACCTGATTAACGGCGATAACAGGCTTTACCTGTGCGACACCCACCTGGGCCCTAAATCCATGGAACCAATCAAAGAATACCTGCAGGCCCAGGGTCTAAATAAGCCCCTGGTAATATTCCTGTCCCATTCCGACTGGGACCATGTCTGGGGTGTATGCGCCTTTGACAACCCTCTGGTGGTGGGCCATGTGCTTTGCGCCCAGAATATTATCCAGCGGGGACCCCTGGAATTGCAGCGGTACGCCAGCTACCAGAATGGGGAGATACAGCTGGTAAACCCCAACCTGACCTTTGACAGCCGTTTGTTATTCGCTGATGACGGGGTGGAGTTCATCTATGCCCCAGGCCACACGGTGGACTCGGCCATCTGTTTTGACCACAGAGACCTAGTTCTCTATGCAGGAGACCTGGTGGAAAAACCCCAGCCCTCAATTGGCTGGCATGACCTGGAGAATTATATAGATACCCTGGAATACCTGGGGGAACTGCGGGCCCAGGTGATTGTATCCTCCCATTCAGGGATTGTGACCCGGGAGGATATTGAGGACAATCTTGAGTATATCCACGGTTGTCAGGAGATTGTCCTCAAGGAGCCTCCAGAGGATGACGATGATGGCGGCGAAGATTATCTCCGCAAGCTGTACACCCTGCTGTTGTATGAGGATGCAATTGCCCAGACTGTCGGCGATGATTTTGATTATTCCTCTTTTCAGCGGCAGTTATGGCAGTCCCTGGATATGGATTACCTGAGCTCCGAATCTACCCTGCTGGACAATGTGGATTATGAAGAGCTGAAGCTGGCCCTGGAGAGCTATATGGCGGGATTATAATCTTGCTCCCGGAGGAACCCAGGAGCTTATTTTGGTTGACAAATAAGCATTACTTACCATATCCTATATGAGGAAAAATGCCGCAGAGCGGATGCGGTAAATTGTAGCATGCTGGAGATGAATTTCTGGGAAACGGAGGCATCTATAATGCGGATATGGAAGCTTCACGCCGACCTGAACCATTTTGATAACATAGCGACGGTAGGTGAAGACAATTGTTAGAATTTTGTAAAGGGGAACCCATGCTGGAAGCAGAAGAATTTTTCCGGGGTTTAAACAAGGCCAGCACTTTTAGATTAGGTGTTCAAATCCTGGACAGTGAATGTGAAGCATTTTGGGTGTCTGAATAGCGCACAGGTGGGTTGCCACGCAACCCACCTGTTTTTATACCTCTAATAATCGAGTCCTTCAGGACAATGGTTGATTATTAATCACTGGCTGGATTTGGATCGTAATCCCATGTTTCTCCGTTATTATCGATTGTCCAGTGGGAAAAATCTTGGGCGGTACAGTCGCTTTTGTAGCACTCTGAGTAAAACGAAATATAACGACCCTTTAACTTAGGATTGAAAAATGTAACTTTTATGGTGCCGAGGTCACCCTTTTTCATTTCCTGGATTACTTGAAATCCTTGCTCGCTTAAAATGAACTCTCTTGTCCGCTCAAACATTTTCTTCGAGGCATCTAATGTAGGCGCAGTATTTTGATCTATCCTAATGATTAAAGTAGGTCCCGCAGTTATGGTATAGATCCTGGTTATTTCTTGGTAGTCTTTCATCATTCCTCTGCGGAATTGAGTCCATTCAGGGTATTTTCCCCGGAAGGAAAAAACCATGATGACTATCAGCACAATTACGAAAAACAACATACCCACTATCTTAAATGCTTTTTTCAAATAACTCATCCTTATTTCCGTGATGGTTCAAAGAAAACCTAACATATGAGATAATTCTACCGCCCCCCTGAATTTCCTGCCGGGGGGCAGGTAATCTCAGGGAAAGAGTATCCCGTTCTGGTAAATTGTAGCATGCTGGAGATGAATTTCTGGGAAACGGAGGCATCTATAATGCGGATATGGAAGCTTCACGCCGACCTGAACCATTTTGATAACATAGCGACGGTAGGTGAAGACAATTGTTAGAATTTTGTAAAGGGGAACCCATGCTGGAAGCAGAAGAATTTTTCCGGGGTTTAAACAAGGCCAGCACTTTTAGATTAGGTGTTCAAATCCTGGACAGTGAATGTGAAGCATTTTGGGTGTCTGAATAGCGCACAGGTGGGTTGCCACGCAACCCACCTGTTTTTATACCTCTAATAATCGAGTTCTTCAGGACAATGGTTGATTATTAATCACCGAATGGATCGTAATCCCATGTTTCTCCCTTGTGCTCAACAGTCCATTGGGAAAAATCTTGGGCGGTACGGTCGCTTTTGTAGCACTCGGAGTAAAATGCAACATAATCATCCATTAATTTCGGATTGTCAAAGGTAACGTCGATGGCGATGAAGTCGTTCTTTTTTATTTTCTTGAGCACATCGAAACCTTGCTCACTTAAGATGAACTCTCTTATCCGCTCAAACATTTCCTTCGAGGTATCAAGCGTGGGCGCTGTATTTTGATCTATTTGAATGATAAAAGTAGGCCCAGCAGTTATAGTGTAGATTCTAATTATTTCTGGGTAGTCTTTCATCATTCCTCTGCGGAATTGAGTCCATTCAGGGTATTTTCCCCGGAAGGAAAAAACCATGATGACTATCAGCACAATTACGAAAAACAACATACCCAGTATCTTAAATGCTTTTTTCAAATAACTCACCCTTATTTCCGTTATGGTTCAAAGAACATTAGTCCCCAACATATAGTTTCTTCTTCAATAACCTCCCTTAGATCCAAAATAGCATAACCTCCCCAACTAGACACTTTGATAGTTGTCTGCTGGCTAATTAGATCCTCAGTAATTGGTAATAGTCACCCAATGCCAGTTGAAACTTTGGATTTCCTTTGTACCATAAGGGCTCGTCCACTCGACTTCGGAAAGCTTGGGGTTATAAAAGGTAATCAAAGCCACAGGCGAATTCCTGGATAATCCCCTTTTAACATACTTTACTCCATTCACAAAATTGGGCTTATCTGAACTCCAATATCCGGAGAGACTTACATCTCGGTTGGAGGCATACTTTTCTACACCATGTGTGAAATAGGACAGAGATGGTACACCAATGTTAATTGGAACAATGATTCCGTACGTTGGATCGACATGGTACAACACTATTGGTGCCACATAATCGGCCATTTTCACTATATGATTAGTGAAATCACTTCGCGTAATTGGTTCGGTATCATATCCATATAATTCTTGATACCCATCATGGTGCAACGCGAAGTACGCACTAATATTAGCAGCTGCAGTTGTACCACACCCTCCATCTTGTATATATGGATGAATATCACACCAGCTTTGATCACCACCATAATAATAGCTAGTTTCTACCCACTGTATAGGTACAAATCGTTCTTCGTCAGATAGTTTAGTTACAATTACATCAGATTTTAAGGGTCGGGGATCCTCTGGGTCATCATATCCGTCTCCATCGCTGTCTTTCCGCGTTGGATCCGATTTAATCGGCAAAACAGTTACATTCCTGCAGTAATCTAAAATGTTAATTATCCAAGGACCGATAGGCCCATATCCCTTTTGGTTCTGAATACATGTCTGTAACAAAGGTAAAATAACTTGTCCATCCTCAATAGTGATCAGATCCCATAGTTCTTCTTGACTATCAGTTAGCCCGTCTTCATCAGTATCAGTAGCACCGCCTTTCGCCAACGGTGCATCCAAGATTACGGTGCCTAGTCCCGAGCTTAAGACTGCTCGGAATACATTTTGGTCATTTATTCTGGTAATGATGAAATCCCTGATCTGAGGGCTGAAATTAGAGTAGATATTAAACCACGCTCCTTGGGTAGCGAGATAAATATCTTGATATAGAGTCTTCAGGCCAGTCTTGGTTACCACAGAAGATATAATCTTATCTTCTTCCAGCAACTCAACCATTTCAGCCATATTGCTAATACCATACCTGTTGTGAACATAGTATCCCTCAACTGTAACAAGGAAGATAAATTTAGTGGCACTGTTTCTAAAGTTAAGTCGTCTTGCCATTTCCAGGGCATCAATTAGAGTTTCATCAATACCGCCTCTGAGGGCTAGCTTACTTACTAAATACATGGCTTCTTCTTTATTGTAAGCCCATACATCGCCATTAGATTTCTTAACGACAAAGGCACCCCGTTCACCATAATTCCGATAATCAGTGTAATCAACCACAGCAATGTATGGGGTTATCCCCTGGCTGTATAGAGAAGAAACGAGGAGCCCAATATTTGTCTTTACATTGTAAATGGCATTAGACATTGAGCCAGTAGTATCTACCACAAAAACTATATCTACCGGTACATTGACAGATGACGGTATTGTTAGGCTTTCCATAGAATTCTTATTCATCTGTTCTACTGCTACAACTAGTTCTTCTAGGGATATCTCGGTGTAGTCCGACGGTATCGCATCGCTTTGCTCTAGTAACGCTTGCCCACCAGCTATATCCTCTTCTTTTGGATTAATGCCTAAATCATAAAACCATTTCTCCAGGTCAATCAAGCAATAGGTTTCTAACTGATCAACATCGGCTAAAACAATTCCTTCTCCAGGATCATGATAAGTTTCAATCGGTAAGAGCATATCGCTGTCTTCAAAGTACTTAAAGACGCCAAACCGCTTTATCCCCTCAAGCTCGGGGTCAGTAGATGCGTATATACCGCTCGAATTGTTGATGTATTCTTCTTCTATCTTAAACTTGAGAGTTGCCGATTCAACTTGTCCGCCATCATATTGGAGCTCCATGATATTTCCTAGAACTGCCCTGTTGTCCTTCATGCAGGAAGCATAAAGGCTATGTTGTTCAATGATATTTCGTGCAACATAACCTGACGCATTAATGGTCAATGTTAGCTCATAGACATTCTCTTTACTATTGATGACTGGGAAACAATCCGCGGCTAGATCCTGCTCAACCTTATAATCGCTATCTAATATACCTGTATACCTGCATGAGAATACTTGTTCAGGGGGTCTAAGCCGAGAATAATTTCATCCCCATCACCAATACCGTCGCCATCAGTGTCAAATACTAGAGGATTTGTGTTAAACAGATATAGTTCATCATAATCACTTAACCCATCAGAGTCAGTATCGGATTTGAGCGGATCAGTTCCTAGAATATATTCTTCTAGATTAGTTAATCCACCTCCATCAAAATCCTCATCACCATCTAGAATACCGTTATTATCTGTATCCATTTTAGTTGGAACTGTACCCAGGACTAAATATTCATAGCTATCGTCGAGGCCATCGCCGTCTGTGTCAAAGTTATTAGGATCTGTCCCGGTTACTTCCCTTTCGAAAATATCAGGAAGTCCGTCTTTATCGGTATCTAATTTTGCTACGTCAAAAAGATTTAGGTCCTGATCACTAGAAATAATCTCACATCCGCTACTCCGAATGACAATATTATCTGCAATGATTCTTCCATGCAAAATAAAATTTGCTGAATTAATAGTTACGGTACCATTAGGTGCATAGATTACGCCAACAAGATTATGGGTTGAACCATTAAGTGTTATATCTCCATTTTCAGAGACAATTAGTATCCCCTGTTCTGAATCATATCTAGCCGGCTTAAAATCGACATCCCCTGATGCCATGATATGTCCTTCGGAGCTAAGACTTGAACAATTGAAAGATAGATCACCATCAACATGAATCGAATTTTTTAATTCGATTTGTGACCCGGTGTACTTCTTATTTCCGAAATATTGCTCCGCATCCCCTGCCTGGACAATTTCTTTTGCAGCATCAATAAGTCCGGGCATCTCAATAATTTGAGCATTGGTATTACGGTCGCGTATATTAACCTTGGATTCCTTGACATCGATATCCCCTAACAGTATGGCATAAGCCATCAATAACCAGATTAGACCCGCGTTAGATGAAGGTGCTATTTGAGTGAACATTGCCGGTAATGTTGCAGGCAGAGCTATTTATTTTAATTGAATCTAGGTTGCTGCCTGAGAATAGCGCGAAGTCGAAATCGCTTTCCGGCAGACTTGGATTAGATAAGGGAAAAGTCGCAGAGACATGACCTAAGAGGGAGATGAGTAACATCACAACAAGCAGCAGAGAAACTAATTTGGATTTCATTATCTTTCCTCCTTCGACTTTTTCAAATGTTATCATAATCGGATACGCCTTAGGGCGTGTTTGGGGAAAGGGAAAACCTGTGCTAGCGAAGCGATAGGGTTTTCCCTTTTAATATTTCCGTGAATCTCCTTTATGTAAGATTGGCGGCTGGAATGGGCAAGCCAACCACCAATCATTATGACATGCTGCCGACAGGGAGAGAAAGAAAAAACCGCTCTTTTCCCGACAAGGAAAATGAGCGGTGACACTATTGCTCAGACTGTGGGCGAGGATTTTGATTATTTTCAGCTGTGGCAGTCCCTGCTTGGTTGGGAAATCCTTCAAAATTAAGGCTCCTGGAGTAACCAGGAGCCTTTTGATTGCCACGTTTTTGGTAAAAAAACTATTATTTAACGATTCCCCTTCCATAAAATGCAGGATTTTCTGCATGCGTATAGAATAGTACAGCGGCACAACATAGATGCGTTGACACGGCAAAGCGATTTGTCCCGTTAAGACAAACAGTCTTGGGAGGTGAGCATGCACCCAGCAAATTCAAAGCGGATGCAAATCAAAAATAAAGGGGGTATATTCTTGAAGAAAAGCTTGGCAATGTTATTTGTGATCATGCTTATAGTTGCCAGTATGGCCGGATGCACTGGCAAGAAAGATGATGGGATGGAAATTCGCTACAATGTAGGCACTGAACCTGAGACCATGGACGTTCATCTGTCTACTGGAATTCCGGAAGCAACAATCATGCTTCAAATCTACGAAGGACTGACCAGGATGGACGCCCTAGGCCAGCCTAAAGCCGCCCTGGCAAAAAGCTGGGACATTAGCGAGGACAAGACGGAATATACGTTCCATCTCCGGGAATCCAAATGGGCAACCGGCGAACCCCTTACTGCCCATGACCTTATCTGGTCCTGGAAGCGGGCTCTGGATCCTGAACTTGCAGCCGACTATGCCTACATGCTCTACCCCATAAAGGGGGCAGAAGCATATAACAGCGGAAAAGGAAGCGCTGACGACATCAGCATCGAAGCTGTGGATGAACTGACTCTCAAGGTCAAATTAGTTGGCCCTACACCTTATTTCCTCTCTTTGGTTTCCTTTAAGACATATTACCCGGTATACAAGAAAAATATTGAGGCAGATCCCGAAGGCTGGTACCTTAGTGTCGAAACAACCGTTGGCAACGGTCCCTTTAAAATGGTCAAGTGGGCCAACAACAAAATGGAGTTTGTCCCCAATGAGCATTACTGGGATGCCGGCGCTGTCAAGGCTGACCGCCTGCTCTTTACCATGGTGGAAAACGCCAGCACCGAGCTGACCATGTTTGAAAATGGCGACCTCCATATGACTAACACCGTTCCCGGACAAGAAATCCCCAGATTGCAAAAGATGCCTGAACTAAAAATCTTTCCCTATCTTGGCACCTATTACTACATCTTCAACTTGGAGAAGCCTCCCTTTGATGACATCCGGGTGCGCAAGGCCTTGACCCTGGCCATTGACCGTCAGGCCATCGTAGACAATGTCACCCAAGGCGGACAGCCTCCCGCTTTTGCCTTTGTGCCTCCGGGAATTCAGGAGCCTGATGGCAGTGACTTCCGGGAAAAAGGCGGCGACTATTTTCAGGAAGATTTAGCCTTAGCTAAGGAATTGTTGGCTGTGGCAGGTTATCCTGACGGCGAAGGTTTCCCGGCGTTTGAAATTCTCTACAACACATCTGAAGGCCACAAGCTGATAGCCGAGGCAATTCAGGAAATGTGGAAGAAGAATCTGGGCATCACCAATGTGACCCTGACTAACCAGGAATGGGGCACCTACCTTACCTCCCGGGATAAAGGCGCCTTTACTGTTGCCCGGGCCGGCTGGATTGGCGACTACAACGACCCCAATACCTTCCTGGATATGTGGACTACCGGCAACGGCAACAATAACAGCCGTTTCAGCAATGCAGAATACGACCGCCTGGTAGCTGAGTGTCTGGTGGAAAAAAATATGAATACCCGTAATGACAAACTACACAGGCTGGAAGACATCTTCATGGGGGAAATGTCAATAATGCCCATCTACTATTACACCCTGCCTGCCATGGTCTCCCAGAAACTGAAGGGTTACAGCTCCATCATCATCGGCGGCGTAGACTTTAAAACTGCATATATCACTGAATAAAGCCTCAAAGCAATGGAGGTATACCAAACATGCTTTGGTATACCTCTCATCTTTTAAATTAAGGAGTTGCTGCCAATGCTAGAATTTCTGGTAAGGCGCCTGTTGTCGGCGATCCTGGCCATCTGGGTAGTAATTACGGTTACCTTTTTTGTCATGCATGCAATTCCAGGCGGGCCATTCCAAAAGGACAAAGTCTTGCTGCCAGCAATTAAAGAAAATATTGAAAAACGGTATAAGTTAAATGACCCCCTCCTTGTCCAGTACAAGGACTACCTGGGCAACTTGCTCAAAGGCGATTTAGGCCCCTCCTTTAAATACCGCGGTCAGACTGTCAACGGCATTATTGCCGCCAGGTTCCCCGTATCGCTGCAACTTGGTTTAGTAGCTTTCGCCATCGCCATAACTTTGGGTATCAGTGCAGGGATTCTGGCTGCCCTAAATCAGGGAAGATTACTGGACTACTTGACCATGTCCTTCAGCACCCTGGGGGTTTCCATTCCCAGCTTCATTTTAGGCACACTGCTCATGTTGATTTTGTCCTATAGGCTGGGATGGCTGCCTGCAGCCACATGGGGAACGCCATTGCATATCATTATGCCGGCTATTTCCCTGGCGGCTCTGCCGACGGCATATATTGCCCGCTTGACGCGGTCCAGCATGCTGGATGTTTTGAACCAGGATTATATGAAGACTGCCAAAGCCAAGGGATTGCCACGGAGGCGAGTTGTCTGGATTCATGCGATAAAGAATGCCATTATCCCCGTCCTCACCTATTCAGGGCCGCTGCTGGCAGGGATTATTACCGGCACTTTTGTAGTGGAAAATATCTTTGCGGTCCCAGGCCTGGGTAAGCACTTTGTCACCAGCATCTATAACCGTGACTATACTGTAATTCTTGGCATGACGGTATTTTACAGCACCTTTTTGATTGGCCTGAACATGCTGGTAGACATCGCCTATTCCCTGTTTGACCCGAGAATAAAATTAGCGGAAAGAAAGGAGTAGGGACGATGGCTTTATCCCCCAATCTGTTTAAGCCTATCGATAAGAGTGACGTTCAACCGGAAGAGGCACGCCCCAGCATAACCTACTGGCAGGATGCTTGGCGGCGCCTGAAAAAAAACCCGCTGGCAATGGCCAGTCTTATCTTCATTGTGCTTCTGCTGCTGATAGCAATTGTCGGTCCCTTCTTTTCTCCCTATTCTTACTCTGATCAGGACTTTACTCAAATCAATCTTAAGCCCTGTGGGGCGCACCCCTTTGGCACTGATAACCTGGGCAGAGACATATTAGTGAGAACTTTATATGGCGCCCGCATTTCTTTGTCGGTAGGATTTGTGGCCGCAATCACCACCTTTGTAATTGGTGTATTGTTCGGCGGCATCAGCGGCCTGATTGGCGGCTGGGTAGATAATCTCATGATGCGCTTCGTGGACGTCATGTACAGCATCCCCTTTCTCCTTTGGGTGATCATGCTCATCGTGCTCTTGGACCCGGAGGGCAGCAAAGGGGTAAGCTTGTTCAGTATTTTTCTTGCTCTGGGCATTATCTATTGGCTGCCAATGGCCCGAATTGTCCGGGGCCAAATCTTAAGCCTCAAGGAGCAGGAATTTGTCCTTGCTGCCAGAACAATCGGCGCTCCTAAAAGGAAAATCTTGCTGCAACACCTGCTGCCAAACGCAATGGGTCCGATTATTGTCACTGCTACCATATCAATCCCAGAAGCCATTTTCACCGAGTCCTTCCTCAGCTTTATCGGCCTTGGCGTGTCTGCCCCCATGGCCAGCTGGGGCATGTTGGCCTCCGATGCCCTGCCGGCGCTAAAATCCTTCCCCCATCTGCTGGTATTCCCAGCTATATCCATTTGCATCACTCTGCTGGCCTTTAACTTTATCGGGGATGGCTTGCGCGACGCCTTAGACCCCAAGATGCGGAAGTAGGTGATAAGATGAATACTCTTTTGCAAGTAAGGGATTTGGAAGTTGAATTTCGGACCTATGCCGGCATAGTCAGAGCAGTGCGTAAGGTCAGCTTCGACCTCAAGGCCGGTGAAGTCTTGGCAATCGTTGGTGAATCCGGCTGCGGCAAAAGCGTTACCGCCCAATCAATCATGCGCCTCATTCCCACTCCCCCCGGAAGGATAACGGGAGGCTCTATCTTATTTGATAACGAGGAAATTCTCGCCAAGACCGAGTCGCAGATGCAAAAGATTCGGGGCAACGCCATCAGTGTCATCTTTCAGGATTCCATGACTTCGTTAAACCCTGTCCTCAACGTGCGCACGCAAATTACTGAAATTCTGCGGCTGCACAAAAATGTGAGCCAGCCCCAGGCCAATGCCCGGGCAATTGAACTTCTTTCCCTGGTAGGAATTCCCGAACCGAAAACCCGGATGAAAGCTTATCCCCATGAGCTCAGCGGCGGCATGCGCCAGCGGGTCATGATCGCCATGGCCCTGGCCTGCGATCCCCAGCTCCTCATTGCCGACGAACCTACCACCGCCCTTGATGTGACCATTCAGGCCCAGATAATTGAAGTGCTGAAAAATATCCGCCAAGAATTAAACACTGCCATCATTCTCATCACCCACGATTTAGGCGTGGTGGCTGGCCTGGCCGACCGGGTTATGGTCATGTATGCAGGCAACCTGGTAGAGCAAGGGACCGTAGACGAAGTGCTCTGTGAGCCGCTGCACCCCTACACATGGGGTCTGCTGCGCTCCCTGCCCCGGCTGAACATGGGGCCAGAAGATAAATTGAAACCTATCTGGGGGCAACCCCCCGATTTGTTGCTGCCCCTGGACCGCTGTCCTTTTCTGCCCCGCTGTGAGCATGCCATGGGCATCTGCGCCCAGGACAGGCCGCCGGCCTTTAACGGGCAAGATTCTCATTCGGTCAACTGCTGGCTGCAGCATCCACTGGCGCCAAGAACCCGACGGCCTCAGGAGGTGGGATAATGAATAACACAATCGTAGAAGTAACTAATCTGAAAAAGTTCTTTCCCCTGGGCGGCGGCTTATTTAAGACTCCAGAACTGGTCAGGGCAGTTGACGACATCTCCTTTACTATGGAAGCAGGCAAAACCCTGGGCCTGGTGGGTGAAAGCGGCTGCGGCAAGACCACTGTGGGCAGGACTGTTATCGGGTTATACAAGCCCACTGCCGGCAAAATTCTCTTTGAGGGGACTGATGTGTTCACTGCCGGAAAAGCCAAAAAAACTCAAACCCGCCGCCAAATGCAGATGATCTTTCAGGACCCCTATGCTTCCCTTAACCCGCGAATGACTGTCGGTGATATCGTTGGTGAACCCATAGATATCCACCACCTGGCAAAAGGGAAAAAAGAGCATCAAGAGCGGGTTCAGTACTTGCTGAATCTGGTTGGCTTGAACCCCGACCACATCAACCGCTACCCCCATGAATTCAGCGGCGGCCAGAGGCAAAGGGTAGGGATTGCCAGGGCCCTGGCTGTGGAGCCAAAATTTATCGTCTGCGATGAACCCATTTCTGCCGTGGACGTTTCCATCCAAGCTCAAATTGTCAATACCCTGGAGCAGCTCCAGGAAGATTTGCATCTGACCTTTCTCTTCATTGCCCATGACCTTTCCATGGTCAAGTACATCTCCCACCGGGTGGCGGTAATGTACCTGGGGAAGATTGTCGAAATAAACCTGAGCGCGGAACTGTATGCACATCCGGTGCATCCCTATACCAAGGCGCTGCTGTCTGCCGTCCCCATTGCCGACCCACCCCTGGAACGGAAACGCAAGCGCATTCTGCTGGAGGGAGACGTGCCCAGCCCAATTAATCCGCCCCCTGGCTGCTGTTTCCACACCCGCTGCAACCGGGCAATCCCCATCTGCAAAGAAGAAATACCGGAAATGCAGGATTTGGGCAATGGCCACTTAGTGGCCTGCCATAACTATCAGTAAGAGCAGGGGCTGTCTCAAAATAGACTAGCCCAAAACCCAAGAATATAACAAAAAGCAGGAACTAAATACCTGCTTTTTGTTGTAGAATATATTTGTGCAATCTAAACTTCATCAAGACCATACCAAAAATAGCGCCGTAATTCAACTGGCGTTGCCTATCGCAACAGAAGTCCTTATACCAGCCGATGACTCGGCAGCAAGATTCAGAACAACCGAATCCCATGGCTATTTTTATATTAATATTTACCTTTGGCATAGAAAAAAGGGTTGACTCTCGTCAGCTATTCACTGATTTGAGACAGCCCCTTTACTTTTATTCTTTTGCCAGGTAGATGTAATAATGTTTTGGACACCATGCTCACTTGGGTGGCCAAAGTTACGCAGTCCTGTATGGTAAATAAGAAGTGAAAGGGTAACAAGCCCGGCCTCGTAAGTTGATATGCCCCCCATATATTATTTCAAAAGGTTTAGCCAACTTCACTGTAGACTTTGTTTTCCCCAACGGTATATACATTGTCTACTAAAATTTTGATATCGCTATCTAAATGGTGGGTAATCATAAATACCGTTAGTTGCGAATCGTTCATGAGGGACATCAGGATTTCTTTAGAATTTTGTTTATCAATGGCTGAGAATCCTTCATCGATAAGTAGAATTTCAGGGTTACGTATCAGCATACGAGCCAATGCTATCCGTTGCTTTTCACCACCGGATAAACCTTTTCCCCCTTCTTCAATTATAGTGGATAGACCCATTTCTTTGTTTGCCAGAAAAGGAGTCAGTCGGCATTTATTAAGGACATCTTGTAGTTCTTGCTGGGTATACTCTTGCCCCATGCAAATGTTATCTTTGATGGTTCCTGCAAGCAGATAAACGTCTTGGTCAATGTAGCTAATCTTGTCGAATATTGATACATCGCTTATTTCTTTGCGATTTATACCATTGTAGAAGATATCTCCCTCATATCTATCAATTAGACCTATAATGATCTTGGAAAGAGTACTTTTACCTGCGCCGCTTTCTCCGACAACAACGTATTTTCTACCCTTTTCAAGTTTGAGATTGACGTCCTCAAAAATTGCTCTGTCTCCATATTTAAAGGAAATATTCTTGCAATCAATTACTTCAATGCTACAGTCTAATGATCTTTTCTCTACATCTGGCTCATGTTTTGGGTTGAATTTATTAAAAATCATCTTAGACGATTTTATATTGACAATTCCATTTATAAAAGACAAGATGGAGGAAAAAAATACACCACTTAAATTTGCAATTGAAATAACTGCTCCAATGGAGACCACGTTAAGGGTTACAAGGAATACAGTTACAACAACTAGTATAATCTGAGAAATAGCATTGACTATACCATTTAAAGATCGTACGCCGAATACTAGATATATATATTTACATTTATGCGCCTCTATTTTTTTTGAGGCAAATCGAATCTTGTCTAAAAACAGTTGATTTAAATTCATTATCCTCAAGGTATTTACACCCATAATTATATCTTTTAGAGCTTCGGTGAATTTTTCTTGGTGCTTGGATAAATTTTCTGCCTCCCTGGATATCATTCTCTCGAATACTTTTGGGAATACGAACAAAAAGGCAAATAATATTATAGAAATTGCCGCCAAATATTTATTTAACAAGGTTATAGCAATTAAGGCGAAGGCCCCGCCAAAAGCATTCTCAAAAAGGTCAAAGAAGGGAGAAAAACCAGCGTCTTTAAGCTTTTCCACATCATTTGTGTACCAGGATACATAATTGCCGGTCTCTTTTTGATTATATTCATCGAAATTCATTTTAGTGATATTGACTGATATCCTAGAACGAACATCAGTGTTTAATGTAGCAATGGTCTTGGCTACGACTCGCACTTTTAAATAGGATGATAGAATTGCAACACCAAATAGAAGACTAACTATAATCCCTTGCTGTATAAGAGTATTTAAATCTCCTAGGGTTTCATCACTAAGTAAAAATGTTAACGAGTAACCAGCGTAGACATTGATGGCAGCGGAAATGATGGTAACAAGAATGGTAATACCAAGTTCTTTTTTTCTTTTAACAAGATATTGTTTCATGTCAAACAACCCCTTTCTTTAATAAACGATCATCTAGAAAAAAACAGAAATTACTGTCATCGTTTAAATATCTATTGATAAGCAATGCTAGACCCATTGAACCGTAACCGAGGTCGCAAGATAATTTTTCTAAGGAGTCAGCAGGAAATAAAATTTTGTCTTGATAATCTACTTTAAACAATTCTATACCTCTTAATAGATAAAGAACTTGCTCTTTGAATCGTTTATCATGTAGCAATTGATAACAATCCAATAGAGTATTGCATAGTCCTCCAATACCCATAAACAAATTTGGAGAAATGGAATATTTAATAACAATAGAATTGGCTAGTGCATATATTAAAGTTTCAGAGAATGCGCTTGGGCAAACATAGTGGTAGCGTAGCATAACACTCAGTATACCCGCAGTTCCTTCAAAAAAATAGGGGTATAAAGGTCCCTCACCTTTATCATTATTTCGAAACATATAATTTCCGAATTGATCAATTTCGCTAAACGATAAATCATAGTTTATGGCTTTAATTCCAATATCAAGGAAATTCTGTTCGTTAGCAGACAAAAATAGATACAAGAAGAATAATGAAATGCCGGAATTGCCATTCTTATAGCCGATATCACTAAAGGATTCGTTGTTTAGCCAATAGATTTTTTCTGAGCCCTTAGTTTTTGCTTTTTCTATTAGCTGTTCTCCTATTCTAACGGCTAAACCCAAGTAATGAAAATCATTTGTTACTAGGTACATTTTTATTGCAGTTAGGCCATAGCCCGCTATTCCTGCAAATAGACCATTAGAATCACAAGTTTCGATTTTTAGATTATTAAACATTTGTATCGCTTCAGATACTTCGCCTGCCTCTGCTAAAGCCCAGGCGAGGCCAGACAAGCCCGTGTACATACCTACGGGATAATCTTCACTATTAACATTTTTACATTCGTTAATTAGCTCTTCAAGATCTATTTTAAATTTAATGTTTCGAGATAGTTTTGATGCGCCATATAAAATACCACCAAGGCCATTGGCTATATTTAATTTGTTATCAATTATGGGGAAAACGGGAAACATATTGTTTTTGGTTACGTTTCGAACACGGAAGATGCTTGAATAAATACTACTTAAAAGATCTCTTAGGTTGTGTGGATATAGTTCCTTTTGTTTACCTTCGTCTTTTAATAACGTAGTATTTACATCGGATATACAATGTTGTAAAGTCTTAACAACCTTGCTTAGCGAAGGTCGTAACGCTACTTCAGATTGTGTAAGAGAGTGGATTAAATTGATAAGCCTGTTAGGAATACAATACTCTCTTTCCAATTCATTCAGGAATGTCGTAATTGTATTGCTATTGAGATTAAAAAGTATATTCCTATCGACAATGGAAAAAAATAATAGGCAGCCTAGAGAATAATAATCTGATTGGAAAAAATTGCCGGAAGAAACAGGTTCTGAATATCCTTGCGTATGCATATAATTGGCATATTCTACTTTATTTACACAGGCCTCAAAATCAATAAACTTAACTTGTTTATTGTCTGTAATAAAAATATTATTAGGTGACAAATCTCCAAATATATATCCATGCCTATGAATAATGGCGATATTTTTGCTGATTTTAATAAAAAAGGTTAAGACTGTTGAAATGTATTCCAAGAAATGACGTCTAGTAGTGCCTGCACGGTATAGAGGATTCTGGTCACTACAATATTTAAATAAGGAGTCTCCTTTAATAAATTCCTCTGCTATAAAATGGTGCTCCCACTCAAAAAACTCCTCATATGCTTTAGGACAAATTTTCCACCGACTAAACTTTTTAAGCAGTTTAAATTCATCTCTTCGTGTCTGAATAATGCTTCTACCTTCTGTTTGATGGGTATAAGGTCTGGCCTCCTTTAGAATAACTTTCTGATTATCGGTTTTCCTGTGTGCGATATAAACTCCTCCGCAATTAGAGAAAGTTAACGCATGAAATATATTATATTTTTGATCCAAAACAGAATGCTCAACTGGGGAATTAGTATTAGTTGAGAAATCCTCAATTCCTTGTGGAACGCTATATACAGGTAGGCGTTTATCTTCAACTACATTACCATTTCCATCTTTAATCAGAGCAATTTTGTGGCCATCATCACTTATCTTATACTTAAATGTAAATCCACCATAGCGGTAATAGAGCACTTTACAGTCTCGATATCTTTTATCAGTTAGTATATAGGGACCACAGTAATCTTTTAGAACTTGATATAAGACGCTCAATAGCTCTTTAAAGCGCTGAAAATCCTTAGGATAAATAGTTATGAATTTTCCCGAACTGCCACGGCTAAAACTTTTTAAGGTGGACCACTGTAAAAGTCTCCTGTCGGCAATTATCTTAAACGGTGTTCTAAATTTATTAAGGATATCTACAGTTTTAATGAGAACCTCTTCATCATTTTTTAGTGTTGCAGAGATATGTATTTTCCAGCCTTGATTAGGCAAATTTTCCATGTCGATATCTGAATAAACATAAAAACCATTTTGGTATATTTTATATTCGTGTAATAGTTTATCTTTAAGTAAGCTAATGTACTCTTCTCTAGCGTTGTAAGAATCAAGTGAATCGTAGAAATAATAATTTGAAAAGGAAAAATAATCTAGCGTCACTCTTGCATCCTCCAATCGTTATATTCTAATAGCTAACAATAAGAGTTCGGAAACCAAGGATGCGAGATTAGTCGCCAATTGTCTTGGTTGCCATAGGCTTCACGTTGTTGCCAGTTTTAACCAGCCATCTAAGGATTGGAGTATATAACTAAAGCTAACTGTAATATAACTGAGGCCCATACCTATTGGTCTCCTATGACTTACTTAGTTGTACAACTGCCACAGTGGTTGCTAATTGTGCTCCAGCCAGCCACTTGATTGCCATCGTCAGCCTTTAATCCCTGAAGTTGCAATACGGACATCATAACACCTCCCTCCTTTTTACATTAAAGATTACAGTTAGCTTTAGCTTTAAATGGAATCTGGGAATCAAGAATTTTGCGGCAACTGCGTTTGTTGAATAATCCAATGACTAACCATCCATTCTACGATGAAAGGCCTCCCAAAGTTAAATGACTTCTCCTGTTTTTCAAGATTGTGTGTGTATTAGAAGTAGTAATCATCGACAGTAATAAATCAATGTCGGATACATTCGCTATTCTAATTATTTATTATAATATCACGACAGTTAATCTTCAAACCCCGATGTTTTTCTGGATTTTTCGGGCAGGAAAATAGAAGCGCATTTAGAATTATATATTGTTTGTCTAAAATCATCTCCAACAATGTAGGAAGAGGAGAATGAGATCGGCGGCTCTGTTAGTATGTGCACTGTAGACTGGGAACTGGCAATAACAAGACAGCGCTATGTATTAGGCCGCATGGCTGAA
>ENA-UOOM01000753-UOOM01000753.1-fermentation-metagenome-genome-assembly--contig:-NODE-753-length-34446-cov-6.895961_pt1 | contig 34446 bp, 34 predicted proteins | sample MGYA00245781_ERZ724031 | MGnify/ENA primary metagenome ERZ724031 (study PRJEB28704, sample SAMN03018317) | fermentation metagenome | biome: anthropogenic terrestrial biome; feature: soil; material... | reverse complement strand
TGGTTGGGGGCGAAAGTACGCTTACCTCGTCCTACCAACTGTGCTAATGCCCCGTACTGCGCTTGGCGCTAGAGCAGTATAGCATCAGACAACGGGAAATTCAAGTGGGGAATTGAGGGGAATGGCTTATTGCAGCAGGATCCAATGGATATAAAGAAAGAACAGAGAGATTGAAGCCAAGAGCAAATCGAAAACAAAGGAATCGATATGGCGATAGAAGTCCTTTCTCCACCAAACAATGCTGCACTTATGATAGTGGCGGTTGTATGCAAGGGTGCTGGCCAGGGACACCATGAAGCCCAGAATGGCCAAGGGAATGTGGAGGCTGAATATGGCCCATTGAAACGGAGCCAACCAGCCCAGCAGCAGATGTAGCAGGGCGGTGGGGAAAAAGAGGCAGGTGTAGACTTGGTTGAGCAGCAAGACTTTGGACAGGGAGGGAAACCTGGCTCCTAAGCTGGCAAACCACAGGTAGTCCAGCCAATGGGCGGGCAGGGAGAAAAGCTTGCGGGGGTTTCTTTTCCGCAGAGCTTGCTTGTAGGACTTGGTTTTTTTGTAGGGATTGGTGATATTGCTCCGGAAGCAGCAATACAAAGCGAAATGAACCCCAAGAAAAATCAGCAAAGCCCAATAAACGCTCATGGATGCCCCCTGGCTGTGTGGCATGCTGTCCTTACTGGGCTGGCAGCAAGTGGGCCTGGTTAATCTTGTCGATGTCCTCGGCCCGGCGGGGCGGCACGCAGTAGGGGCAGGGGGTGAGCTTGTCATAGGGCGCGGAGTTCAGTTCCCCATAGGTGAAAGGGGCTAAAGGCAGGTACCGGTCCCTGACGCCGTAGCACCTCTCCTGGCTGTGGTAGTTTTGCCCGCCCTTGCTGTTGTAGAAAAGGGGCGTGGCCGGGTCCACATGGGGCAGCTGGCGGCCGGGCAGGTCTTCCCAGATGACCAATTTGGTGTCCATCCGCCGCCTGAGGGTGTTCCACACCCAGGTCATGTTGGTGCCCTTGGGGGTGCGTTTGCGCTGCACGCGGATGCAGCCGTGGCTGGCCCGCTCGCCCAGCACCGCTTCATAGCGCTCATAGTTTTTGGTATCTCCCCGGAGGGAATGGGGTACCTCGTGGAGAATATCGCCAAAGTTGAAGCGCAGGCCCATGGCGGCGTGGAGGCCCTCGGTTTCAAAGCCGCCCACGGGGCTGACCAGCAGAAACTCGCCTGAGCGGGTCTCGTTATAGGGCTGGCGCTCGTTGGGCAGGCCGGTGGAGATCTGCAGGACATCGTAGATCTCCCCATCCTCAAAGATATAAAGCCTTTGATCCAGCTTGTCCACCAGGAGGGCATATTTGTCCTTGGGGGTACGGGTTTCCAGCAGATTGGTTCTGATATAGCCCTGCACCAGCTGGTTCCACAGCCTGACCTTGCTGTCGTGGAATGAGCTGGAATAGGTCTCCACCAGGCTCCAGCCGTTGTCCAGGGTCTCAAGCACGTGCACGCTCTGGGAATCCCGGGTCACATCACCCACAGGCTCAGAGTTTTCATCCGGCTGGGCGTAAAGGGTCTGTTGGCTTTTCTGGTTGCCCTTGACCACGGTGACCGGGGCCATCAGCATCTCCCACACGGCCTGGGTGTTGGTGATGTCCATGGGGGTTTCCCAGTAGCCCTTGCCGGTGGTGATGTGCTGGCTGGGGGCGGGGATGGCGGGCTGGGGCGGGGACGCCAGGGCCAGCAGGGGAAGATCCGCCAGCAGCATCAGCGCCAGCAGCAGGGTGACGATCTTTTTGGTCATGATACCTCTCAATAATCTTTAACCAAGCCCACCGGCCGGGAGGGCGATGGGCGGGAAGCCGGCGAAGCCGGTGAGCTGCATGATGATGACAGCCAGGCCCACCAGGGCCACATAGACGGCGAAACGGAAAAAGCAGATGCGCTGGATGAGCTTGAGCATGAAGCGGATGGCCAGATAGCCCGACACTGCCGCGAACACCAGGCCGATGAGGGCGGAGGAGGAAAACAGGGAGGATAGGCCGTACTGCTCCACCGCGTCCTTGCCCTCCACCAGAAAGCTGCCCAGGATGGCCGGTGCCGACATCATGAAGGAGAATTTGGCCGCTGTCTGGCGGTCAAGCCCGCTTAAGATGCCGCCCAGGAGGGTGGAGCCGCTGCGGCTGACCCCGGGCAGGAGGGCGATGCCCTGGAAAGCGCCCATCACCAGGGCGCTTGGCACATCGGGTTCGTTCTTTAGCGCCTGGTGTTTTCCCCGGCGGCTCATCACCTCGATGAGCACCAGGAAGAGCGCTGTGATGAGGAAGGAGATGCCCAGAAACCAGCCCGTGAAAAGGCCGTCGATGGCATCCCCCAGGACGAGCTTGACAAGAAGCGCCGGCAGGGAAGCGATAAACAGCAGCAGCAGGGTGCGATCCTTGATCGGATGCATCAGCATATGCAGCCAGTCCTTCCAGAAGATCACCGCCACAGCCACCAGGGTGCCCATGTGCAGCATCACATAAAAGGCGATGGCGGAGCCCTCAGGCTGATAGCCCGCCAGCCCCAGCAGCTTCTCGGCCAGGATCAGGTGGCCGGAGGAGGAGATGGGCAGAAACTCGGATAAACCCTGCACAATGCCCATGATGGCAGAAAACAATGCGTCCATGCGTCCCTCGTTTCATGGGGGATTAGCCCCGGAAATACAGTGCTATTCTACCCATCAGGGCGCGGGGCGTCAATCAGCCCGTGAAAGCCCCTTCCAGGGCCAGCAGCTGTTTTTTGGCGTCAATGCCGCCGGCATAGCCGGTGAGGCTGCCATCCTTGCCCACCACCCGGTGGCAGGGGATGAGGATGGAGATGGGGTTGTGCCCCACGGCGCCGCCCACCGCCCGGGGGCTTGCGGATTTCCCGGTGGAGGCGGAAAGATGCCTGGCGATGTCGCCATAAGTGATGGTCTTCCCGTGGGGGATTTCCAGCAGCGCCTGCCACACGGCCTGGCGGAAGGGGCTGCCCTGGGGCGCGAGGGGCGGGCGCTTGCCTGGGTCCTTGCCCGCGAAATAGGCGTCCAGCCACCTGGCGGTGGCCTGGAACACGGGCAGGTCCTTGGGCTGGGCGCTATCCGTGAGCCCAGCGCCGAAATGGGCCTGATCCTGCGTCCACAGCCCGGTGATGCTTTTACCGTCGCTGGCCAGGGTGAGGCGTCCTATGGGGGAAGCGTAGGTGGTGGTGTACACTGCGTCAGACATTGTCAAATCCTCCTCCTTGATGTATGGCTTGCGCGGGGCCTTTCCAGCGGCAGGCGGCCATGTTAACCCGGCCATCGGGCAGAAAGGGCACGCCCTCTGCCTCCAGCATCCCGCGCCGGATGCCGGCATACAGGCCGCCGGTGATGCTGCCATCCGCCATCACCACCCGCTGCCAGGGGAGATGATCCGGGCAGTGCCGCATGGCCCAGCCCACCTGGCGCGCGGTGCGCGGCATGCCCATCATCCGGGCGATCTGCCCATAGGATACCACCTTGCCATAGGGTATCCTGGCCACCAAGGCATAAACCTGGTCATAAAACCATCTCATGCCTCATCCCGCCCGCGGTCTTCCCAGGCTTTCCGCTGGGCTTTGTTGGCCCGGCGGTAGCATTTGGCGCTTTCCACCTTGCGGTTGGTGGGGGCAAAGCCCCAGGTTACCCGCTTTTTGTCATCCAGGGCTTTGCGCGCCTTCTTGCTCATCTTGCCCTTGGGCACCAGTTTTGTCATGCTTTCACCTCAGGTAGATTGTACCCGCCGAGGTTTCCCTTTCCTAACATTAGATGCTATAATCAATGCCTATCCCAGAAAAGGCAGGTTGTTCAATGCAGCGGATTCGCGCTATTTTTTCGCCCCGGGACATGACCGTGGGGACCCCCTGGAAGCGCATACTGGAGTTTGCTTTCCCCATGCTGGTGGGCAACATCGCCCAGCAGCTTTACGCCTCCACCGACTCGGTGGTGGTGGGCCAGTATGTGGGGGACCACGCCCTGGCGTCGGTGGGCAGCGCGGGACCCATCCTGATGTTTATGATAGCACTTTTTGTGGGCATCTCAACAGGGGCGGGCATCCTGGTGTCCCAGGCCTTTGGCGCCAAGGACCGGGAGCGGCTCTCCACCGCCATTGGCAACTGCATCACCCTCACCGCCATCGCTGCCGCGGTGATCATGGTGCTGGGCGTGGTGCTGGCCCGCCCAGTGCTGCAAACCCTGCACACCCCGCCTGAGATCATCGAGGACGCGATCCGCTATCTTCAGATTTACTTCCTGGGCATCGCGGGCTTCACCTACTACAACATCCTCTCGGGCATCCTGAGGGGCCTGGGAGACAGCTTCTCCGCGCTGGGTTTTCTGCTGCTGACAAGCGCGCTGAACATCGTGCTGGACCTGTGGTTTGTCATCTCCTTTGGCTGGGGGGTGGCAGGGGTGGCCTTTGCGACGGTGATCGCCCAGACGGTGTCAGCCATTCTGTGCTATCTGAAGCTCACCCGCATGTCCCACACCTTTGACATCAACCGGCACACCCTCAAGCTCAAAAAAGAGACCGTGGGGGATATTCTGCGCCTGGGCATGCCCTCCGGCGCCACCCAGGCCATTTTTTCCATGGCGATGCTGGTGGTGCAGCGCTTGCAGAACAGCTTTGGCCCGCTGTTTGTGGCCACAGCCATCATCGCCATGCGGGTGGACGGTTTTGCTATGATGCCCAACTTCTCCTTCGGCATGGCCATGACCACCTTCACAGGGCAGAACATCGGCGCGCGCCGGCTGGACCGGGCGCAGCAGGGGGCCAAGCAGGGCACCCTCCTGGCGGTGGGCGTGGCGATGGTGATGACAACCGCCGTGCTGGTCTTTGGTCGGTCCATCATGAGCTTGTTCACCCAGACCCAGGAGATCATCGACACCGGCATGCGGCTGATTCAGATATTGTCCCTGGGTTTTATCGCCATGGCGGTCACCCAGTGCCTCTCAGGCGTGATGCGGGGCGCGGGCGACGCGATGACCCCCATGTGGATTTCCCTGCTGGTGGCGGTGGCCCTGCGGGTGCCGCTGTCCTACTGGCTGGTGGACCTGTCCAGGACGGCCGAGAACCCCGCCGGGCGGCCCGAGATGATCTATGTGGCCATGCTCGCCACCTGGGTGACTGGGGCCGTCATCAACATCCTCGCCTTCCGCTATGGGCGCTGGCGCAAGAAGGCCCGGGAGCGCATGGCCAGCTTTTCTACGCAGGAGGGCCTTGAGGAAGTGATGGAGTACAGCACGGATTTTTCCGGATGACCCGAGCCGCTCAGGCAAATGGGTATATTCGAGACGGGGATGATGGGTGTTGCCCTGGCCCCGGAAGGAGAACGCCATGACGCTGAGCAAAAGACGCACCACCCTCAAACGGGTCTTTTTAAGCCTGTTGGCTGCGGCAGTGATCAGCATTGCGCTGGGCTTTGGGGTGCAGCTGGGGCTTAAGCAGCTGGGGGAAAACATTCAGATCAGGCTGGAGGATCTTTTTCTGTTTGCCGGTCTCTCGGCATTCATCATTTTCGTTTTTACCGTGCACCCGGCCAACCGGCCCCTGCGTTTTTTCAAGAACATCGGGCGGTTGCTGATTCTGGTGCTGCTGGTGGCCCTTGTGTGGGGCTATGCGTTTTTCTGGGTGGGGCAGAATGCTTTCATGTACCCGCCGGTGGGCGTCAAGGTGCAGGCCGAGGAGTCCCTGAAGGCGCTACCCAATGCCGAACAGGTCACCATCCAGGGCGCAGAGGGAGAGCAGTATCAGGGCTGGTTTGTCAAAAATGGCGCTGAGAAGGCCGGCCTCATTCTCTACTTCAGCGGGAATGGTGAGGAGTCTGCCGGGCGCGCCCAGTTCATGGCCCAGCCGGATAGCCTTGAGATGATGAAGGGCTACCACTTTTTGAATGTGGACTTCCCCGGCCACGGGCACAGCACCGGCGAAGTCAGCGAGGAAAGCTTCTATCGCATGGCGCGGGCGGCCTGGGACTATGCCGCGGCCAGGAGCGAGGTGAACCCGGAGCGCATCGTGCTGGCCGCCTGGAGCCTGGGCACGGGCACTGCCATCCGCCTGGCGGATGAGAAACACCCGGCCGGGCTCATCCTCTTCGCCCCCTATTTTAACGGCGGTGAGCTGGTGAAGAGCTTTGCTGAAAGCATGTTTGATGTCAGCATCCCCATCCCGCTGCCTGTGCGCAACCCCTACCGCAGCAACCACTACGCCAAAAACATCCAGAGCCCAGCCCTGCTGGTGGCGGCAAAGGATGACGGAATAGTGCCCTACGCCCAGTCCCGGCGCCTGGCGGAGCTGTTTCCCAACGGGCAGCTGGTGACCCTTGAATCCGGCGGCCATGGCGCCATGTGGTCTGACCAGGCCTCGCTCATGGCAGTTCGCGCCTTTCTGCAGGGGCTGTGATCGGTTAAATACCTGAATTAAACTTTGTGCGCTTATCCCCCTTATGGTAGGATAAGCGCACTGTTTGTGGGGGGATGGGGCGTGAAAAAGGCGGCTCAGGCCCGGGCGATGTTCATTACCGCCATGCTGGTGTTTGGCACGGTGGGGCTGTTTGTGCGGGCAACCCCGCTTCCCTCTGTTGAGATTGCCCTGTACCGCGCGGGGATAGCGCTGGGGGTGTTGTGCCTGATCATGAGCTTTACCGGCCGGTTCAGGGCGATCCCCGCTATGGGCACAAAGGTTTGGCTGTTTGCCCTCTCAGGCGTGATCATGGCGGTGAACTGGATCACGCTGTTTGAGGCCATCCGCTTCACCAGCATTGCCCTGGCAACGCTGAGCTATTACCTGGCGCCCACGCTGATGGTGCTGGCCAGCGTGCTGATCCTAAAGGAGCGCATCACACCCTTTCAGGTTGTCTGTTTTGTGTTGTCCACCCTGGGGCTGGTACTGATGCTGGGGGTTTCCGGCGGCAGCGGGGATGACCTGAAGGGCATCCTGCTGGCCCTGGGCTCGGCGGTGCTGTATGCCACGGTGGTGATGATCAATAAGGCCGCCGGTGAGGCAGACGGCATCGCGCGCACCTTTGTGCAGTTTCTGGTGGCGGTCATGGTGCTGGTGCCTTTTATCGTGCTTTCCGGCGGATTCCACCTGGGCGCCCTGGATGGGCAGGGCTGGCTCAATCTGCTGATTTTGGGCGTGGTGCATACCGGCATCTGCTATAGCTTGTATTTCACCTCATTAAGACATCTAAGGGGGCAGCAAGCCGCCATCCTCAGCTATCTGGACCCCTTGGTGGCGGTGTTGTTATCGGTATTGTGGCTGGGGGAAAGGGTGAGCGCCTTGCAGCTGATGGGCGGGGGAATCATGGTGCTGTTTGCGCTGCTCAACGAGGTGGCGGGCCGGAAAACAGATAAAGCCGCTTAATTGTCAGGGCTTGGGCGGCCAGTTTTCTTCATAGACTTTGACCAATTCACCCGCTTTATCGCTCACGATCAGCGCCAGCTCCCGCCCCTGGTGGATCAGCCGGGCGTCCATAATGATGGCGTATTGGTCGGGGGCGTTGTCCTTGGCGGCGGTTTCCTTCTGGGCCAGGCGGCGGGAGAGCAGGGTGAGGATTTCTTCCGCATCGGATTCGCTCATGGCCCGGATCAGGATGATCTCATCAGCCAGCAAAGGATCCTGAGGGATCATGAACAGGGCATCCGCCATCCAGGCATCGACGATGCCATAGCTGGAAGCGATTAGCCCATCCGGCACCGGGGACATGTCCGGAAGGAATCCCGTGCCCACCATCAGGCGGAATACGCCCTCCAAATCCTTGGGCTTTTCGATGGGCTCAGCGCCGGGCGGAGGCGGGGGAATCGGGGGTGGCGCGCAGGCAGATAGCAAAAGCCCCAGTGCCAAGAACAGGAGAATGGCGCGCCGCTTGCCGGAAAACTTCTCTCTCATGCGCCTATCATACAGCAAAATCCGGCAATAAAAAAGCAAATCATGATAAAATCCCCGTGCGATGTGCTACAATCATCCTGCTGCGGTTTTTTATGTGCGCGGAGGTTATATGCTGCTATTTCTCAGCCTCATCCAGGACGAGGGCGATGCCGCCTTGATGGAGGGGCTCTATCTTTCCCATTACCGGCTGATGTACTATCAGGCGCTGCGTGTGCTGAGAAACCCTGAGGACGCCCAGGACGCGGTGAGCCAGGCGATGATCAGGCTGATCAAAAAAATCAGCGTCCTCAGGGAGCTCCCGTGCAACAAACAGGAAGCCTATCTGGTCATTACAGTCAGGAACACCGCCATCAATCTCTTTAACCAGCGCAAAGCCCGGGTGAACCAGATGGATGGGCAGCCGCTGGAGGCGGTGGCCGACCGGCCGGAGCTGGGGCCTGAGGCCAGGATTCTGGACATGGACGGCGTGGAGCGGGTGAAGGATGCCATCCGGCGCCTGCCCCAAAGAGAGCGGGATGCGTTGATGATGCGGTATTTCCAGAAGCTCTCTGATCAGGAGATCGCACAGGCCATGGGCATCGCCCATGTGTCCGCCCGGGCGCTGATCTCCCGGGCCCGGAAGCGGCTGGGCGGCATTTTGAATGAAGGGAGGGGCTGACATGGCGAAAAAAAATGGGCGGCAGGAAACGCTGCTGACACAGGCGCTGACTGAAATTGCGCTGGAAGACACCCGGCATCTTAAAGACAGAATGATGTTTGACCCTGCCCTTGACGACACGGCGGAAGCGCTGCACCGGGAAAACAGAAAGCGGATCAGCGCCCTCATCCAAAAAAACCTGGGCAAAAAGCGGCGGCAAGGCTGGATGATGCTGCCTGCCGCGGCCTGTTTAGCGCTGCTGCTTTTGGGCACCCTGAAGCTGCTAAAAGCGCCGGAGGATCATACCCTCAGGCCGGGGCCCACCCAGATCGCCCTCACGGTCCTGCCGGGAGGGACACAAACCCCTGCCCCCACAGGCACCCCAATGTCCACCGCTAGCCCCACAGCGGCGGTGACACCCACCACCACGCCAACGCCCTCGCCGGCGCCCACCCCAAGCGCTTCACCCAGCCCTGCGCCTACCCCGCTTGAGGACAGCTGGCCTGGCACCTTTTTCCCGGCGGGTTTGCCGGAAGGCTTTCATCTAATCGGCGTTTTTCAGGGGGATGTGGCAGGGGCAGCCCACCAGGCCCAGTTTGGCAATGATCAGGCGGCAGAGCTGATCCTCTCAGAGTTTGAAACCGCCCGCGTGGTGGAGCCGGGCCCAGGCGCGCGGGATGTGCACTATCTCAGCCTGCCCAGCAGCGCCACGGCCCTGGTGTGGGATGAGGACAGGGGCGGCTTTGTGGTGTGGAACCAGGAGGGCCGCACCCTCATGTCCCACGCCACAACCGGCAGTGCAGACGCCATCGCTTTTGCCGGCAGCATCAAAAAAATAAAATAAATCCTCCATGCAACAAATCCGTCGCCCGGGCTGTTGGATAAGGTGAGAGCATCTTAAAAAGCGAAAGGTGATGTGATGATGAAAAAGTTTCTGATGACCGCCCTGTTGACCCTGGCCCTGCTGATAGCCCTTCCCGCCTTTGGGGAAACCTATCAGGGTGCCATTCCGGCCGAATTTGCCAGCGCCTTTTCAGGCAGCCGTTGGGCGGGATACCAGGTGGCGGCGGGCTTTACCTTTTACCCGGCGGGCAGCAACACGGGTGAGGGGGTGCCCGCCTTTTTCGTGATGAGTAAAGGCGAAGAGAAGGTGCTGTGCATCCTGGAATACCGCAGCGGCGCATGGAAGTTCATGGTGCAGTCCCCCAAGCCCATCTATCAGGGCAGGGTGCCGATGTTTGAGGATGAGGATGACTACAACTGGTTCAGCCTCTATTACCGGGACCAAAACCCCGATGAAGGCGGCAAGGAGGATGCGCTGAACTTTTTCAGGGACACCAAGGGCGTCTGGCGCTTTCTGGGGCGCGCCCAGTATGACTTTGGCAAGGGGGATTCGGTATTGATCAATGCCCTGGCCACGGATGGGGAGTGGACGCCAGGGGTACTGTATGTGACAAAAAACGTCGCGGGACGCACCCAGTATCAGGCCAAGCCTGTATATGGCACCTATGAGAACGACCTGCGCTACTTCAGCCTGTCCGCCTTCCCCAAATCGTTGGAAGATGCCCGGGACAAGCTGACCAACCCGCCGGAGATCCCGGGCGGGGAGCTATCGGCCAAGCGGGTGCGCTTCACCTCCGGGCAGAAGTACCCGGTGTATGCGGGGCCTGGGGAGCATTACCTGCGCTCGGCAGGCGGCCGGGCGATCGTTTCCACCAACGACTGGATCCAGGTGTTCGGCGTGGAAAATGGCTGGGCCATGATCCAGTATGATATTGATTCCAACCACATGCGCATTGGCTATATTGATGCCGCGGCCCTGCCTAAAAACGCCCAGGTGGCCCCGCTGGCGCTGGGGCGTTTGCCCATGCGCACCAACGCCCCTGTCACCCTGACCGATGACCCGCTGTTTTCAAAGGCTGTCCTGGCCCAGCTGCCCCAGGGGCATCAGGTGTACAAGCTCAGCACCATGGGCACATGGGCCTATGTGGAAGCGGAGATAAACGGCGGCCCGGTGCGCGGTTTTGTGCCCAGCATCAGCCTTGCGTCCCCTGCCCCTGTGATCCCCCAGGGGGAATACAGCGTGAGGGGGGAGTATGGCGCCTATGCCGCTACGGCGGTGATGAACCGGAGCGCTGACGGCGCCCAGCGGGTGATCACCGTGTATGTGGAGGCCCGCGCCGGAGCGCAGGGGACCGATCAGATCAGCGGCTACCAGCTGTATGAAAACAACCGTCCCGGGCCTATGCTGACCTCTGTGGCAGCACCCCAGAACCTCACAGCCTATACCATCACTGTGGCAAACGACCCGGCGGTGACGGTGCTGGGGCTCATGCCCCGCTACAGCCAAAGCGGCGAAAAAACCAGCGAAGCGCTGGTGCTGATCGTTAAATAAGCCAGGAGGCATGGCGATGAAAAGAGGCTTTGCTTTGCTATTGGCCGGGCTCCTGCTGTGGGGCCTGGCGCCGGGAACCCTTGCCCAGGAGACAGGTGGGGAGCCCTTTGACCTGAGGGCTGTTTCCTGGGGCCCCATGGTGCAGGATCATGCCACCATGCGCTATTTCCTGGAAAACGCCAATGGCCGCTTCACGGATTGGCAGGGAGAGCCTCCTAATGCCTGGCTGCGGCTGGACTCCACCGAGCCTGCGGACTCCCTTGAAACCCTCAGCGACTTCCGGGTGACATCAGGGCGGGCTGTGTGCGGCCAGATGCCGGTACCTCTGCCGGACTTGGACGCTGCCAGCATGAGCTGGCAAACCCTTCATTTTGAGCCCCACCAAGGTTTCAGCCGGGCAGCCCTTGATATCCGGCTGGAAGAGGGGGAGCAGATAGAAAACCTCACCATCGCCTGCACGCGAAAACGTCTTGATGGCAAGGAAGAAACCATCACCCTGCCCCTTTCGGGCCTGCCCCTGGACATGGGATATTCAGAAGGCGGTGCTGCCTTTAGCGCCACCCGCTACAGCCCCTTTGCCTGGCGGGAGGAGGACCTCAACTTCTATTTGGGCTATAGCATCCTGCCTGCTACTCTGGGCAATATGCTGAGCTATTTCGCCTATATGCCCATTCATGAAGCACCGGAAGCCCTGCTGTCCCAGCCCATTGAAGCCACGGAGGGGAAGCTGTATCTGATCGAGGGCAGCATCACTAAAAAGCACGGCGGATTTGGCCTGTATGACCTGACCTTTGCCCTTGAGAACCCGCCCGAGGGCATGTGGCTGGCCCCCTACCGGGAGTGCGGCAACTGCTCGGAAATCGATGCCTTCGACCTGGGCTATCATGCCCTGACAGGAGAGGGGGCAAGGGAAAGGCGCCTGGCCATTCTGCTGCTGGTGCAGCCCGGGGGCAGAAGTGAGGCGGAGATTGACGAACTGATCAGGGGCCTTCAGGTCACCATCTCCTTCTCTGGTGAAAAATGGGACATCAGCGGCGAGCAGCACGGCACCACCTCAGGCATTGGCCCCAGGAGCCAGGAAAGGCTGGAAATGAAAGCCATTCAGAAGGGCGAGGCAGTGGTTCACAGCCTGGATTAGGGAAGCGCTGCATGAAAAGCCAGGTGACAAGCGTCTGCTTGATAGGCGCATGGTTTTGATATGAAGGAGGAGACACCATGATACACCGCGTGTTGATCAGCCTCTTGGCGGGCTTGATGCTGGGGCTACCCATGGCGCAGGAGGAAGCGCTGCCGGTGGTGCCCCCCACGAGCCTCACTTCCCAAGTGGCCCTGGCCCGGCAGCTTGGCGGCAATGCCCATACGGAACTGGATAGATTGTATTTTGACTTCCGGGTGGCACATGGCCAGCCCTGGGAATGGGGACCTGAAACCTGGGTGCTGTTCAAGGAAACCTTGACCCCTGTGGTGGAGCGGTTGGGCAAGGATTATCCCCACATCGGGAACAGCTTCCTCAACCAGCTGGTGCATGAGCCCTTTGCCTTGCCAGAGGCGGGGGACATGCGCTTTGAGGCGGCGGCGGACCAGGCCTGGCAGCTGGCGATGGATAGCCTCGGGATCGAGCAAAGCGAGCAGGAAAAACGCAAGCCCTATGGCCTTTTCCTGGCCATGTCGGAGGACAGCCGCTGCTGGAAAATTCACTTCTATGACGGGGAGCAGATTGAGGGCACGCCCTATGTGTACCTGGATGCCCTCACCGGCCGGGTGATTGACCAGGGGCTGTGGCCCGCTGCCATTGACCAGATAGCCGCATTCTCCACCATGACCAATCAGAAGGACGCGCACCGGGCGCTCAAGCCCGGCAGCCTCCGGGCGGATGGGAAGCCCGCCTTCTGGTATGGGGATTTTGCACCCGATTATTTCTGGGAGCAGCTGGACAAGAGCCCGCACCTGAGCAAAGGTCTTGAGGAGCTGGAGGCGGCGTTTGGTAAAGAGCAGAACTTTTGGCCCCTGGAAGCGCGGGTGCTGGAGTTCCTCTCCCGCCAGCCCAACTATCAGGACTACTGGATAGCCATGCCCGGGCTGCCGGGGCCGGAGGACATCCCCCAGGAGCAGGCGCTGGCCACCGCCCAGGAGCGGATGGAAAAGAGCGTAAAAATCGCCGATGTGGTGAAAGCCCGCCTCAAGCCTAATGTGGCCTACTTCTTCTACCCGGAAAGCCTTGATGGCCACGGTAACACCTGGTATATCCAGTTCCACGACTCGGAGCACCCTGACCTGGAGGTGCTGTATCTGGTGATCATCGACGCGGACAGCGGGGAGGTAATCTTGACCCAGGACGCGGACGAAGGGAACGGCTGATATGAAGCGCTTGATGGCTCTGGCCCTCATGATGATAGCGCTGCTGGCGGGGCTTTCTTCCACCTGGGCTGAGAGGAATGCGGAAGGGCCAGAGCAGGCGGTGCTGGCTTATTTGGAGACCCTAAAAAAGGGAGACATTGAAGGGGCAAAACAGCTTTTGGCTGACCCAGAGACCCTGGCCGCCTGGACGCTGGGCAAACGGATGGAAATCCTGGGCTTCCCTTCTCTTAAACAGGCCGACATCCTGGGTGTGGAAAAGACACCGGCAGGGGCCCAGGTGCATGTGCGCTGCCAGTCTCTGGATATGACCCAGGTTTTTCTGAACATTGACGAATATGGGTACTACTTCGATATGGCGCCCTATTACAACCCCGGCTTTGAGGATTGGCTGGAAGAGACCCTCCAGGATGAGGAGGCATACCAGGCCCTCTGGTCACAGGCTGAGCGCTATGAGAAAAGTGAGGACATCACGTATCATTGTGTACAGCAGGGGGAGGGCTGGTTTATTGACCTGGCAGGCAGCGTGGCGGGCTGGCGGCAGGAAGCCCAGCCCTTTGACCTGCGGGCTGCTTCCTGGGGCCATGCCCGAACCCATGATGTCAATCAGAACAATATCTGGCTGAGGCTTGATTCCAAAGAGCCCCGGGCGGCGCTTGAAACCCTGGTGGATTTCCGTGTGGCAGCAGGGGACGCGCGCTGTGACAGCCTCCCTGTTCCACTGGCAAGCAGCGGCTTTGATGGCACGGCCTGGATGACGCTGCATTTTATGCCCAAGGAGGGGTTTAGCCGCGGGGCGCTGGAAATGAACCTGGCCGATGGGGCGGATATCAACCAAGTGGTCATTGCCTGCACCAGGCGCGTGAATGACCTGGCTTTTAACTACTATGAAGACGAAATCGCCCTGCCGCTTAAGGGATTGGCTGAGGATGCGGGCTACCCCCAGGGCGGGGCAAGGTTTCAGGCGCACAGCCTGACGCCCTTCCAATGGGACGAGGAGAAGGCGAAGCGCTTCATGGGAGACAGGGGGCATCTGCCCACCCTGCAAGAGGTGTTGAGCTGGGAAGCCTATGGGATGCCGGATGTGCCGGAATCGGTGCTGGCCCTGCCCTATCACCATGAGGACTACCGCTTTTATGCGCTGGCGGGGGAAATTACCAAAAAGCCCGGCAGCTTTGGCGTGTATGACGTGGTGTTCGCGTTGTCCGGCCAGCCGGAGGGGGTTTACGCGTCCAGCTATAAGGCCTGCAGCCTCTGTGATGAGATTGACGACTTTGACATGTTTGGTAACGACGTCATCAGGCCCAATGGGCTGTCGGATGTTCAGGATGATTACTACCGCCAGATGGGAGAGAACTTGAAATCCCCCTTTCATGTGCTGCTGCTGGTGAACACAGCGGGGCGCAGTGAAGAGGAGATTCTTCAACTGGTGGAATCCCTGGACATCACCGCCGCCTTCTCGGGGGAAAAATGGAACATGAGCTATGAGCAGCATGGCATCACCACAGGCATTGGCCCCAGCAGTAGTGAAAAGGTGCACATGGAGGGCTTGGTGTGGGGCGAGGGCCCGCTGCGTCAACTGGACTAAGCCCTGACCCAGGGTGCTTGACAGGGCAAAGGAGGTCGAGATGAAGAAACGCATGCTGGTTTTTGTGCTGGTCTGCCTGCTGTTACCCGGCCTGGCAGAGCCCATCACCCAGGAGGACATGATCACGATCGCGGCCGAAGCCATCGCCTTCAAGTGGGGGGAAGAGCCGGAGTTGCTGGATGAAAGTAAGTGGCAGCTTCATATTTTCTCTCAGCCTGACAAACAAAGCCCTCAGTGGGAGATCTGGTTTGAGCCAATGGAGGTGGCGCTTAATGGCTATGCGCTGGTCATCACGCAGGATGGCCGCGTCATAGAAGCCCGGATGCAGCCGGGCACAGGGAACCCAGCCATCACCCCATCCCAGGTTCAGGACAGCTATTCCATGCGCTATGGGCATATGGCCTCCTGGGACGCGGAAACGTGGATCAGCTTCCAGACTGATTTGAAGCGGGCCGCGGAAGCCCAGGGCAACGATGTTCTGCCGGGCAACCTGGGGCTGTTTTTAAGTCAGGAATATGCAAAGCCCATAGAGGATATGATCACAAGCGCTGAGGCCATCGCCATCGCCAGCCGCTTGTCAGAAGCGCCAGCGCAGGTGGATCAGGCATACAGCGGCGCTGTGCTGCTGATGGACCGTGGGGAGCCGGTGTGGAAGGTGCAGCTGTTTCCGGAGCAGACGGAAGGGAGAGCCTCGCCCTTCCTGGTGGAAGTTCATGCCATATCAGGGGCGGTGCGCGGCTTCCGCCAGGTGGCGGCGGATGACTTCCGCTATCGCCTGTACTATGTGCTGGACCGCTTCATGCCGCCGCAGGATGCAGCCGCACAGCCCCTTCATCAGGCCACGCTCCGGCCTGACGGCAAGCCCGCGTTCTGGTATTCGCCCAAGGCGCCGGATTACTACTGGGAAGCCATGGATGCCTTGCGGAACCAGGGCGAGGTGGACCAATTGCTCAGGAAATGGGAGGCGGAATATGGCCGAAATCGGATTTTCTGGCCGCTGGAAGCCCAGGCTTTTTACCACACCATTGATAACACGGATGCCTTGGTGGGCAGCTTTCCGGGGCTGCCGGATGAGGAGGACATCAGCCAGGAGCAGGCCCTTGAGATTGCCCGGCAGGCGATGCTGGACAGCGGCATGAGCCGGGAGGAGCTGGACCTGCTGACGCCAGCCTTTCAGTTCATATTTAGCGCCACAGCCCCTGGCATGCATGAGTGGATCGTCGATTTTTACCAGGTTGAGGGGATTCAGGCCTGGCTGATCAATGGGGTTTCCATCAATGCCAAAACCGGGGAAGTCATCGCAGTAGGAGCAAATGGATAAATGAAGAGAATGGCAATCGTTTTATTGATACTGGCGCTGTTGATGCCGGCTTTCGCCCTGGCGGAGGCGCCGCCCCCGGGGGCTATGGTATTTGAAGGGCAGATGAGCGCCGCCCTGTTTTTGCCGGATGGCCGGGTGGTGTATGTGCCGGTGAATAAGGAGGGGGACAACTACCTGCCCGAAACCGAAATGCGCTGCGTGGACGCGGCGGGCAAGCTCCAGTGGCGCTGTGATCTGCCCCCTGGCAAAGTGTGGTGGGGCGGGCCCCAGGCGCTGCCCGATGGCAGCTTTGGCCTGGTGATGGCCGAGGGGGACTGGCGCCAGGGTGTGTTGCACCTGGTGAGTGCCGATGGCAAGCTGCTGCGCTCCCGGAAAATGCCTGCGGGCTTCCGGCCTTTGATGCTGGCGGGGGAGTGGGTGTATGGCTCCGATGAGGAATACAAGCTGTATGCCATTGATTTTCAGGGCCAGGCAAGCCCTCACCCGCTGCCGGCGCTGGGGGACAAGGCCATTGTGCTGTGGTGCGTGAGCCGGGATGTGGGTCGCTTTTTGGCGGCCCGGGGGCAGTTGAGCGGGGAGGAGGACATTACAAAGCGCCAGTCCGACCAGGTGCTGCTACACCTGGACGCCGCCGGGGCCTATACCCACCAGGCGATGATCAGAGGGCAACGCGTGGTGGAAGGGTTTGGATCTGACGCGGTGCTCAACCCCCAGGGCGGCATCACCGCCCTGGCCCTCCAGGATGGCCAGGAGGATGGGCATAATGCCTTTTCCCTCATCAGCTTTGATGCCAAGGGGGAGATCGCCTGGCGGAAGTCCTATGCCCTGGAGGCTTTTAGCGCCCGGGCCAGCCTGATCGACCTGAACCCGGACGGCAACCATACCATCTGGGGCAGGGGCAAAATCACGGAGCTCGATAGCTCCGGCTTTGTGTTCCGTCTGGATGTGGATGGGGAGGGCAATCCCCTGAGGATTAGCGCCAGAATCAGCTCTGGTGGCCAGATGGTGCGCTACCTGGAGGGCAGGGCCTATGTGAACGATCCCTGGGGGCCCCGTTGGTGGATCGCTCCCTTTGAGGCGCTACCAGAAATGGAGATGAAGCTGAAATGAAATGGTGGATAGGGATTGTCTTTTGCCTGATGATGCTGGTGGGCATGAACGCCTATGCAAAAGAGAGCTTCACCCCGGCGGACGCGGCTAACCTCACGAGCGCCACCCTGGTGTGGCAGCCCGCAAGCGAGGTGGGCAGGCCCCAGGGCAAAGCCATCACCACCACCTTTCAGGATGAACGGCTGAGGGTGTTGGAAAAGCTGATCAGCCAGGCGTATGAAATGGAGGTGGGCTCAAGCTGCCCTTTTTATGGGGAGGCCATGCTGACCCTTACCACCAAGGCCGGGCAGGAGCTTGCCCTTGAGGTGGCGGCTGACAGCTGCACGGTGTATAAGCAGGGGGAGCGGTATTTTGACTTTATGCCGCCGGAATATAGGAACAAGCCCGATCACCCCGATAACGCCCTGCTGTATGACCTGTTCACCTGGCAGGAGCGGGTGCGCCTGTTGGATCATACAAACTTAAGGGCAGCAGACCAGCTTTATTCTGACTGGCTGGAGGCCAATGGGAGCCCCTTGGCATGGCAGCTTGCCACCTGGGTGCGCTTTGGGGAGATATTTCGCCCCTATGCTCTGTCATATTTGCAGCTCCACCCGGATCACGAGGATTCCTGGCTGATCCCCATGATGATGACGCGCTATGCCTTCCCCGGGAAAGCGGATTTAAGCTGGGAAGAGGCGGCAAAAATCGCTCGGGACGCCGCCAGGGAGCAGCTGGGCGCCAGCCAGGAGGAGATGATAGGCCGCATCTCATATACTGTGTTCATCGCCAATGACCCGGAGAAACCGGTCTGGAAGCTGCACCTGTATGATGGTAAAAAGGTGGAGGGAACGCCCTATTTTCAGATTGATGCCCGGGCAGGCGAGATCCAGGACATGGGCCGCTGGCCGACAAGCATCAACAACGTGGCCGCTTTCACACAAGGGCTGGATCAGATGGCGGAGCACATTAAATTCCAGCCATAGAGATCAATTGTCTTGGATTTTGCCGCTCCTCATGCAACATTTCCACCCGCTCCCCTGTCATATGATACAGAACGGCTGATCAACACAGCCCTGGCAGGAGGGAACAATGGAAAACAGAAGGATGAAGGGGCGGCTTTGTTTGTTGGCCCTGTGCCTAATGGCTGTTGCTTTGACGGCCTCCGCCCTGGAGCGGCCGCCCCTGCACCCCGCGGTGATGGCGCTGTGCAGGGAGGCTTACCCGGATTATGCCATCACCGCCTCTGACGGCTTTGGCAATGCGGAGGCTGGCCAATGGGCCCTGGTATTGAGCAAGGCGGGGCAGCATGTGCTGGTGGTGGCGGAAAAGACCAAGGACGAGCCTGGCTACCGCTTCACGGCGGAAAACCCAAACGCCCTGATGCCTGGGGAAAGCCGCCCCAGCGTTAGGATTGATTCGGCGGGGGATGCGCTGTTCATCGGCTTTCAAAACAAAAGCCATATCTGGGATTTCTCGGCCTTCAAAAACCAGGGGGCTTGGGGAGAGGTGAGTGCAACCATTTGGGAGCGTGACGGGGTTTCGCCCACCCGCGAGTGGCATATCCGGGTGGAGGATGGGCAGCTTTTGAGCAGCTTTACCCTGAGCGATGGCAATGAGAACATCTTGTCCAGTACCTCCTATCCACCCTTTCCGGTGCCTCATCTGACGGGGAAAACGGCGCTTGATGATTATGACTGGGCGGCTTTCCCTGTGAACCCCAAGGCATTCAGAGAAAACGACAGCTTGGAACGATGGGCTGGTTTGGAAACCCTGCTGCCAGCGGGCTGGCAGCTGCGACAGGCCGTGGTGCGCCAGAGCATCTTCCTGTTGGGTGAGGATGCCCAGGGGGATACGTGCCTGCTCATCAAATCCTGGGTGCCGGAAGGGGAGGGCTTCTGGCAGGGGGCTTGGCAGGACACCGTGAGCCAGGCTTTGCCACAGACAGCGAGGATGGATGAAATCCACATGTCAGAGGGTCTGCTGCTGGGGCTGGGAGGGCAGAGGGACTATGCCTTTCACCTGCAAAAAGGTGGGCTGTGGGGGCTGTCCAGGGTGATGGTGGGAGATGACTGGTTTTCTGTGGGGCCTGATTATGTGTATCATGAGGAGGCAGAGAGAAGCCGCTGTCTCTTTGGCTCCCATCCCTGGGGAGACATCCGGACGGTGGATGTGATGCGCCTGCCCCAGTCCTTTGAGGAGGCGCTTAGCCAACTGGATCAATCCGGCTGGGCCAAGGCGCGCGGAAGCCGTCTGAACCTTCGGGCAGCACCCAGCCTGCAGGCCAAATCCCTGGGCCAATACTATGCCGGCACGCCCGTCAAAGTGCTGAAGCGCGAGGGGGAGTGGGCAAAGGTTGACACTGCCGGGGTGACCGGCTGGATGATGGCTGATTTCCTGGCCTTTGGGAAGGAAGCCAACGCCGTGGATCCCTCCTTCCCGGAACGGGTGGGTCAGGACAGCCTGAAAGGCCGGGAGATGCCCCTGTATGGCTGGCTGGATGAGGCGGCAAGGCCGCTATACAAAAGAAGCATCAACAACGCGATGGCCTTCTGGATTATAGGCACCATAGGGGAGGAATGGTATCACGTGTACTTCTTCCAGGAGGGCATCGGCGGCTATATGAAACAGGGATGGTTTTGGGAAGGGAATGGATGAGATGAAAAGAGGACTTGCATTCTGTATGGCAGCGCTTCTTGCCCTGCCCCTGCTGGCAGGGGCTGAAAAGGCAGTGAGGCCACATGACCGGGAGCCCCTGACCCTGCCCATGGAGGTGCTGGACAGCCCCAATGTGGAACTCTCTTCTGCGCTGATCATGTGCATGACGGCCCCAAACGGCCAGACGCTGCACTTTATCGCTGGTTTTTCAAGCCCTGTGGTCTATGCGCTGGATGTCAACTTTGACGGGGTGGAGGACTTGGCGGTGCTGGTTTCCCCGGGCGGCACCAACGAGGTGTACAGGCTGTTTATCCACCAGGGGGAGCACTATGTTCCCGTGGATGATGGCCAGGAAGCGGGGCTGTGTAACCCGGCCTTCTTTCCTGATAGCGGGCTGGTGCTCTCTCGCGGTGTGAGCGGGCTGGCGGGCGCCCTGCACGAGGATATGTTGTTTCGCTGGGAGGATGCCAGGCTTCTGCCCCTCAGAAGTGCTGAGTGCGGGGCCTATGTGGAGGAATACAGCCAGGAGGGCGCCCTCATCACAAAGAAGTGGGCTGATATGCTCCATGCAAAGGTTTATGCCTATCAGGACGGAAATCTGTGGGACAAGACATTGGTTTTTGAGGAAACCTTCAACATGACAACCCAGGGCATGGAGGAGGCCCTTAACGCCTTCCAAAAGCGGGAGCAGGAGGCGCTGTGGCAGGGGCTGGGTGCGCCTGAAACGATGCCGGAGGAGGACGAAAATGGTTAACGTGAAAAAGTGGACTCTGGGCTTTGTATGCATCTGCCTGCTGTGGGGGGCTTCAAGCTCTGGAATGGCCTGGGCAGAGGATGAGAGCTATCAAAGGCGGGAAAACTTACCGGCAGCTGTGAACAAAATACTGGAAGCGATGCTTGAGCCGGGGGAAAAGATGATCAGCGCCCATCGGCAGGGGACAACGATTTATTTGCTCTGTGAAGACAGGGCAGACAGGCGCCGGGTGTTCATCTTTGAGGATGCGGGCGCGGGCTATGCGCTGGATGTGGTGAGCCAGCCCCTGGCGGCACTTGACGGGAGGAAACCCACGATCGGCAGCAGCGGGGAACTGTACCTGATGTATCAGAGCAATTATTGCTTTTACCGGGTGAATGGCAAATGGCTGCTGTACCTGGTGCAGTTTATGGATGATTTCTCGATTTATGCGCACCATATGCAGTTGTATGATGTTAAAGGGATGAGCCTTGGTGAACAGCCTCCTACCATTGGCCACTACACTGGGGAGCGGGATTTGAGCCGGATCACCGCCGATGATTTGCCGCAGCGCTATGCCGACGCCTGGGCGCTGTTTGACCGCACAGGCTATGCTGTGGTTGACAATCCCGACCCCAAAGACCGCCTGCACCTGCGGGCAAACCCCAGCCAACGGGCGGATTCCCTGGGCAAGTTCTATAACGGCACCATCCTTCAGGTGAAGGAGAAGAAGGGGGACTGGTGGCGGGTATCCATCGGGCACCTGGAAGGCTGGATGATGGGGAAATACCTGGTGGAGGGCGCGGCCATGGACCAGGTGAAAACCGCTTTCCCCGTCCTTGACCTGAAGGAGGGCAAGGAGGACGCCCTCCGGTTTACCACGCCGGAGGGAAGGGCCGACAAGGTGCTGGGCAAAGCCTGGCCTCTGGAATGGCAGCTGCGGATTATCGGGGTGTATGGGGATGACTGGTATATCCTTTCAACCCGGGAAGGGCAAGTGTACTTCCAGAAGCAGGCATGGTTCTGGGAGGGGAATGGTTGATACAATTTATGAGGAGGAAAGACATGAAAAGCAAGCGAATCCTTATCATCATGGCCCTGATGCTGATGGCCCTTCTGGCAAGCGGCAGCGCTTTGGCGGGGGAGATGGAATATGTGAACCATGGCCCGGACAAGATCATCTATGCCCGGCCGGACGTGAAAAGCCAGGTGCAGGGCACCCTGTACAAGGGCTCCCATCTGGTGGTTTTGACCTGGCAGGGCAACTGGGCCAATGTGGCGGTGAACAATGTGGTCGCCACCCAGACCGTGGGCTGGGTGGAGGGATCAGGCCTTTTGCTCGTGGGAGAGGCGGTGCCGGACGTGGCGGTGGTCAACAACCCCAACCCCCAAGATCGCCTGAACCTGCGCACAGCCCCGCGGGAAAGCGCCAGCTCCCTGGGCAAATACTATAACGGCACCGTGGCAAACCCTCTTGACCGCGTGAAAAACGGCTGGATGAAGCTGCGCATCGGCAGCCTGGAGGGCTATATGGAGGCCAAATACCTCTTGATGGGCGCCCAGCCGGGGGATGTGCCCAGCGCCATGCCGGTTGTAACCATCAGAAACACAGAGGGCACCGGTCTGAACCTGAGGCTGGGGCAGAGTACGGCATCCAAAATCATCCGTTATTACCCCAACGGCACAAGGCTTACGGTGATGGGCCTTGGCACCACCTGGTGCCATGTGGATACGGAGGATGGCTCCCAGGGCTTTGTGCTGGCCAGGCATCTCTATCCCCGGCTGTCCTATCACCTGAGCGGAAGCGCCACCCAGGCGCCCTATGTGACGCCCAGGCCCACCTCCATCCCCACAGGCAGTGGCTTTGATGGCTGGAATGGACCGGTGGGCTATCACCCAGTGGCCGCCTGGCCCCTGGGAGCGGGCGGCGCCACCGTCTCCAATCCCAACCCCGCTGACCGCCTTAACCTGCGCGCCCAGCCCCGCGGGGGCGCTCCCAGCCTAGGCAAGTATTACAGCGGCGTGCAGGTGGATGTGTATGAGGCCATCCCCGGCGGCTGGTCACGGGTGTCTGTGGCGGGGCTTGATGGCTACATGCAGACCCAGTATTTGGATTTCGCTGGCAATACCCCCTCCGCCATCCCGGTGATGAGTGTATACAACCCCGGGACCGCTGGCAATGTGCAGCTGCGGGCCGGTAAATCCACCGCTTCCCGCTCCCTGGGGCGTTACCCCAATGGCTCCCAGGTGCTGGTTATTGGCTTTGATGACACCTGGGCCCATGTGATTGTGGATGGACGCATCGGCTTCATGCAGCATCGGTTTTTGGAATAAACAAAAAATGCTGGGAAATTTGGTGCATAATGAGGTAGAATGGATGTGGCATTGGCTGGAGAGCAGATCGAAAAATAAGCAAGAGTGGAGTGGGCTGTAAAAACAGCTGAATAAAGCGCATGAAAATCAACTGGAGCAAAGCGAACCCCCGGCATTGGGTGGAATTGTCCTCCCCCCTCACCCTGGGCATCGCCGGCGTGTCCCTGTTTGCGCTGATTCTGGGCGGCATCACAAGGGGTGCTTCCACCCGGGCGGTGTTCAGCGTGTACCGCAGCAGCTGGGCCGATCCGCTCAGCTATCTGCGGGTGGTGCTGCACATCTTTGGCCATGGGGATTTTGCCCACTATGCCGCCAACATGGGGATGGTGCTGGTGCTGGGGCCGCTGGTGGAAAAGCACTATGGTTCAAGGCGTTTCCTGATCATGGTGGCGGTGACAGCGCTGGTGACGGGGCTGACCCACATCCTGCTGTCCCCCGGCACAGCGGCGCTTGGTGCCAGCGGCATCGTGTTTATGCTGATCTTTCTCTCCGCCATCTCAGGTCGCGAAAACGGGAAAATACCGCTCACCTTGATCCTGGTGGCGGTCATCTACCTGGGCCGGGAAGTAGCCGGCGGGCTCTTCACCCGGGACAGCATCTCCCAGCTGGCACACGTGATGGGCGCTGTGTGCGGGGTGGGGTTTGGGCTGGTCTTTCACCGGCATTAATTAAAGAGCATATCGTAAAACAACACATAATCAGCTGAGTCAATCAGCGCTGCAGCATCCTCCTGGGTGATGGGCTCAGCGATGCCTGCGGCGCTGGTGCCGATGAGGGGGGAGTTGAGGCCGGAGAGCTGCCAGCCGCTTGGCCTTTTGACGGCCGTGCAGGCATGGCGGTAGAGCTGACCGTTTAACTCATAAACCGCCCAAAAATCCACCTGTTGGGTAAAGCCGTAGATGGCGCCCATTTTTTTGATGTTTTCCTGATGGCTGTCGCTGTTGAAAACAGCGCTGTTCAGCATAAAAACCTGGCGCAGGGTGAGGGCGGAGAGGTTTTCTGGGTTCAGGCGGGCAATAAAGTCATCAAGGGACATGCTTCCTGTGTTATCCGGGAATTGAATCATCCCGTCTTTGATCATCATCGGGCTCCCCGCATGGGAAGACATCTCAGGCACCAGCAGGGAGAGCACAAAGCCGTAGAGTTGTTGACCCTGCTGGGCGCGCAGGCGGTTTTGGTTAAGGGTAATATAGCCGGGGTATTCTGGCGCCATCAGAAATGAGCTGGGGATAATAGCCTGGATGCGCTCCACCAAGGCCCGGTAGTTCCCAGTTGCCGCCGTGGCCTTGGCATCCATGGCGGAAAGAGCCGCCTCAAAATCGCCCTCCGCGACACTCCTGGCGAAAAAGATGACCGCTTCTTCCGGCAAATCAAAATGCCGCGGCGGTGTTTCTGCTGAAACAGTCAAGGCAGAGAGCAACAGCAAAGCAAGCAACGTAAACACAACCGATCTTTTCATCAAATACTCCATATCAATTTCAAGGTTCAAATGGGGCTTCGGGGGATTTATCTCAGGAAATCCCCCCATAAAACTCATCGTTTCTTTCGGGTCTGTCCTAAATACGCGTCACGCACCCGCTGGTCATTCAGGAGCTCTGCGCCGGTGCCCTCCATGGTGATGCGCCCGGTTTCCATGACATAGGCATAGTGGGCGGCCCTAAGGGCGGCGTTGGCGTTTTGCTCAATCAATAGGATGGTCATGCCCTCTTCCACCAGGCGCTTGATGATGGCGAAGATATCGCGCACCACCAGGGGGGCCAGGCCTAAGGAGGGTTCATCCATCATCATGAGCTTGGGCCGGGCCATCAGCGCCCTGCCCACGGCCAGCATCTGCTGCTCGCCGCCGGAGAGGGTGCCGGCCATCTGCCAGTGGCGCTCCTCCAGGCGGGGGAAGCGCTCATAGACATACTCCACGGACTTGCGGATTTCATCGCTGTCCCGGCGCAGGTAGGCACCGATCTTGAGGTTTTCAAGGACGGTGAGGTTGGGGAAGACGCGGCGGCCTTCGGGCACCATGACGATGCCCTCCGCCACCACCTGGGAGGCGTCCAGGGAGGTGATGTCCCGCCCGTCAAAGGTGATGCCACCGGCTTTGATCTTTACCAGCTGGGAGATGGCCCTGAGCGTGGTGGACTTGCCGGCGCCATTGGCGCCAATGAGGGTGACAATCTGGTTTTGGGGCACCTCAAAGGAGATGCCCTTCAAGGCCTCAATGCCGCCGTAGGATACCTTCAGATCAGTGACTCTAAGCAGGCTCATCGTCTTCCACCCCCAGATAGGCTGTGATCACGTCCGGGTTGTCCTGCACCTCCTGGGGCAGGCCATGGGCAATGAGCTTGCCGAAGTCGATCACGTAGATGCGGTCAGAGATGTCCATCACCAGGTCCATATGGTGCTCGATGAGGAAAACCGTGAGGTCAAACTGGTTTTTAATCTCCACGATGAACTGGCCCAGGTCATCGGTTTCCTGGGGGTTCATGCCGGCGGCGGGCTCGTCAAGCAGCAGCAGCTGGGGCTTGGTGGCCAGGGCCCGGGCGATTTCAAGGCGGCGCTGCTTGCCGTAGGGCAAGGAGGTGGCCAGCTCGTCCCGGACATCAGCCAGGCCCACCACGCTGAGCATCTCCAACGCCAGTTCCCGCATGCGCCGCTCTTCCCGGAAATTCAGCCGGAAGGTGGCGGTGAAGGGGTTTGAGGTGCGGTGCAGGTGGGTGGCGATGAGCACATTTTCAAAGGCGGTCTGGGTTTTGAACAGGCGGATGTTCTGGAAGGTGCGCGCCACGCCCAGTTTGGTGATTTTGTCGGGGGTGTGCTCAACCACCTCCTGGTACTTATCGGCATTGACGCCGGCATACATGTTTTTCATCTTGCCGGTGGGATGGTTTGACACAATCAGGCCGCCCCGGTAGCGCACCTGGCCGTTGGTGGGCTTGTAGACCCCGGTGACGCAGTTGAAGGCAGTGGTTTTGCCAGCACCGTTGGGGCCGATGAGGGCCACAATCTCGCCCCGGTCGATGTGCATGGACAGGTTGTTGACCGCCACCACGCCGCCAAACTGCATGGTGATGTCGGTAAGCTCCAGCATTCTTTCACGCTCAGCCATCATGGCGCACCCCCTTTTTCCCGGTCAGGTGCTGTGTGATGCGCCTGAGGTTGAACTCCTTGTCGCCCATGATGCCCCGGCGGTACAGCAGCACCACCGCCATGATGATGACCGAGAACACCACCATCCTAAAGCCTGAGCGGAGTAGCGGCATTTTGAAGGCGCCGATGAACATCTCGTTATCCAGAAACCGGAGCCACCACTCGCTGGAGGCCACAAACAGGAAGCTGGCAATGATGGAGCCGGTGATGGAGCCCATACCGCCGATCACCACGATGAGGAGAATCTCGTAGGTCATGGCAGACTTGAAGGTGGCTGCCTGGATAGAGCCCTGGTACATGGCCAGCAGCGCCCCGCCAATGCCTGCGAAAAAGGAGGAGGTGACAAAGGAAAACTGTTTGTGGAAGAACAGGTTGATGCCCATGGCCTCAGCCGCCGTTTCATCATCCCGGATGGCTTTGAGGGCCCGGCCATAGGTGGAATGGATGAGCAGCACGATCACCGCCACGCAGATGGCCACCGCGGCAAAAGGATAGAGGATGCCCGTGAAGGAGGGGAAACGGCGCAAAAGGTTTGAGCCGTTGGTGAGGGGTCCCAGGCCCTCATACTGGATGAAGGCGCGGATGATTTCCGCAAAGCCCAGGGTGGCAATGGCCAGATAATCGCTCTTAAGCCGTAAGACCGGCAGCCCCACCAGGAAGGCGAAGAAGGCCGCCACCAGCCCCGCGCACAAAAGCCCCACAATGGCAGGCAGCGCAAACTGCACCACGCCGCCATCGTAGTATTGGTAGATCATGGCCCGCATGTTAACCGGGATGGTGAGGATGGCATAGGTGTAGGCGCCGATCACCATAAAGCCCGCCTGCCCCAGAGAAAAAAGGCCGGTGAAGCCGTTTAAGAGGTTCATGGATACGGCGATGAGCGCGTAGATAACACCCTTTTTGAGGATGGTAAACAGCATGGTGGAGGGGGGCAGCGCCTTCTCCAGCGCATAAAGCCCCACAAACATCAAAGCCAGCAGCACAAGGCCTATGAACCAGCTGATCTTGTTTTCTTTCATAGCGCCTCCTTACACCTTGTCGATGGTCTTTTCACCAAAGAGCCCGGTGGGCTTCGCCAGCAGGACGAAGATCAACAGGGCAAAGGTGAAAGCGTCCGAGAAGGTGGAATAGCCCAGGGCCTTGATGAGGTTTTCGCTGATGCCAATCAGGAAGGCGCCGATCATGGCGCCGGGGATGGAGCCAATGCCGCCAAAGACCGCCGCCACAAAGGCCTTGAGCCCCGGCATGGCGCCCACAGTGGGGGTGACGGTGGCATAGTTGCTGAAATACAGCAGAGAGCCGACCGCTGCCAGGAAGGAGCCAATGATGAAGGACACCGAGATGACCCGGTTGATCTGGATGCCCATGAGCTTGGCGGTTTCAAAATCCCTGGACACGGCGCGCATGGCCATGCCGATTTTGGTATGGTTGATCAGCTGCTGAAGGAGCACCACCAAGAGGATGGTGAGCACCGGCGTCACCAGGGTGACGATTTTGGTGGTGGCTACCCACACGGTGACCGAGGAGGAAATCCAGGGGATGGTGGGGTACTGCTTGGCGAGCCCGCCGGTCACGTACCACATCAGGTTTTGCAGCAGGTAGCTGACACCAATGGCCGAGATCATGATGGACATGCGGGGCGCGTCCCGCAGAGGCTTGTAGGCCGCCCGCTCCACCGCGAAGCCCAGGATCACCGTGAGGATGATGGTGAGCGGGATGGACAGGTAAAGCGGCATGGTGGCGTTCATATACACCATAAAAAAACCCGCCACGGTGAAAATGTCGCCGTGGGCGAAGTTGATCAGGCGCAGGATGCCGTATACCATGGTGTAGCCGATGGCAATCAGCGCGTACTGCCCGCCCACGGATATCCCGGCCAGGATATAGGGGAAAAACCGTTCAAGCCAACCCAAATAAACCGCCCCCCTATCGTTTTGTGAAGGGGCGCTGCGCCGCAAACAGCACAGCGCCCCGGTGGGATGTCAGGTTATTGCTGGATGGTGGTGGTGGTGACAAAGATGTAGTTGAGGGTCTTGGTATCGGCGATCTTGATGTAGGCGATGTCTTTCTTGGCGTCGCCGTTCTCATCAAACACGATCTTGCCGGTGACCCCGTCATAATCGACCCCGGGCAGCGCTTCCGCGATCTGCTCCTTGGTGCCGGCTTCGGTCTTTTTGATGGCCTCAATGGCGGTCATGTAGGAATCATAGCCCAGGGCGGACACGGCCGCGATGATGTCGTTGCCGCCGTTGTTGGTGAGGTTCTGAGGGTTGGCGTTGAGCCAGGCCTTGAAGCCGGTGACAAAATCCTTGGAGACCTGGGTGGCGTCCTTGTCGGACTCATCGAAGAAGTCGGAGAAGTAGACCTTCTGATCGGAGTTCTGGACCGCTTCCAGGATGACCGAGGAGGCCCAGGTATCGCCCGCCACAAAGGGGATGGCGAGGTTCATGGAGACCGCCTGGCCCAGCATGAGGGAAGCATAGGTGGTGGAGCTGGGGGAGAAGATGACGCCAGCGCCTGCGTTGACGGCGTTTTGCAGGTAGGCGGAGAAGTCGCTGGTGCCCTCGGGGAAGGTGTCGGCCACCACTTTGCCGCCCAGCTTCTCAAAGGCTTTGGTGAAGTAGTTGACCAGGCCAGCGCCATAGTCCTCGCCCAGCATGTTGAGGGTGTAGGCGATCTTGACATCCAGGTCGTTGAAGGCGAAGTTGGCCAGCACGTCGCCCTGGAAGTCATCGGTGTAGCAGATGCGCCAGTAGAGGGGGTTGCCCAGGGTGACGCCGGGGTTGGTGCAGGAGGCGCCGATGGCGGGGATGCCGGCAGCCTCAAAGATGGGGGCGGCGGCCATGGAGGCACCGGAGCCGTAGGTGCCCAGCACCACGTTCACATTGCGGCTCACCAGGGTCTGGGCCGCGGCAGGGGCTTTGTCGGCTGAGGTCTGGTTGTCCACCTCGGTGACCTCCACCTTGTAGGTTTTGCCGCCCAGTTCAACCGTGTTCACAAGGCTGTTGGCATAGTACATGCCCAGGGTTTCCTGTTTGCCGCCGGCGGCGTTGTCGCCGGAGGCGGGCTCGAAAATCCCGATGGTGATGGTGCCGGCAACGTTTTCTCCCATTGCCAGGGCGGGGAGGAGGAGCATGAGAATCAGCAACAGGGCGATACATTTCTTCATTGCGGAAACCTCCTATTAATGGTTGAGGGAAGTATACCTTTTTTTCCGGTTTCCCGCAATAATATTCGTAAGCGCTTGGATGAACACTTCCTTTACCGATATGACCGGCTGAAAGACATGCCTGAACGAGCACTGCGCCTGTTATGGCAAAACAGGCGCAATGCTACTGGTTTTCTCGTTGATCAGGTGTGTTTTGTTTGTTTAAACGACGACCTGGCCCTTCTTGATCACTTTTTTTGCCAGGTTGCTGCCAAAGCGGTAGCAGAGGAAATCCAGGTCTGGGGCGTTCCAGATAACCAGGTCGGCCTGCTTGCCGGGCTCCAGGCTGCCTGCTTCCCCGGCCAGGTCGATGGCCGCGGCGGCGTTGAGGGTGATGGCGGTGAGGATTTCTTCGGGCGTCATTTTGTACTTGAGGCTGGCGAGGTTGACGCACAGCTGCAGGTTTAGCCCCGGGCAGCTGCCGGGGTTGAAATCGGTGGCAACAGCCACGGGGACCCCGGCGGCTATCATATCTCGGGCGGGGGCGAAGGGTTTGTCAAGGTAGAAGCTGGTGGCGGGCAGAAGACAGGCGATGGTGCCGCCTTGCTTGAGGGCAGCGATGCCGTCGGGCTGGATGGCGATCAAGTGCTCGGCGGAGACAGCGCCCAGTTCGCCTGCCAGCTCGCTCCCGCCGATGGCGTTGATCTCATCGGCGTGTATCTTCAGCCCCAGGCCATGGGTTTTTGCCGCCAGCAGGATTTCCCGGGATTCCTCCACAGAGAAAACCCCGGTTTCACAGAAGATGTCGCAGAACGTCGCCAAGTCCGACTGGGCGGCCACGGGGATGATCTCCTGGATGATCAAATCGATGAAGACGCGGCGATTTTCCTGGTATTCCTCGGGCACTGCATGAGCGGCCATGAGGGTGGAGACCAGCTGAACCGGCTGGCGCAGGTTCAGGGCCTTCACCACTTCCATTTGCTTGATCTCCTCGGCCAAGTTTAATCCGTAGCCGCTTTTGGCCTCGGCTGTGGTGACACCCAGGCGCAGCATCTCATCCAGGGCTGAGGCAGCTTTGTCCTCAAGCTCCTTGGCGCTGGCCGCCCGGGTGGCCCGGACGGTGGATAGGATGCCGCCGCCCTGGGCCAGAATATCCAAATAAGGAACCCCCGCCAGCTTCATCTGCATTTCGTGGGCGCGCCAGCCGCCAAACACCAGATGGGTGTGTGCGTCCACCAGGCCCGGGGTGACCAGCTGCCGGCCGGCATCGATCACATCCGCCTCAAGGCCGGGTGGAGTGCCGCTGCCTACCTGGGCGATGCGGCCATCCTCGATGAGCACATAAGCATCTTTGAGCGTGACAATATCCCCCTGGGCCTGGCCGCCCTGGGCAGCAAAGCCCCGGGGACTGGCCAGAAGGCCAATGTTTTTGATCAGGGTTTTCTTCATTGAAACAGCCCATCCAGCAGTGCGTCATCCGCCGGGTTGGGCAGGGTGATGCAATCAGTTCCTTCATTGACTTGGTTGTAGGTGGCGACGGTTTGCCGGGCATTTTCATTTTGCGCCCAACTGCGCCGGGCCACCCCCACCATCACATCCCAAGGCATGGCTGTGCGCAGGATATCGTCCACGCGCTGGCTGCCATCCAGCACCATGCCAAAGCCGCCGTTGATGGATTTGCCGATGCCCACCCCACCGCCGTTGTGCAGCGCGATCATGCTCATACCCCGGGCGGCGTTGCCGGCAAAGCACTGGGTGGCCATGTCCGCCATGATGTTGGAGCCGTCTTTGATGTTGCTGGTTTCCCGGAAGGGGGAATCGGTGCCGCCGGTGTCGTGGTGATCACGCCCCAGCATCACCGGGCCGATCTCGCCCTCCCGCACCATCTGGTTAAACCGCAGGGCGATGTCCCGGCGGCCTTCGGCATCCTGATAGAGGATGCGGCACTGGGTGCCCACCACCATTTGGTTCTTTTCAGCATCCCGCACCCAGACCCAGTTGTCCCGGTCCTGATAGCGTCGGTCCGGATCGATGACCGCCATGGCGGCCTGATCGGTCTTCAGCAGGTCTTCCTTTTTGCCTGAAAGGCAGCACCAGCGGAAGGGGCCGTAGCCAAAGTCAAACAGCTGGGGGCCCAGGATATCCTCCACATAGCTGGGGAAGACAAAGCCGTCCAGGTCGTTCTTTCCATTGCGGCAGATGGATTTTTCTCCGGCGTCAAATACCGCCTTGAGGAAGGAGTTGCCATAGTCGAAGAAGTAAGTGCCCCTGTCGCCGTGGCGGCAGATCAACTCGTAGTGATGGCGCAGGCTCTTATCCACCAGTTGGCGGAACTGGGCCGGGTCGTTTTTGAGCATAGCGGTGCGGGCTTCAAAGTCCAGCCCCTGGGGGCAGTAGCCGCCGTCGTAGGGGGCGTGGCAGCTGGTCTGGTCGCTCATCAGATCCACGGGGATATTGTTGTCAAGCAGATATTCCAGCAGGTCGATGATGTTGCCGTGATAGGCAACCGCGCAGGGGCTGCCCTCCTGCTGGTGGGCCAGCGCGATGGCGCAGGCTTTGTCCAGGGAGTCGGTGTAGTCGCTCACCCAGCCCTGGGACAGCCTGGTCTGGATGCGGGAGAGGTCCACCTCCGCGATGATGCAGGCGGAGCCGGCGATGACCGCGGCCTTGCCCTGGGCGCCGCTCATGCCGCCCAAGCCTGAGGAGACAAACAGCTTGCCTGCCAGGTTGCCCTCCTTGGGGATGCCCAGCTTCAGCCTGCCCGCGCCCAAGAGGGTGTTGAAGGTGCCGTGGACAATGCCCTGGGGGCCGATGTACATCATGCCCCCGGCGGTCATCTGGCCGTAGTTGGCCACGCCCAGGGCGGCGGCGCGGTTGAACTGCTCCTGGTTGTCAAACTGGCCGGTCATCAGGCCGTTGGTGATGATGAGGCGGGGCGCCATCTCATGGGAACGGAACAGCCCCAGGGGATGCCCGGACATAAGCGCCAGGGTCTGCCCCCGGTTCAGACGCTGCAGGTAGTGTTTGATGAGGCGGTACTGCATCCAGTTCTGGCACACCTGGCCGGTTTCGCCGTAGGTGACCAGCTCATAGGGGTACAGCGCCACCTCCCGGTCCAGGTTGTTGTCCAGCATCACCTGGATGGCCTTGCCCTCAATGCACTGGCCTTCGTATTCATCAATGGGCTTGCCGTACAGCGGCTCCCTAGGCATGAAGCGGTAGCCATAGATGCGCCCGCGGGTTTCCAGTTCCTCCAGAAACTCCGGCGCCATGGCGGCGTGGTGCTTTTGTGGCAGATAACGCAGGGCGTTTTTCACGGCCTGACGCTTGTCCTGGTCGCTCAGATGGCTTTCCCGCCTGGGCGCGCGCCGAACGCCCGGGTCAAAGGACGGCGCTTCCGGCAGGGTATCAAACAGCAGATGAATGGGATCTTGCATGTCAGGCCTCCCGGGCTTTGGCCGCCTGCACCGCCACCTCTTCCAGGCGGTGGGCCTCGGCTTCCAGCTGGTCACAGGCTTCGCGCATTCTGGCGGTAAAGGCCTCATCTTTGATGCCTGACAGGTTGATGCGCACGTTGCTGATAGCGCCCATCATCGCTGAGCGGGCCAGGAAGGAGCCCACCAGGCCGTCGGACAAGGTATTCAGGTTGCCGTGCTTCACCGCCTCAAGGGACAGCTTCAACACCGCGAGGTTATCCTGGGCAGAGGTCAGAGGCACCTCAGAAGCCCGCTTGAGCCCAGCCTGCATCGCATCCTGCCGGGCCTGCTTTTCCTCATCCGTGCCCTTGGGCAGCGCCAGCGCCTGCATGAAGGAGTCAAAGGAGGCGCTGTCTCTCCGGATGCCATCAAGCAGCTTGACACGCAGAGCCTCAGCCTGGGCGTCCAGCTCCCGCATGGCCCCGTGGACCGCTTCATAGGTGGGCTTGCCCAGGGTGATCTTCGCCACCATGCACACCAGGGAGGCCGCATAGGCTCCCGCCATGGCCGAAATGCTGCCGCCGCCGGGCAAGGGGGAATTGGAGGCGGTTAGCTCTGAAAGCTCGGTCACTGTCATCTGTTTAAAGTCCTGCATGGGATACCTCCTTATAGCTGTGTTTCCAGGATTTGATCAAACTTGAAGTTCTCAATCTGCAGATAATACTCTGCGCAGTCAGCCAGCGCGCGCATGGGGGCCAGGCCGATCAGCTCGCTCCCCACCACATTCACCCCGTAGCGCGCCGCCTCCCGCTTCACCGCCTCAAACACCCGGAAGATGCTGGACTGGGTGTAGTCGGTGAGGTTCATGGACACCTGGGCCAGGTTTCGCTCTTCCAGCATCACACCCATGGCTTTGACATAGCGGAAGCCGCCGTTAGAGTGGCGCATCACCTTGGCGATGGCCTTGGCGATGTCCAGGTTGTCGGTGGATAGGTTGATATTGTAAGCGATCAGCGGCATCCTGGCACCGATGGCGGTGACCCCGCCTGTGGGATGGATGGTGGTGGGGCCATAGTCTGGCTGCCAGATGGGATCTTTCATTTTTTCGGCCATGCCCTCAAACTCGCCCCGCCTGATATCGCTGAGGTTCTCCCGGTTGGGCCGGGTGGCGCTTTTTTCATACAGGATGGAAGGCTGGCCGAACCGGTCAGCGATCTGCTGGGCCACCCGCTTGGCCAGCTTGTCGGCATCTTCAAGGGTGCAGCCGCGGATGGGGATGAAAGGGATCACGTCCGCGGCGCCCATGCGGGGGTGCTGGCCGTGATGGCGGGTCAGGTCGATATGCGCCATGGCGACGCCCACAGAGGCAACCACCGCCTCCCCAAGGGCATCCGGCTCACCCACGGCAGTCATCACACAGCGGTTGTGATCCTTGTCGGCGCTGTAGTCCAGCAGCTTCACATTCTCCCGGCCGCGAAAACAGTCGGCGATCTTCTCCACTATTTGCATGTCCCGGCCTTCCGAAAAATTTGGGACAGTTTCCATGATTTTGTCCATAACTTCTCCTCGCTTGAATATTTTGGGCCTTTCTCGACCATTCTACCCGAAAAAGGGCGAAAAGTCATGAAAAAATAAACGTAAATTCACAAAGTAACTTCCACAGTGTAGAGGGTGTGGAAATAGCCATG
>ENA-UOOM01000752-UOOM01000752.1-fermentation-metagenome-genome-assembly--contig:-NODE-752-length-34505-cov-13.238171_pt1 | contig 34505 bp, 45 predicted proteins | sample MGYA00245781_ERZ724031 | MGnify/ENA primary metagenome ERZ724031 (study PRJEB28704, sample SAMN03018317) | fermentation metagenome | biome: anthropogenic terrestrial biome; feature: soil; material... | reverse complement strand
GGCGGTGCGGCGCAATCCTTTAGGATGTCCGCTGTTATTCCAAAATTGCAATTTTCTGCCATTTGTTTATATTTTTAATGATTATTCTTCAAACACTTTGAAATATACCTTCTTCAGCATAACTATTCCGGTGTCTGCTTCCATTTCGATATTATAAAATCTATACCTATTTGCAGTCTCCACCTTTATCTCAACAGATCTGGGGTCAGTAGAGGCATTTTTCGCTGAGTAAACAGTATCTATGGCATTAAAAGTATATCCGAATACGCTGCCTTTGAGCGTGACGGTAAAATCTGAGGCTGTTGAATCGTTTTCATTAACAAAATCAACCCTAACGCTCTGGGTTAAAGGCTTTGTTTTATCAGCAAAAATCTGAAGCAGGTAAGGAATGGTATCCTCTTCGCTAATCTTTTCAGACTTAAAGGTCACTTCCTTGTAGGTATCTGTCGTTTTGTCGAAATATACCTTTTTGCTTTGAGCACCTGCGCTGACACATAAGAGTGTAGCGATAATGAGCATAAGAAAATTTTCATCTTAGTATTTTTAATAGGTTAAGGGAAGGCCGAAACCTTCCCTATTAATTTTAATTACTTGGAGCACTTGGAGCAGGAGAATCATCTGGCAGTACGCCGTACGAAGCGACTGCCATATACTCCTCAAGCAACTTCGCGTCAATTGTGGATCCGTAGGCTATGTTGTTTTTGCGATCCTTACGCTCATACCAGCTTTCCAAGGTGGTGAAGTCGTTCTCGTTCAAAGTACCGATGGGGATGTTGTCTTTTACGGTGAACAGGATACGGTCGGGAAGTAATGTATCGCCGCCAGTCTCGTCGATGAAATCAGGCGTGTACAAGTCCCACACGGTTTCCATGTTCACGACTGTCTTTCCATCCCAAGTGATCGAAGGCAGCCCGTTCATAGTGTAATCAACTGTGAACGCTTCAGAAGCGGCGCGTAGCTCTTTCTTGTAACGATCCCAGATTTTACGAGAAACCAAAAACATCGCATCTTCGGCAGTTCTCAGCCGGGTATCGGCGGCCTCGTGCATTGCTTCAAAAGTGGCTTTTACAGAAGCCTGCAAAGTGATGTTTTGCATTGTGGTAGCTGCCACGGCTGCAAAAACTTGCTTCCAAATACCGTCGATTATGTTGTAAAACTTCACGTCAGCGGCGCTTGCAAGTCCGGCAGTTCCTACATCTGCCACAGCGGCGTCCTTATCACCAAACCAAGCAATCCGGAAAATTGCACGATATGCGGACTCTTCGATGCGGGCGGCGATAAAAGCAAACTCAGTGCTGCCTTCAATGTCATACCTGTCACCATAAGATTGGATCTTATCGTAATAGGCTTTAAATAAAGAATTTACTTCAGCTTGGCAATGCGCAAAGGTATCGCCAAAATTCGCAGGGTCCCAAAACTTTTCAGTCAAAGATAATGCAGCGCCGGAAGTTGGCCGGGCGCAGTTGGAGTCTTTAATACCAGTCTTACCGAATTGACCGGCTAAAACTATTTGCTCCTTCATGGTCACCCCGGTGTATACGCGGTGAATAGCATTCAGGAGAGGCTGCTCATAAATCCGCTCGAAAACAAACCTTTCAAAATCTGTTTCCTCTTTCGGATTTAGAGTTAAACTACTTACATCCAATAATGTTGCCATTTTCTTTACGTGTTAAAATTCGTTAGTAATTACTTTTTGCCTTTATAGACAAAGCGCTTTCCACCTTCGGCCGGATTACCAGCAGGCGCACCGGGCGCAGTTGGCGGTTCGGGGTTGTACTGATTTTTCAGCGCGCTAAACTCATTTTTGATCGCGTTTAGCTTGCCTTCGTAATGAGCCCGCAAGGTTTTAATCTCTTTCGCTTTGTTCTGTATTTCTGCTTGCAATTCAGCGTTCTCTGTTTTCAAGACTTCCACTTCTTCGACGGGGTCGATAATTTGTGTAACTGCTCCGGCCTCAAAGACGTAAGTCTTACCATTTGCAAACACGTATTCACCCACTGCCGGCGAGCCGTCGACTGTCGCAGTAGTGCCTATTTCCACATCGTCAATTGTTTCGACGGTATCGCCGAAATCTAACTCGGCGCCGGTTACGTCCTGAAGGATCGCATTTTTCACGGGCGCAGGTGTTCTGCCTTTGAAGAAGCTCTGTATGCGTTGCATAATACTGTCTTCATGTGCTTTCAATTTTTCATCTAAGCCATTGTTTGTCATTTCTTTTTGAATTTGTTGTTTAATTTCACTTATGAAACCACGCTCCAACATCTCGTCAGCATTAATAATCCGTTCCTCGTCCATAAGGGCGAGCATTTCATTTACCGTGCCTCCTGTCAATTGTGCGTATATTTTAGCGGCCCCTTCATTTTCAGCCTTTAATAAGTTTGCTTGTTTTTGGTGTTCTTCACTATCTCCTATTGTTTGCATCCATGCATTGTGGATTAAAAGTCGGCTATTCGGCGTGGCCCATCTTTTAGAGGCTGCCGCGAGCAGAAGAGTGGCAGCGCTCATACAGCTACCTAATACGCCCATGTCCACATCAATATCCATAGACTTGATAGCATCGTGGATCTTTAACCCCTCCCAAAGGTCACCACCATAAGAATCCAACACTATTGATTTGCCTGCCTGTAATGATGGCAATAATGTCGCAAGGGTTATATCAAAACCGACGTCTCCAGAAAAAAGAACAGTATTATCGTCAATATTTACAGGTGGTGAAGGGTCGAAAATGAAAAAGAAGTTTTTTACACCCATTTCATTAAGCCTTTCGGATGCTGATTCTTTGTTGAATGCCGCAGAATCAAACAAATAACTCCTTATAATTCCATCTTTTTTATACCTTGCTGCAAAAACGTCTTTCATTTCCTTATTATTTATGTGCAAAAGTAAGTAAAAAAATCTTTTAAAAGCAAATTTTAGAGTATAGAAGTTTCATTTCGTTGTGTTTCGGCGCTCTGATTTGCGGTAACATTGTCTAAAACAAGGGTAGGTTGCATAGGATTTTCGCGTAATGCTTCGCTAAAACCTTGTTTTATCGTGCTGGCCTGATTCGCGGCGCTATCCCGTGACGCCAATCCCTGCCCAACAGATGGGGCTACGCTAGTCGGCATTCCGCCACCAGAACTTCCACCGCCCGCAATACTACCACCGCCGGACTTATCACCTGGTAAGCCCGATTTGGTCGATGCAATCTTTTTCACGCGGGCAATACCCCCAGCTATTGCAGCTCCGGCAGCAACAGCACCCAAGGCTGGCCCGACAACAGGGATGCTCGCTAAAGATGAGAAGGATTTTTGCGCCGCGCTAAATGTGTTAAATGTTGTTTCAGCAATTGCGGCAGCTTTACCTACCGCCGTAGCTTCGCCGAATATTTGTGCAAGGTTCGCTGCAAAACCGGCCTGCAATGCTATTTTCGCATCTATCTTTTCTCGCTCTATCTCCTTCTCATACTCGGCATATTTCTGCTCAATCAATGCTTTATCCGCCCCAATGCTTTCCGCAAATTCAAGCTCCATTTCTTTTTGAGCCTGTAAACCTTCACGCTCCAGGTCTAATAAAGCAAATTGGTTATTACGGGCCAGCTCTAATTTGTTTTCATAATCCATTTGAGCGGCTGCCAACTGGTCGGCGCGGGCTTGGTCTGCGGCTGCTAATATCTTTTCGGTATTTTCGCGCTCTTCTGTTAGCCGTTTTTCTTCAAGTGCTAACTCTTCCTCCATTTCAGCCAAGGCAATCTTAGCCTCTTCTGCGGCCGCTTCTCTTTGAGCGTTTAATTGCTCAGATATCAATTCCCTACGTGCTTGTGAGTTCTTTGTTTCTACGTTGATTAAAGCCACTTCTAGTTCTGCGAGTTTATCATAGTCCTCGATCTTACTTTCACTCATTTTCATCTCTTCTTGATAGATCATAAGACGTTGTTTTGCCATATAAAGTTCCCTATCCATCATTTGGTTTTGTAAATCAATGGCTCTTTGACCTGCTTTTGCTCGTGTTTCAGCATCAAACTTATCTTTTTGCGCTGCGATTTCCCTTAATTCGTTGATTTCTCTCTGAGCCTTAGCATCTTCAACCATGTATTTACGGTTCAATTTTGCCAAATCTGCTTTTAAATTTTCTAAATAGATGGTCATTTCGATTTCACGCTGCATTTCTGCATTAAACTCTTGGAGCGCTCCCTTGACGGCATTATAGGCATCAACTCCCGCTTCTTTTAAATTCTCATACCCCTCTTTAACCTTTTCTGAAGCTGCCTTCAACTCTTCAGTCTTTTGCTTTACTTTCTCCTGAGCTTCAGTAATTCCTTCAGCGTTATCTGTAAAAACGCCTTTAAGTTTTTGCCATGCCAAGCCTATCATTGCAAAATTGCGCTGTAAATTTGCGACAAACATTTCTATCGCACCACCTATGATATTACCAAATGTATTTTTAAAAAACTCCCCTACTGAATCAATCCAACCTTTGAATTTATCAAGTGTTTCTTGAGGCTTTGTGAAAGCATCGACCAAAAACTCTCCGATCATGCTCACTACGTCAAGAAAATTATTTAAAACGACTTCGGCAATAGCAATTGCTTTCGTCCACTTATTCTGCCCCTCCTCACTTCTTTGAAAATAGGCTGTGATGGCAACCACCGCCGCAATGACTAATCCTAATGGTCCCAACATAACCTTGAAAGCCATTCCAACTCCTTTGATAGCGGTTTGCGCCTTCCCCATGGCTGGAACGGAACTGCCAAGCGCATCTTTATAATTTCCTACGTTGCGAGTTGTATCACCTGTGGCTTTTTCTTCTTTTTTTAATGCATTTGTAAGCTCTAACTTTTGCTTTGCAAGCTTACCGCCAATGGCTTCATTCTCTCTCTCTTCCTTTGATAAATTCGCCCATTGAACCGATACTACAGACAATTGTTTTCGCATTTCTGTAATACTCCCAGCCGCCGCCACATTTGCAGAGGTAGCATTCTTGATAAGGTTTTCCTGTGTTCTGACTTCACCCTGCGCCGATTTAAGAGCGGCGCTATACTTGACGTATTCGGCCGAAAATTCGCCCTGCTCTTCCTTGGCTTTCTTCGTTTGCGCTTTGAGTATTTCGATATTCTCCTTTAGCGCGATCACATCCCGTACCGCTGCATCGGTATCAATATCTAACTCGAATAAATTTATCTTTTCGGCCATATCTTATATATTATCTATCCAAAATTCGCTATCCTTCCATATTCCACCATCATCCCAATAACCCGTTTCAAGTATCCACCTGTCTGATATTTCAACAGGTTTAGCAGGCAATTGAGGCATTCTAACCCAAGGTAATTTAATCAATTCAAATTCAACCGGCGCCTTGCTTTTTTCAGGGTTGAAACCCTTTATCTTATTGACGAAATACCAGGCTCCAAACTCAGGCACATAATATCCAGCTATCTTCCTGAATCCATCCAATTGAGACGCCGTTACCCATCTTTTAATAGTACGAGTTTCTGGGTCTTGTAGCACACCGTCTAAGAAGTCATATTCTGTTGCAACCGTATAAATATTTGGGATTGTAAGGGTAACATCATGATTAGAACTGGACGAGTCTGTTTGCCCGCCTGAGTAAACAGTTACTAAGGCTGTCCTTTCACTATCTTGCATATATGTAAACTCATTCAACCCTTCCGCCTCCCCAACTAACGGGATAGAAGGAACAGGCGTGACGGCAGGAATATGGGCGTCAATTGTGAAGATAGTCTTTAGTGCGTCCTGATTCTTATTATTACTTTGGACAATGCGAGCGCCTAACGTTTCCGGGGCATCGCTAAACGGCTTCATTTTGATAAGAGAATTAACCCCATAGTTATCAATTGTCGGTTTATACTCATTTTCAAACTTGTAATTTGCGGCCATGTAGCCAGGCAAAAAATCCGATGATGTGCCTATCAGACCAATACCGTCAAGCCTAATAACTTCATATTTACCATTAACCTCTTCAAACCCACAACCAAAAAGCTTTAGAGTAGTAATAAAAAAATCATATACCGTTTTTTCCTTATAGCCTTCATTAATTTCTAAAGGCTCATAGGTGCCGGTTCTGTTCAATTCAATCTTAAACGGGGTTGTCCCAGGTGATGGAACTACATTTGGATTATAAACATTTGGGAATGGGATATATGTCTTTTTAAATTCCGTATCGTTAAAAATTGTATAAGCTGCTTCATTAAAAGGGATGCTGTAATACTCGAAAATGTATCTGAATAATAATTCTATGTAGATAGAAAAGTGATTGCTCTTATATCTAAATCCGGTTACGACGCCTTCAACCGTTCTAATGTTAAAAGTTGATAATAATATTTGCAATCCTGTATCATCCAGAAATTCACGATAGCCGTAAGTGTCACTATTATAAAAGTTGCTGAAATATAATGGTAGTTTTATTTGTGTGCCGGCAGCATAATGATCAACGAAATCTGCGAATGTTTCAAATTCAGGATTAATGTATTTTTCATTGAACCATGAATCCATGAAGTCGTTGAAGCTCATCGCTTTCATGGCATCAATGAAGCTAGGACGCTGTGCAACAAACAAATTAATCCTACCGCCCTTTATTGAGGTTATCCGCGCCGCCCCTTGCTTAATATACAACGTATTCCGTACTTGATAATCAATATTTATACGCTGATAAATCGTGTCGTCCACCCGTGAAGGACTGCCAGCATTTCCTAATAATAAACGGTTGTGAGCGGTGGCCGGGATGCTGAAAGTATTTGACACATTTACTTTTAGTTGTCCCGGCTCTTTAAAGTCGTAAGCCTGCAAATCAATACCGATCGCCGTCTTCTCGTCAATATCCGCTATCTTTCCATTTATCTTTAGTATTCTCATAACATTGTAACGTTATTACGTTTCGGCGGCTTAATCGTTAGCTCTATGTCGTTAAATTGGCGCTTGTTGTGTTTGATTAGTCCATCGCCTTCAACGTCAACCAGTACCCAATCTTTTAGTGCGTCGTCTCCATGGTTGCCTATATGCATATAAACGCGGGCGCTGGTGTATATGTCCTGCAAACTTTCCATGTGCGAAGCGGGTACGGCGTTAGCTTTTACGGTCAATTCTTCTTGCGCGCTGTACCCTATATTCTTCTTAAAGCCCTGACCATTCGACAAACTTGTGAATACGTTTTCAACGCTTCCGATTAGTTCGCCCCGGACATTACGAGCGTAAAAACGTGAAAATTTGTAAAAGCGGTACATCCCATTTTTATCCAAATATTTTAGAACTATATCCCCTGTGCAATAGGGTAGTACCTCTATAAATTTTGTCACCCCATTGACTGTTATATTTGCACTTTCGGTTAACAGTTTCTTTTCCCTGTAAAATTGGTTGTCATAAACGTAGATATAACCGGGCTGCCCTTCTACAAAAACAAACGGGTTTTCGTTATTCGTTACTAGGTCGGTGAGGTTTTCACCCTCGAGACCTATTTGGCGAGCCGCGTTAATAGCTAGAAAAATATCCACGTTCACAAATTGTGTATCCGCTGGTTTTTTCTTTTGTAGTTTCACCTGGCCCTGCATATTAACAGCCTGCGCGACAGAGTTCAGCAAACTACCGTAGTCGTCAATTGAGGGCATGTACTGCCTGATAATCTCGTCCGCGTTGAAGAGGTATGTAATATCTCCGTTTTCTCGCTGGTATGGGTGGGCTTTATAGTCACCCACAGGAACGTCATTAACGAATAACCGAACATCCATATATTCAGGGGCAGTGGCTTCGGGTTCCTTAAACTCAAAATTCAGCGTGTTGTGAACAGCCACTATTTTCTGGAACTGGAATGCGGTGACGGTGAACGCCTGAGTTTTTACGCATCCGTATGGATCGCGGACGTAAGCAGTGAGGTTGCCGGGTGCCACAAGCGGAAATGAATTGCCCGCCTGCCAATTAACGCCGTCTATTGAGTAATCTAAAGCAAGGGATTCGCCTATCCCATTGTTTGATGTGATTATTTGAATGTTAGTTCCGGCCGGTAGTTGTTCTTGCGTTACGCTTGCAACATTATAAGACCGAACATAAGGCGGTTGAAAATCAAAAGTAAGACCGCCCGAATCAACTAACTGCAAATTTCGATTTGGGCTGTTTCTTGAAAAATCAAATGACCAACCAACCGCGACAGCAATGCCTGTTTGCGCATATTTTATAATGTAGGGGGGTGTTCCATCCTCTACGGTTAAATTATATCGTACGTTATCACATTTGTTAGCATTGGCCTCTGTAATGCTGCTGACGTATACATTAAGACCTGAAGGTTTCACCTCCTGAATGATTTGAAAAGAAAGGTTTCCAGGGTGGTCCGCAACACCAATATTGCCATTCAAGTAAGTCTGCATCGTTATTGTGATCGCGTAAACGTTCGGGGCCTGAGTATATGGCTGCGATACGGTACACGCTAACTGTTTAATGAGGCCGCCAGGGCCCCAGCTTTGAAGGAATTTAGACCTGTAGCTAGTTGCAGAATTAAGGGCGCTTGTACTTGCTGCAAAATCAGTAGATAAGGTGGCAAGGTGGGGGGGAACGCCATCCAAGAAGGTATTTCCTATTGAAGGAAAAAAAACAATATACCTGCCGATAGGAGCAACGCCGCCCGTAAAAGTCACTGTTATACTTGCAAAATTAGCCATCCTTTAACGTTTTAATTACCGTACTTTGAAAATCCCCTAAGATATTTCTGCCGATTTTATTTATCAAATCATCAATTCGCTTTTCGGTAACAACATCCGACACCACGCCGCCGGGGTTATATTTGTTTGGTACGCGTATGCCCTGGTAAACGATTTTCAAGCAGATAGCGAATATATGCCCCTTGTCAAATCCCAGTCGCTTATCCTGTACCCACTGCGAAATAATAGGGTAAAGCCGCTTTGCTTCTTCGGGGCTTTTGACCGCGTTCGGCCCTCTGCCGTTTTCCATCCAATATGCGTGATTTGCGGCTTTCATTTTTAGGTTGAAGCCATTCGGCCTTTCTGTTATAACTTCCTCTAAACTGCGAGCATAGGAGCCTGACGCGCGCAATCCTTGCCGGTCGTAACTGTTTATCAGCTCTTCCTTCGTGTCTCCCATCCATTCGGTTACTATGTCGCGTACTGTTGTCATACGTTTGAAAGCGTTACGGTTCCGGCAATAAAATCTATATTTGCATCGAAGCGGTTAATGTCAACGCGAAAATTAGCTTGTGTAATGTCGTATCGGTAGGTGCATGAAAATTCACCCAAGGAAGTGGCGAGTAGTTGAATGAGGTCTTTTAACCTATTATCATACTTTTGTATTGCAGTTTCATCCAAATGGCTATATGTTTCATCTTCGCGCTTCCTTCCTAACATAACGCCGCCGGTAAATATCGCACCATTCAGACCGCCGCCGGTTCCGTAAGATGGGGCCGCGTTTAAGTCTGCAATTAGTACCAGGTCGCCAGCTTCATAGACGTTTTGGTCGGCTTCAAAGTTGGCGTATTGGTCATTACCATAAATAAAATGCCACCCTTTAGCTGTTGCAAATTCCCGAAGCTGTCCTATAATGTCAAACATAGCAGTATTATTTAGCGCAAAAGTAAGGAAAAATAAGTGAGATATGCAAGTTTTGGTTTCGTTTACTTACGAAGTTTAGCCAATTCCCTATCATAATCATACGAATCCTTGTTATACAGCAATATAGTAAAAGCGGTCTCATAAGGCAAATCCTTGACATACTCGAGTGTCCAGTTGAACTCTTTTGCAATCGCCCTAATTTGACCGAAGTACCCATATTTGGTAAATCGATCAATCCCGGCGCGCTCTTCGTCCGCAGTTGGGTAGTGGCTCAGAGCCTTTTCAATCTCATTCAACCTGATAACCTCATCCCGCATGTAATTGTAATGAGCGAAAAACTTGAACACCTCCGGGTCTTTATCGCAAAACTCAATGGCTTTCCTAATTGATGCGTCGTAATCGCTTGTGAAAATACGCTGCAATTCTTTTGCCTCATAAAACGTGCGGTCTGTTATCTTACCAAATCCGTACACGTCTTTAGCTTTTGATTTGCGGCTATATTTAATCGCAAACATTGCCTCTTTGGTGGCCTTTTCATCCAGGCCGTTAAGGATGTTGTAAAATTCGGATAGTTTCATAGTGCTTTGTTAGCGGTTCGTTTTGGTGTTAAGTCGAAATAGCTACGCATAAGTAAAGCATCGCGCCAGTCAGGTGAACGGCCAATAAGCTGTTTTATAACATCTTTACCAATCAGCTTCTTTTTACCTTCGGCGTCGTTCATAACCTTTTTTAACTGTTCTAATTCTTCCCCTATGTTGTCTTTGTAGTTGCCTGGCATTTCGCATTTGATAGCAAGCGCGCTTTCGTTAATTTTATCAGCAAGGTAAAAGCCGCACTGACTCTGTAGGTTCGCAAAGTTCTGAACTTTGCCTTCAACTTTAAGGGGGCGGGCATTGTTAACAAAATTAACACATCCTGTTTCGTCTGCCACACCGCCGCCGACGCCGTCACTATCTACAATTGTATGGCGATTTGGTATTTGATACTTCTTTTGAAATTGCTTAACCTTTGCGCTTATTTCGGTTGTTTTTGATATTTCCATTACGAAATAATCAATCACCCGCCAACCTTCCCAAACTAAAATAATAGCCTTGTCTGACCCGAAGCGGGCCGCATCAACTGTAATATACTTCCCTGCCCCTGTGCCTTCGTTTGTGAACAAATCAGCAATTGCATCATAATTGTCAATAAGCCATGAAGGGTCGTCGTCATATTCCCAGTTCCCAAAATACAATCTTTGCCGACTGTTCTCATCTAATTGCAAAAGACTATCTAAGTAACTTTGATGTAAGTGAGGGTTATCGGTAGGCAATGCTTGGATAAAGGCTCGGGTAGGTTTCAAATATCCATCCCGTTTTGGCTTGTAAAATTCATTATATCCCCATCCCTTCCACGGGTTGCAAGACCCGAATATCTTTGGCGTTATATCAAACTCTTTCAATTTATACCGGCACCTGGATTGTGATATTTGCCAGGCCTTCCAGGTTACCTGTGAAACCTCATCAACGAAAGCGCCGCAAATCTCAAGCGAACCAAGTTCATCAAATTGTGGATCGGAAGGGTAATAGAATAGATCCTTTAGCAGTATATCGGATCCGTTATTAAAGTGAATTGTATTTGATTGGTGATTGAAAGTAAACTGATCAGAGATTCCATGTTCGGCAGCGACTTCAAAAAAGGTATTTAGTGTGGTTTGCTTGAGTGTTTTTAATTTAGACCTACCAAGCATCCACCGACTACCTTTATAACGCTGTGCGACCTCTATTGCACGCAAGCAAAGCAATACAGTTTTACCTCCTCCGGCCGCACCTCCGTATAAAACCTCTCGGATGTCAGGCTGATTAAGATAATAGATTGCATTATTTTGTTTCTTAAAAAGTTGCATCGTCCGGTTTTTCGCCGTGTCCTAGATGAATGATATTGATTTTCTCGTCTTCGGTAGTATGATCGTGGCGGTCTTTCAGCCCTAAATCCCGTGCAATAATATTCGCATCCAGAAGCCCAGCGGCGGCACCCTGAAATTTTTGATTATAAATTACCTGCTCTATGTCGCGTATGACCGCATTAAAATCTTGTTCTCCTTCGGGTAGCTGTAGCTTAAAATTACGAAAATAAGCCTCATTGCAATTCAAGTAAAAACATAATTGGCTCATAGTCATTGCCCGCATTTTTGGAAGTTCGGCGGTAGTTATCATGCCTTGGAATGCAAAAGCTTTAGTTTCTTCGAGTGGGTTCTCCTGGCACCATTGGAAGTATTCACAAGCAGCATCCCAAAGCAATTCAGGAGTGGCAAACAACTTGTCCCTTCCATGCTTTGAGCGTAATTTCCAATATTGGTTTCCTTTAGGTGCTGCCATCTCAAATAAAATTACTCACAGCGTAAAAAATCGCTGTAAAGATTAAATAAATACCTGCCACGGCTGCCATGAGTTTGGCTATTGCGGCGGCGGTGTTGGCTGTTGTTCCGGGAGGTGCTGCCATTATTTCGCCTCAAAATAAACACATTTAACTTTTCGAACATTGCAATTTGGCTGTGGTGTAGGCCCGCTGTGCCGGCTGTCACAATCCACAAGCCCATAATCAGCCTTTGCCCCATGTGCGCACTTTAGGCAGTCCGGGAAAAAATCCGGGCGCATAGGTCGCGGTATGGGGGCTGATTTACTCATCCCTTACAACCTCCATCTTAGGGGCAGGTGCTTCATGCGCTGGTTCGGGCTCTACCGGCGTCTGCTGCAAGCGCTGTACAAGGTTTAAAACCGTGGCCGTACTAACGGGTAGGTTGCCTTCCATGAGAAGATTTATTGCTTCTCCCAGGTCTTTTTCGGATACTATTCGATTTTTCATGGTATCAAAGATAATCGAAGGATTTGGAAAAAGCAAGAACAACCCCAAAAAACACCCAAAAAGTCGCCCCCACATCGCCTAGAAGTACTTCGTAGTCTTTGTATTCAGATTTAGGTTTCATTTCTCCTCCTTTTTTCATAGTACTTCAAAATTACATCAATAGTTTGAATTTTTCTAATTTTCCTTTGGTGAATTAGCATATTAACATTTTTAACGATTTTTAACTGGTTTCGGAGAGGTAAAAGTTAATGGATGTTAATTTGCAGATTAAACCCCGTGTTTACAACAATTCTGCAAAAGTTTTACAACACCTCAAACCCAATGCTGGAGCGGGTTTAACTTATTATTTGTAGAATATATATATAATATATAAATAAAGATATATACAGACGCAGTTAATAGGAGGACTTCCTATATAGTCTTTTTTGAAAATCGTCTGTAAATCTGCAAATCTGCAAAAACCCTTATAATTAACTGACTGATAATAGATTAACTTTTGCAGAACTTTTGCAGAAAAAAAATCGGGCTCATTTTTTACAAATAATCGGGGCGTTTTTTGCAAAATCTGTGGAATATTCTATGTTTTTGTTCAAAGAGTCTTTGCAGGTTTTGTCTTAACATTCATTAACATTTAACAAAATATCGTTTATAAGGACAAAAAAAATATCTCTTTTTGACGTGAAAAAATAAAAGTCTGCAAAAGAGGGGAGGAGAATTTGGATGAGAAAAGTCCAGAAACGGACTCTGAAAATTAAAATTGAGCGTGAAAAAAAGAGGAGCTGTTAAAAAAACAGCTCCTCTTCCACCAGCAATCAATCCAACCCAAAACTAATGTGCAATGAAATCGATCCAAATATACGAATTTAAAACTAATCTTTCTCCCATTCAAAGAAAAATATTTCCTCATCTCCATTGCGATAAAAAAAATGAGAGCTTACTATCTCCTCGGGAAGCCTGCCCCAGTCAGGGATTTTCTTCATGAGCGCAACCCTGCACGTGTGTATCATCGCTTTTTCGTGTTTGGCAAAATCCGGATTGTCGATTGATACGTCCTTGAAGTAGTCCACGCTGCCTGTATGCCTTATCGTGTCGCCATCAAATCGGACTGAAAAAAATAGCGTCATGGTTTCTGTTTTAGATTAAATTTAAAATTGACAACAAAATATAAACGGTAATGTGTTTATGGGGTTGTTGGCAGCAATTAAAATACCGCTCGAATAGCATTGTGCATTTTGTTGAGAATTTTGAAAACGTAATCTTCCGAAAGTTTTTGTAGCTCATCCAAAGTATTAGCCTCTATTTCGTGCTTGTGTATATATTCTGTTGCATCGCCAATCATCACAGAAATAGTTCCGTGATACTTTCCGTATTCAGCAGAGCTTTTATGTGGTGGATAAAATCTGGAAGATATACGGCATACATCGCCATCATAATCTAATTTTAATCCGCAATCCCATATCCACTTAATGAGTTTATCATCTTCGTTTACTTGCTCTTGCCATTTATAAGCAGCATCCCACATTTCTTTTGAGTTGTCGCCCCAAAATTCTCCATTATCAAGTTTCGTTTTAAATTCAAGTAAGTCCATAATTTTTAGATTTTGTTTAGTGCTTCTATTCCGTATTTTTTATTGCTCATACACTCGACCGTTGCAGGTAATAAGCCTACTCATCCCATTCTCCAAGTATAGGTGTCAGGGCTTTCATTTCGTCAAGTGTCACGGGCTTACAATACAGTTCTGAAATAGTCAAATCGCAAGTAAGTAACTTATCGCCTTCGTAGGTAAATTCTACTTCTAGAACTCCCTTAGCGTATCTATTTGTATGATAGTGGTCGTGTTCATACTGTTGGGTTAGCTGAAAACCAAGCCCTTTTAATTCATTTTCTGTCATTCTATTAAAATTTTTCGTTAATAAATCGCCCTACGCATACACGAGGAGCGTTAGTGGTTATTTTAATTCCGACACTCGAAGCCCTTTTGTGTAACTGAAATAGTTGATTGATTTTTCGGGTGTCTCCAAATTATCATAATACCAATCGACTATTGCCCCCTTTGGTTGTTTAGAGTTTACATCCCAAACAATGTCTTGAAAACTAAAGTAAAAATCGTTACAACAAGCAATACTACCTACGGTATCAGCTACCCAGCCCTCAAAATCCATCCCTTGTTTGTTGCAGAATTTTGTCACATATTCGTTGCAGACAAATTCATACTGCTTTTTTAGTTCATTAAGTTTTGTTGTTCCCATAATCTTTTGTTTTTCATAGTTTTGAAATTTTTTCAAATACATCTTGTGTCAATAGCTTCCTTCTACCCATGCCTGTGCAATTGCTTTTCAAAGTCTTCTATCGCCTTAAAGATCTGCAAAGCAATCTGATGAACTATTGCATTACCTCCCGCCTTTATCCCTTCGGCACGAACCTTTGAGATTATCCTTTTGGCTTCTTTTTCTGCCTCTTCTTCTGTATAGCAATCTCCGCCAGTTCGTAGTATATATCGCACCAGTCCGGCGGAAATCCCATCATCTCCATTACAAACCGGTGATTGAGTTGGGAAGTTTTGCCAGTCTGCCCCTGGCGCATTATTGCCCCGGGAATTGAATTCCTGTTCTGTTGGCTCTGTGGAAATGTTTTGTTTTTGCTGTCCTGGGCTGCGGGGGTTGGCAGCATCCCCACAACCCATTGGGCTACTGTCTCCTCTAAATTCCCTTTGCCTCTGCTGGCTAAATTCTCGCTGTTCAGATTGCATCCATTTACTTTGTTTGCCCTTGGCGTTGGAAGTAACCCCATCGCCATTGCGCTGCCTAGTCCTACAGAGTGCCTGCTGCCTTCTTTCTGTTGAGTACTTTTCATTTTCGATTCGGCTTCCGTCATAGCGGTCGGAGTAGGCAATAATCCGTTTCTTGCATAATTGCTCACTCCCCATTGTTTGCTGTTGTCGCTTCTCCTGTCCGAACAGTCTGGAGTAGGCCACAATCCACACCCGGTCCCTTCTGTGCGGGGCACCGACACCTGCAGCTGGAAGAATAAACGATTGTGCTTCGTAGCCCTCAGCTTCCAAATCAGATTGCACTTCTTCGAATACCACCCCTTTTGACCAATTAACAAGGCCGGGAACGTTTTCAAAAACGCAGTAGTCCGGTTGAACATTTCGCACCGCGTCAATACAGAACGGCCAGAGATGTCTGTCATCATCTGCGCCTTTTCGCTTCCCGGCAAGAGAATATGGTTGACAAGGTCATTACGGGAACCCGCCCACAACGATTGTTGTATCGGACGGGTTCCATCTTGGGCTTTTAGTGATCTTATCATAATCAAGAGTCTTTATGTCATCATGAATAGGAATGTTTGGAAAATTGCGCTTTAATACATTTTGTGAGAATGGGTTAATTTCGCAAAACTGAATAGTGCGCCAGCCGAGAGCGTGTCCCGCAAGGCTAAATCCGCCTATCCCTGAAAATAAATCAATCATTTGCATATCGTATAGTTTTTCCGTAAATGCTTTTTCTTTTTCCGCTCAAAACGTGATAAACACTGCTTTTGTCACAACCTAAATAAGTGGCCAGTTCTTTTCCTGAATCAAAAACCTTATTATCTTCGATTAGTATTACTTTTTTCATTTTTGCCAAAGGCCCTAAATTTAAATTTTTATTAAATTTTCCGGCTAAATGCTTTGACATTTTGGCTTTTAACGTATCAGTCATGTCGTAATGCCTATGGCAACTCCTACATAGCTCAATGTAATTATCCCTATTTCTTTCATGCTGCATATTTTTTCTTAAGCAATATTCGAACACGGTCGATATTCTATTGCATTCTAGATTCTCACAAATAGACGCTTTGCCATAATGCTTGTTAATCCATGTATGCACTATCCTGTAATAGTTCTTAGGCTTTTTAGTTGTTTTCATAGCTTTTGTTTTTAAGTCTTCAAAATTGTATCAAAATGGTAATTTGTCCTCTGTTGCTGTGTCGATTCCTGCCTCAATCATTTGCAGTTCAATTTTCTCGTCTATGGCTTCCAGAGCTTGGATTTTCGACCATCTATAACCTTTTGGTTTTCCGACGATACTCTCAATCGCAAGTCCTAAGTTTCGACGTTCGTCTCGTGTCGTTTTTCCTCTAATTATAAGGTCTTCAAACGATTTTAGGGTCAAGGAGTACCCCTCCAAATTTCTCAAAGAGTTGATAACGAAAGGATTATTTAGTATTTCGCTCTTAAAATAGTCGATATCTTTTTTCTGCAATCCGTCGATGTCTTCAAACGAATTGTACCACGCCTGCCAATCGTCTTCAGGGATGCAATTTTGAGCAAACGTCTTCCAAATCTCATAAATTTCATCGAAAGAAATTTGTTTTGGCATTTTGTTCATTAGAATTTGAATAAAACGTCGCTCACTCGTGTCTTGGATGAAGTCGCTAATGTCATCATTTGACGTATAAATGTAGAACCTCTTAGCCTTCATTGGGATAATTCTACCGTATTTTTGATTATAGCTGCAAGAGTTAGAGGTGAGCATCGCTTTAACCCGTCCGTATGATTTAGAACTGTCTTTCGGCATCGCTTCGTCCAGGATAACGCAGTTGTATTGTGCTGCAAGCGGTAAGTCATGATCATTTATTTGCATCTCTTTATTGAACGTGCTTTCAAATTTCCCGCTCCCATCCAGAGATTCCTCGCCATTGAGGACGGCTGCCAACGCCCTGGCTACCGTTGTTTTTCCCGTTTGTTTGGCTCCGCTCCAAAGAAAAAGGCTTTTGTTGAGTGAAGGGTTGTGGTTTTCACGCCTTGTTTGGCAGACAAAGTACCTGAAGGCATCAATTTCATTATCTGTAAATTGCCAAACCTCCTTTATCCTTGCTACGATTTCTTTGTACTTTTGAGGGTATGGTTCTACGTTAAATAGCTTATCTGTTTTTTCCTTCAGTTGTTGTTGTGCAATTTCACCCCACCACACCGACTCAGCCAATTTTAAAGCCTCGGATTTTACGCGTCCATTTTTGTCTAGCCTGGTTGCGTACGTACAAAAGTTGTAAATTGGCGGGAAAAGTTCTTGCATCCGCTTGTTGGTATTTATTTTGTCAACTATCGCAAGCTTGAAGATTCGTGTTATTTCTTGGCGTAAATCAGATAGAGATTTGAAACTGTTCAATTTTGCCCACCCCTCCACGCCGTCCGCATGCACTACGTCAATTAATATTCTCGGGGGGATTTCGTAAGCCTTTATATCCTGTCTCATGAAAGTGTCCTCGAAGGTTTCGCCTTCGTACTGCTCCCACATCATAATTTCGCATAGCTTTTGATAGTCAATTATAGGTCCTTTTTTCATATTGCCAGTTGTTTTTCTTTTTCGCTTAAATATAAGTCCAAAATATCGTCCCCTTTTTCGACAATTCCATTTCTAAAAGCCCTCTCAACCCTCACATCCATTCGACGCCCTTTAAAAAATGCCGTTTGTTTTTCCCAGAGTTCAAATTGTCCTTGGTCTGGACTTACAAAATCTAATCTGTTGAGCCTCATCAGTCTTTGGACGTTCAGCATATTTGCGCCTCCAGATGCAATCCATGTATATTTTGGCGCTAAAATACTCATCAAAATAGCTGTCTTTTCACTTTCGCAAAGCGCAACGGGCTTATCAGGATTTTCTCCTATTAAATGCTCCCCAAAAAATACTTGTACAAGTCTGTAATCTTTTTTGACTTTATTGTGCAAATACCAACTCCCCTTCTGTTTATCTCTCTTCCCATTTTTTTGATAGTAAAAAACCTTCCCAGTTCTGAATTTTCCATCTCTGTCTTTCTGCCAGAAAATAGTTCCTCCAAATTTTGCCGTTCCAATGTTGTATTTTTTCTGAAGCATCCTTGCTGTTTCCAAGTCAAATGTTTTGCTAAGATATTGGAAGAAAATATTTTCATTGAAGTTTTTGAAAGTTGACCGTACCAAATCGGGGTTAATGAAGTCTGGAATTGGCGGCCTGTACGCAACTTTTGGGGCTTCGTAATCAGACCGGTCGTCATCGTCATCGCTCGTTGGGTAACGAATGTAGCCACATGCGTTTATTCTTTCGCACCTGCCGTATAGCATCGAGTCAACTACATTGTTCGTGCCAGCGTGCACATAAGGCTTGAAGGTTTTTTTTTGACAAATAGGGCAAAGAATGTGTTTGCTCCCTTTTTGGAGCTCGTACTTATACTTTTTCATTGCTACTGGTTTTAAGGGCTGTTATTATGCTCATCTTTTTCTGTCCGGTTCACAACAAAAAGTTGCATCAAATTTATGCTCATCTTTTCCGGGCAAAAAGTCCTGCATGTTCAGTCGCATGGCTCTGATTCTCCCCATGTGGGAGGAGACAAGTCCGCCGTAGCGTCGCTGAATTTCCTCCGCAACCACTCGTGCAGATGCATATCTGAACCGCTCCTCTTTCATAATTTCACTAATCCAACCCTTAAATACATCAGGTTTTATCCTGATGTATTTTTCTTTCTTTAGCTTCTTAACTTTTTCCATTGTTACTGTTTTTTATGTTCATTGATTATTAGAAAGGTAGGCTATCTATGGCAGAGTCTGCGTCTGGGAGGCTCGGACTTGTTTGTTCCGATAAGTTTGCCGGTTCCACTGCCGGCTCATTTCCGCCTGTCCAGCCGTCAACCGCATCCACCGGAGGCTCGTAGCTGTTGACCATCTCTTTTCTATCCTTGACCTGAATTTTAGCATTGATAAAGCCTGCGTCATTTACGTCGAAAACAACGTTTGCGTCTAAGGTTCCAAACTGCTCAACCCTGTCAAATGTGTAGTTTGAACAATTCAAACCGAAGCTATAAGACACTTCTCCGTTGTACTCATTCGGCTTGCAGAATCGTTCAATCTGGTCAATGGTTGCTCCTTTCCCTTTCAAGTGTTCTACAATCTTATCGTAAATCTCTTTCTCGTTAAATTTCACGAACAAGCTTGAGATTTTATAAGCATTTCCAGTGCGTTCAGAAATGCCCTCTTTCACTGATTTTTTAAGAATAAACAGTTTCATTTTTTTTGTTTTTAGGTTAAATTTTAAAGATGTTCTTGACTCCGTTTTTTACACCCGTTGCGACTCGAATTGTCCCGGCCGGAAACTTCGCGCCTACATACTTTTGTGTGTAAGTGTCGGCACTCAACCTGTTGCTCCCGTGTATCGTTATCACCTTTGGGGCGGGTGCTCCCGCCCCTCTCAAGAATTTGATAAGGTCGTTGTCTGAAAAATGCCTGTCACATCCTATTTTTTGCTCATCAGTTGCAAGTGAATAAAGGTAGTCATTGTAGTTGCACTCGATTAAGAATCGGTTGACCTTGAATCGCCTTAAATCTGCAAAAATAAGCTTGAAGCTCTCCTCGTCATATTCCAAGTCTGTCGCAAAAAAAAGAAATTGATCGTCCTGCATTAGCTTGATAAGATAAGCATAATTAAGCACTCCGCCGTGTTCAACCTTATACCCAAATGCTTTGAAGTTCTCACTTATGGCGTGTGGTTTCCATCTATGAACCGGACAAATCATTTCATAATTGTTTGCATAAAAGGAATGATCGCCATGTGCGTGCGTGATGATGCACATTTCAGGAGGGATTTCTCCCTCCCGAAATTTTATGAAGGTTGGGCGCGGCTCCCCTGCTTCCAGGATTATCGAATTGCCCTTGCTGTCGAGTAATTCGTAAAGGTTGCCGCTGCTCCCCGTCGCTATAACATTCACTATCATTAGAAAAAGTCTTGTGCCGTGTCGGCTGTTTTTGATTCAGTTTTTGCTTCAGTTTTGGTTTCAGCTTCTTTTTTAGGTTCTTCGAGTTCCTTTGTTGCAAGGTCTCTTTTCGCTTCTTCAAGTTTATTGGTAACCTCACCAGTTGCCTCATCCACAACCTCTACGAATTCGGTAAACTCCGCATTCCCCACCTCATCGTGCCCAATGATTGACCGCAATTCATTACTCACCTTGGGAATTTCTTTTATCAAATTTCTCACCACAAGCTTTTCAAAATGGATGTTATTTCCAGTCTGCTTGTAATTCTCCGCCTTGAAGTGAGGAGAAAACTTTGCACGCTCAATAATTTCGGCGCAGGTCATAAACTTGTCATATTTTTCGCCCTCATCGGTAATGAAAGCAGCGTAGTAGCCAATCGTAGGTTTCGTGACGTCATTTTCGCCTGAAAACGACACATTCCCGGTTTCCAGGTCCTCGATAACTTTCACACCCTCGTGCACCTCGGCTGTGAAAAACTTCTTACAATTTTGAAGCTTCAAAAGTTGCTGCTTCTGAAAGTTAATGTCAAAAATAACAACTGCATCAAATTCGCCAGTTGCTACCTTCCGCTCTACGCCCTTCTCGCTAATTTTCTTGTAAGCCTGAAAAGGCAGCAGTGAAATTTCTTTTTTTGCGAAACTTGCCCCTGCTTCTGTCGCTACAAAGACGGCATTCAGAAGCGTGTTTTGCTTGATTTTAGCTAAAGTTTCTAGCATCTCCTCAGACTGAGAAAAAACCATGTCTGAGAACGTTTTAATGAATTTCTTCTGAAATTCAGGGTTGTCGGCAAAACGGATTTGCATGTAGTTTTTTGCTGCATCCTTGTAGTTGGTCTGCAGGTCTGTAACCGTCTTTAGGGCGATTTCCGCTCCTGTACTTTTTTCTTTTGTCATTGTCTTAATTTTTAATTGGTTGTTGGTAAATCATTTATTTTTTTTGCCTCTAAAATCCCTAGCCTGACAGCCTCTTTTTGGTTGTTCATAACCTGTGACAGTAGAGCTATGTTGTCATGAATCCTATCCCTCAACCTTAACTGTGCTTCAGTTGCAGTTTCCCAATCCTTCACCCCACACTCGTTTTTTATTGTTATAGCTACTTTAGCCATGAAGCGAGGAAAGGTGCTCTTACTTGCAGTTTTCTGAAATAGTGCGCCAGTCATCCGCTGATATGAGTTTCCGCTATGATTACGGTATTTCAAGAGCTCGTCATAAAGCCAGCTGTAAACCTCTATTTTCAATTTTGGGCTTATTGCTAATGCTAGGTCAATCGCTAGGTAGGGGTGCATCCAAGTTCCTCCATTTGCTCCTCTCCTAGTTTGCACCACTTCACCAAAATTTGCAGTAAGTTCATTTACAAATTCTTTCGTAGCTAGATTGTTCATCCATGTTTGTAATGTAAATGAGGACAATCCATTCATTGCTCGCCACCTATTCCCAGCCTTTACAATATCATTGGCGCTAATAAAAGATGTTTTGCTGCTCTGTCTAACATCTTCACCCATTAAAGGTCTTTTCATAAAAACTTCTGTTTTCATTTTGCTTATTTAATTAATAGACAATATTACAAATGTAGAATATAATTAAACAATTACAAAACATTCTTGTAAAATTATCTATGAAATTATCAACTCTTTATCCTCTGTTGCTCTTGCAATTACAAGGTTGAGCCCCTCCCCGTTAATTTTTTCGGTTGTGTTGGCTTCCGCATTATCAAAAATTGTAATTCCGTGGTAGCCCTTCAGCTTTTGCAAGCCTCTTAAGAGTTGTAACTTCACATTATTCCTGAATGCCCCGTTACATTCGCTTGGGAAAATTTTACCATCTGCAACGATTTTGAAGCAGTCTTTGTACTCATCTCTCGTAATTACATAATCCTGAAGCTGCACGCCTATTTCAATCTTTCCGCTAAACTCTTTTTTTACAACCCCGTCAAGGTTTGAGAAGTAGTTTGAAATCTCGCTTTGAAGGTTGACAATTTTAGAATCAAGTTCAGCGATTAGGGCTTGATTTTCCTTGATTTCGTTTTCGGATCGTTCCTTGACTTTGACATTGTTGGCATTAACCGCATAAACTCCAACAACAGCCTCGTGGAGGGCTAAATATTGAGCGTGTGCTTCTTGCAAATCTTCCGGAACCTCCATCTCAGTTGGGAGTTCTTTGAGTTTTGGCTCTTCCAATTTGTCCAACTCATCCTGTAAAGTTGCAATTTCGGACTTCAAAATCTCAATCTTTTTGTTGGATTCCTCAATTGCCTTTTCAATGCTTGAAATCGAATTTGTTTTGTCCAGGTTGAACTTACGCCTGCCTTCTTCGTTCTCTTTTTCAACTGCTCTATTCCTTTCCTTCAAAGCATTAAGCGACTTTTCAACCCTCTCTAACTCATCCCTAATAGCCAGGTGTGCGTTGTTCGCCTCCCTCATGTCAATTTCAAGCAGGGAGCGGTTTTCGGCTTTTATCTGATTTGTTTTTAATTCAATTTGTTTGGATAGTGCTTGTTGGGATGCCACCTGACAAGCTGGGCATACATCGCTTAGCTCCTCATTGTGTGTTCCGTCCCGCAACGCCTTCAACCGCTGAACATTCTGTACAACGATAGGGTTCTTGTTCGCATTCTCTCTCGCAAAGTCTTCTAAAGTTGCGAAATAAGGGGTTGCTTCAAGTTTGAGCTTTAGTGTAATTAGCTGTTCTACAATAGGGGTCACATCTTCGATTTTCGCAGGCTCAAGCTTCTTGTTTTTTAGAGCTTCCAGGTTTTCAACGAAGTCTGAAATGTCGGCCTCAAGTCTTTTACGATCCCGAGTTTTTTCAAAAATGCTATTTTCAAGTTCAGTTTTTTTGGTTCTAAAAGCTGAAATTGTAGCATTATTCTCAGCGTTAATTTGAGATACCAGCTCCGCATTTTTTAAGATAGACTGTGAAAACGACTGATATTCGTCTTCTTTTTTCCTTAGCTCCTCAGGGATTTCTGGTACGGGTTCATCTTTTATTTTTTTAAGCATCGCACGAATAGACTGAATAACATCAACGGCCTCTCTTTGCGTTTTTTTCAAAGATTTCATCTCCTCCTGTGCTTTTTTCACGTCAAAGTCAGGTAGTAAGGATTTCATCAAGTCGATAAAGATAGAGCGCTGTTCAGTCTCTTTTTGCGTGAAAAAGAAGCCTGTACCAAACCGATAGAAGTCGTCAAATTCAGATGCAAAATCCTTTACGTCAATCTTATTTTTCGTGCAGGTCGTGTTACGCAAGATCTTCAATTTTTCCTCACCCTGTCGATTGGTTTCAAAAACCGGCTCAACCTTGCGCCTGTACTCGTTTCCATAGTCGTCGAAAAACGAAACATCTGCAAATGCTTCTTTGAGGTCAACTCGATTGTCGTACACCTCATCGAATGTAGTGCCGTCAAGATTTTTGCCCGTTAAACAAAATGAAATAGCTTCCAGAATTGTGGTTTTTCCAAGTCCATTCCCGCCAGTTATCTGAGCAGGAACGTCAATACTTAAATTTTCAAGCCTCTTGAATTTGTGGATTGTGATTTTCATTGCGTTAAGTTTTAGTTTTTGATTAATTGATTGCTTCGCAAATATACTTCACTGCTTTTAATTATCAAAATAAATTAACAATTAAAGTTGTGAAATTATTAAAATGACCATTTGCCTGCTTTTTTTTGCAGAAATCGCACCCTCTAAAAAGTTTTTACAAGGGTTTTGCAAATGGATCAAGGTTGACAGTCAACGAGTTAAGTCGATTTTTGCAAAATTGCAGATTTGCAGATACTTTCCAAAAAACTTTAATATACAGCCTTATATGTATATATTATATTTTATTAGAATATTCTGCAAATCTGCAAAAGTGCCACTACTCCAATTGATTCTCAAGGGGTTACAATTTGCAAAACGTCTTGCAGATGTGTTGCAAATCGACTTTTTGGCGTTTTTTCTGCAATTATCGCTTATCGTTTCACATTCATGAGCCGGTCTAATTTTATTTCGAGGATCAGGCCTTGTTTGAGATAAGGCGAGGGGTCTCCTTGGTTTTTCTTAATTCTTGACATCTGCTTATGGCAGTAAAAAAGCTGATTTATAAGCTCCTCTCTCTCCTCCTTTTTGGCATCATACAGAGCTTTGTTTTTGATCCATTGCCTTAGTGTCATGCCTTTTTTCAGGTATCCTACAATCTTTTCTTCTCCCCATGTTTCTGAGTATCTCGTTACAAATCCATCTTCCACCTTGAACCCTTTCATCTTTTTCTTTCCTTTGTTTTCTTTTTTCATGGTTTTCATTTTTTATTAAAATTAAAATTGAGTCCGATAATTTTGTTTTGTTAATTCCGCACTACTCATAGCGGAAACCGTTGACGCTATATCTGTGTTATCGGCAATTAAGACCAGAGTTTCACAGCAGTTTCATGCTTCGATTTTAAGTCCTTTACTTTTTTGCTCGCATAAGATAAAGACATTCCGTGAGGTCGCTCTTTTGGGTTGTCTTTTAGAAATTGATGATATTCTTTTGCTTCTTCGAGTTGTATCTCAAAAAATTCTAAACTTTCAGGCATAGAAAGGTCAATTTTATTTGCCATACTTTCCCAATATGCAGTTCTTTCACGGTAAGCATCAGCTTTTTTAAATTCTTCCATTGCATTGCTCATTCTATTCCAGTTTCGTTCAATTAATGCACGGTGTCGTTTTTCGCTGTGGTGTCCTACTTTAATTGGCTCTGCAAGTGCTAAAAAGTCTTTCCCTTCGTTGCTTTTTTCTCTCCACTCATCGCCTTTTTTATCGGCATTGTCAGCCCAATTATTTAGCTTTTCAACTTTATTTCTTGCTCTTTCCTGGTTATTATAACCGTCTGCACGAGTAATCGAATAGCAATACATGGGCTTTTCTTTTGTTCCAGTATATCCTACAAAATTGTGAACTATACATTCGTTTTCTTTTCCGTACTTGGTTTCAACCATAATAGTCTCGCCTTTTTCGTATTTTTCTTCGCATTGTGCCACAAATACATTTGGGCAATATTTTTTGTAAGTATTCATAATATTTTGATATTTATTTGATTAAAAATTAAAAGCCGATAACACGGTATATATGTCATGGCTTGCCGCAGGCGCAACACAAGCCACTACTCATACACCCAATCCGCTGTGTGCAATGCTACTGATTCGTAAATCCATCACAAAAACCACCTTCATCCCAAGTGTATAAACTGTTCATGTTTTCATGCCATTGTAAATCATACAGGTGTTGTTCTCTTTGCATTTCTTCAATCAAATCTTGTTCTTTACATTCCTCACAGCACACAACACCATGTATAGTGCATGCCTTGTTATCTTTTTTAATAGCTTCCATTTTCATTCAAATTAAATTCGATGATTTCGCCTAGCATCTCACGGAATTCACTCAATTTCGTTGAGGGTGGAAAATGGTGGATTATTCTTCCGACCTTCCTGTGCTCGATTATCTCGAAGCTGTGTAAATCAACCTCGATGTTAGATACTTGGCCATCCACAATGACCTTGTATTTTGTTTTTTGTACTTCCATTTTTTTTGTATTAAACTCTCGGTTTCAAATTATTCTTTGACCTTCTCACTCGTCTCGTCTCTTTGAGTCGCTTGATTTGCAGCTTTAGCCGCCAAATTAGCCACTTTCCGAAATCAATCAATAGTTCCCCTATCACAAAAAAAATAGTCGAAAATATGGCGGCTAAGATAAGCACCCATAATACCGTTGCAAGTGTTTTCATTTTTCATCGGTTTTATGCCCCTTGTCGCGGGCTATTAATACAAATTCAATTCCTACCGCCTCAAAAAACCTAAGCGCGAACCCAAAACGCGGTTCAACCTTGCCAGCGGCTAATTGGCTGATCTGTTTTTGGTGCGCCCCGGTCCGGCGGGCTATTTCGGTCTGGGTAAGTCCGGCCGCTTTTCCGTGCCCGGCGGCTATAGCTATTAGTTCTTTCCAATCCATTTTTCCATTCCTCCTTACTTGGGATTAATAACTTGTGAATACTCAACCCTTCTGCGCCCGGTATAAATCACCTTTATATCGGCATAATTCCGAGCGCACCTGGCAGACTTCAATTTACCGTCTGCATAAAACTGGAAGCGTTCGCCCTCTTTGATTGAGGCGGCGTAGGCGTTGTCGTCTCTATCGTAGGCCCGCAATAGGATGATTAGGGCGATTAGGGCGATTGTGAGCAGTACTAAAAGTAGGGCTGCAATTGCTAGTGTTTTCATTCTTTCAAAAGTTTGGTTTTGTAATTATCTGCTTCAGCGATTAAAATACTAATGATTTGCGCGGCTATTTGCCCTCCTTTACTTCTTCAACCCACTCTAATATAATCTCTTTTATGTTGTCGAAATACGCATTAAAATACGCTTGTTGAATTTCTTCGTGAGTTGCATCGTCAGCTTTCATATCTGAAATAGAGTCGAAAAACTGACTATCAGTTGTATGCTCTCTAAAAGTTCTCTTCTGTCCTTCAAAATAGAGTTCGCAAAGGATATGCCATTGTCCGTAACCTCTATGGCTGTGTCTAAAATGCAAATCGTTTAACTCAAATTTTTCTCCGTTGTAATTTTCGATGGTTGTTTTCATAGCTTTTGTTTTTAAAGATTAATAAATTCAGTTGCACTTTCTTCTGTGTATTTTTTAGAAAAATATTCTTTACGATAAGGATTGCCAGATGTATTTAGCCACTTGTAATAGTCGCCTAGTTTTTTTCCTTGTGATTTGATTTCGTCTAAAATGTACTGACTAGCTGATTTATTAGCGGTTAATTTAGATTTGCTTTCAGCAGCTTTTCTGTCAGCTTTTAATTCTTCATTCAAAAAGAACAATTTCCACTCTTTCTCTAAATCCTTGTTTCCGCTTTTGATTTCGGTTACAATATTGTTGTGAAATTCGCAACGCTGTTCAGCTGCTGACATTCCTATAAACTCAGGCTCATAACTCTCAACTGTTCTAATTACTAACATTGCATTGTAGTTAGCTTTTGCATTTTCGATTTGTTTAGTTGTGTAAGTCATAATTGTATAGTTTTATCGTTTTTGTATAGTACAAATATAACTCAAAAGTAATAACCGTACAAGTATTTTGCCATAAACTTTTAATATTTAACTTTTATTAACAGTTATGGCAGGTCAACTAAAAAGGCCCCGCAACTCAATGCAGGGCCTTTTACGGCAATAATTAACCCCAAATCCTAACAGGAGACCTAGTTATTATTTATTTATTTATTTATTTTAGCTTCTTTACTGGTGCTTATCCAGTCAACGAGTATTCTCACCCCTTCCTTAATAAATGGTGCCAAATACCCTAAGTTGGCAGATAAAGTAAATGATAGCGCATAGATTAACGCAACATACCATTCAACCCCTGCGAAAATGCCTATATTAAAGTAGAAGCCTATCAAAGATACCGGGATGGATAACACCCATGAAAGTATCACGGCGCCACCTCCTTTCAGATTGAGGATTCTCTTAATCTTCTCGGTCAAAAGTAAGATTGCAGCAAAGGCGCCCGCCCAAGTGGCTAAAGCGGCTTTGAACCACTCGATAAAACCATTAAAGTCGCCAGGCGGTTCCGGCACCTGTCCGAGGACCAAGAACGGCAAAAAAGCCAGCATTAGTAAAGCAAACGTTTTTTTCATAATTGTACAATTTAGAATTAGTAAAGATTAAATTTCCGGCCCAAAGTAAGCCCGAAATACCCGTTATATTGACCTGCAATATAGTACTTTTCTGTATTTAGTCCAATTTCGATGCCTGGGCGCCTACCGACTGTTATTCCCGTAAATGCCTGCAAACGTACTTCCCGCGCTTTTTCGGCTTCGGTTTTAATATACACAGGATAGGGCTCTTTTACTGTTTTCGTTATCAAATAGGGCGTAAAATCAACCTCCCTTTTAACTAATTCACCCCGTATCCAGTCGCGTACAATTAACCTGGAATATGCGTTAACGATATGGTCAGTGTAAAGCAAAACGCCGGGTTCGGGCGTGGGTTCGGGTGTTGGCAGAATGCGATCCTTGTATATAATTATCTCGAGAGTGTCAGTGCGGTAAACGATAACGGGCGGAATGTTTTTAAGGCTGTCAATAACCGATAAACTTACCAGGGCTTTTCCCTGTGGAACGGTGAAATTCGATACGCGCTCACCGATTAGAAAGCCGCAGATAATTAGCAGCATTGCGGCCATGGTGTATAGAATTGTGCGAATAGTTTTCATTTTTCTGACATTCTATCTAATTTAGATTCAATCCTATTAATGCTATTCATTAGCATGTTTAAAATCTCCTTATCTGCTTTTACGTCGTCGAGCCGCTGCATTTTGCTGTCAATAGCTGTTATTTGCCCTTGCAGGTGCAGCACTTCGACACGTGTTTTTTCATTCGACTTGACCACACCGAACCAATAAAATAGCACCGTGAGCAGTATTGATAAGTATCTTACGATAGCGTTCTTGTTCTCCTTCAGTATTTCGCCCATTTCCCTGAACATCTTTTCATGATTAGTATAACCAAATCACCTCCTGTGTATGATTCGGACTGTCATCCAAATGTACAAAACTTTTCGCAATTCCGATACGGGTGAATCCGGCCCTAATTGCAGCATCTACAATTTTGAACCGATTCTGAATTGTGTTACATCTTATGTCGACGGCACGCCCGAGGGTATGCGCGCCCGTTCCGCTTCGGCCTTTTGTTTTGTCGTGCGCGGGTGAACGATATGCCGAATTAAGCACAAAAGGGATGCCTGCCATATGTCGCGCGTTGTTCAATTTGCACAACGTTTCCGCTTGCATATCTGCTTTACTGCATGACGGGCTGCATGCCTTAAATTCGCTTTCTGAAAAATAATCTTTCATTAGTATGTAATTTTTATAAATTTTCCCCTCTCGGACAAGTGCCCCAAACTGGTTTTGGGAGTACCCAAGCATTAGCACCTAGATCGAAATCAGTTGGTTTTGATGAAATAAGAGGTACGCACCATTGACTTAAATCTTGGTTAAATGCAGTTGCACCTTCAAACATAAAACTCATACTTGTCACACTACTCGTATTCCAACCACTAATATCTTGGTTAAATGCTGTTGCACTTTCAAACATTCTATACATATTCGTCACACTACTCGTATCCCAACCTCCAATATCTGCATTAAATGTAGATGCATCTACAAACATGCCATACATATTCACCACACTACTCGTATTCCAACCACTAATATCTTGGTTAAATGCTGTTGCACCTTCAAACATTCTATACATATTCGTTATATTACTCGTATTCCACAAACCAATATCAGGGTCATTTATAGTAGTCACACCTCTAAACATGTCACTAAAGCTTGTTGGTGGATTATCGAAATATAAACCATCATTAGGAATAAAAGTATAAGAATGGGCAGTATAACTCGAACTAACAGGATCTTCCGATGTATTTGTTAATGGGAAATATGTTGCTAAAGACAGATGCTGATACCCAGCAAAATCTCCTAGAGTATAAGGTGGTGTTGTTGAAGGTTTAAATATGGCATTTGGATTTACATTTGGAGATAACACACAATCTTCTAACGTAAAAGGTTTAGTTAAACCTAATAATGCTCCTAATGCATTAAAATCAATATCTTTAAATACGACTGTCCTTGTAGACGGATTGTATGATACGATTATGCCCACATCTGAATCCGTATAAGGATTATAATTAACCCCTACAGGTATTGTTCTAGTTACATAAGCCATCTATCTTGTCCTCCAACTCTTTAATTCGATTTCCCATTATTTCTATTTGAGATATTAATTTATCATTTAATTCTTGAATAGCTTTAATTGCAATAACAGATATTCCAGCATAATCAACAGATAAGTATTTATCTTCAGTATCATCTTCCTCCACAAATTGTGGGAACTCTTCTTGTAATTCTTGTGCAACTAAACCTATCCTTTCTCTTTTACTTTCATCATTCTTAAAATTATATTTGGTAGGTTTTAAGATTAAAACCTTATCTAATACATTATCTATAGATTTTAAATTTTCTTTTTTTCTTATATCAGAGTTGGAGGTAAGATTACCACTTAAAGTGATGTTTTGAGCGGTTATATTTCCTGTAAATAACCCATTCCCTACAACGTGGAGGCGTTCGGTGGGGGCGGTTTGCAAGCCTATACCCAAAAAACCACCCGGCGTCAAATTCATCCTTAATGTACTTTCAAACCACCACTGAAATTGGTCATTACTCCAATCGTATCTAAATTGCCTATATTTCGTGGGCGTTCTGAAATTTATGCGACTTTCTCCAGTCTCTACAGTTCTATTAACTTCTATGTTTTGCTCAAACTCCCACGCCCCAGTAATCACAGCCGCCTCCGCCTTCCTCGGATAACTCGCAGCCGAATAGCCCCCCAAATTCGTAGCGTTATCAGCTAACGGCTTATAGGCATCTGTGTATATCCGCTGCCCCGCTGCCCGCCAAATGCCGTTAACATCATAAACCAAGCTGCTCACCTCGCTGCTGGTGTCTTTGTTGTAAATTACGAGCCCGCTGTCAACGGTCACCCCGCCCTTTTTTCTGTTAACCTGTATGCGGGCATCGTCAACAACGAGCTGCTGGGCCAGCCATTGGTTGACTTGGCCGGCGATGTGCAGGTCTTTTACGTGGAAGTCCTGAGTTATGTCTCCGGCTTTCTCAGCCTTGTTATCCAAAGCAGCCTGCAACCCGGTAATGGTTGATATTGCCTGATTGTGGGCCGCTGGTGTGAACGTTTCGGGCTTGCTGGTTACTTCTGCCCATGATGGCCAGCGGGTGGCGGTAGCTGGCTTGTTGGCAATCAATGACCAGTCGTGACCATGAGCAGCTTCAAATAATGCAAGGCTTGCGGGACTCAACCATGCGGGGCGGTCGGTTAATTCAAGCCAACTAATACCCCCGAAAATAGGTAGGATAGTGAAATCTGATAAAGTATTTCCTGCGCCTGTCCGGCTAATAATTGATGGTTCTGTAAGAGCAATACTATGAAGCGTCGCCCCTTCGTTATCCAACCACCTAAAGCCGCCTGCGTTGTGAAAAAATAGAATAACGCCGCCGACGGGTATTTGTAAGCCTATATCGTTTCCAGCGGTTTCAGAGTCGAAAATATAAACCAAATTAGACAAACTTATCTCCTTACGCTTAACCCAACTGCCGACGCCTGGAATGTATGGCTTAATACCCGTTTCAAAATTAGCGAAAAAAGTATAAATAGCGTACTCATTTTGAACAATCACGCTCTCCCCCGTTTTCATATCCTGCAATTCTCGCAATCCGTCAATATCGCGCACGTAAATAGTAGAAGTACTGCCGCTTTGGATTATATATTCAGTGCCTTTATACAGCCATTCTGCCGAATCTTCGGGTGAAACGCCTACCGGGATGTCGCTATTTGCCACATAAATAGCAAAAGTCTGAAATTGGGTGTCCGGGCTGGCTTCATTTCGATATGAAATGATTGAGCCGGCAGGGTATCCACCAGGCTTCGCAGGGTGAAAAACAGGGGCGTCACCAACTGGTACAACTACGGCCTGAGCGTTAACCTTGTCGATTACTTCGTTTAGCTTATCGCGTACCGATAACCCACCTTCGCCGTTTAATATCTTATTTATTTCTGCCATAGTCGTTATACTTTGCGAATCCCTTCAAAAATCTTGTATCCTGAGCGCGGTGATTTGGTGTTTTTCTTGTAAAGCGGGTAGCTTGTCGAATTTTTACAAAGATAGGCATCCACTAATTTAAAAGCCTGATTTGCCATCTGTATCGCGCCTTTCTCAATTCGTCTTATCTCACCCTCTTTTGCACTTTCTGCTTCGGTTCTGGTCTTTGTTACGAAGCCAGTAAAAGTCGGCGTTAAATGTCCTTCGGCTGCGTATTTCGCATAAACGAAATAAGCAAGAACGTAGCGCAGCCCTTTATGCTTTACCTGATTGTCGCGATAAGTGAAAACAGCACCGTCTAATAAGTCCGCATAATTAGCCGGGTTATCTATAACATCCTGAGCGAATGCAACCCCTAATAACTCATTGAGCTGATAATCAACCACCTCATTGCGTATCTGCTCATATTGCGGCTGGCTATTCTTAGCCCACGGCTTTATCTCTTGTTGCTGAGTAAATGAAAGTATGCTATCCATTGCTTGATAGTGTTAAAAGTTGTAAAGGCTTTATGCTCCAGTCTTCGTTATTTGCCAGCTCAGGAATATCTGAATGTTTAAATATTTCCCTAAACATACGGCTCATGTGGCTGCGGTCGTCTGCGGTCATTGAGTTGTAAAAGTTAACCGCCTGAACAATCCCCTCGCCTGAAGTGGTGCCAAGGCTGCTTTCTTCGTAGTCAATCAGCACGGCCGGTAATGCTTTGTTTGCTTTGCGGATACGGTTCGTTAATTCGGCATGGTAGCTATCGAAAAGTTTATCATTTATATTTGAATCAACCTTTTCAATTTTGAACGCTCCTGTGTCTTTTACTTCGCCTGTTTCGGGGTCAATCTCATCGGTCATTAATAGAATTCGTGCTCCGTCAGCACCTTGGAACCCTGTGACCTTTTCGCGTAACTTATCGGCGTCCTCTTCGCTTTCTGGCTCTGCCACCCTAACGATGTGGCGAAGCATAAAACCATTCCTAACCTCCCGGTTCTGGTAAATTGATAGTTGCCATTCACTGTCAGCATCTAGATATACAGAATCAAAAGGCGACAATGGGTATAAATACGAATTGTCAAAGAATTGGAAATATACCTGGCCGGGGTGGTGTTGCGGCCCCGTACCTTTGACCGCCTGAACCTGTGCCGAAATTGCTTTGGGGTCAGGATTAAAAAGAAAGTAACTTTTAATGTCTTCCTTTTTGAACTGCTCGCCGGCCTTATCCTTCGGCCAATTGTCGTAATAGGCTATTTTTGAAATATACCCGCTGTCATCAACTTTATGAAAACGGCAATTTTTAAAGGGCAATATTTCAGGAAGTTTTATTTTGCCTTCTCCGGTTGGTCTTACTTTTACGTACACCCCATTGAAGCGGCTGACAGAAGAAGCGGCAGACCTGAGCATATCCAAAACAGTAATATCTTTTTGTCGGATGTCCTTCGATACAACTACATTATTCAACGCCTCATTATTAAACCCTAACCCTGTCAGGAAGCGCGCGTAAATATCTGCCACGCTAGTCGCTGTAACTGAGGATTGCACAAGCTTTTCGATAACGTTAGGGTAGTCGTTTTTCTCGCCAAACTGCATAATTCCTATGCTGCCGGGCGCTATTACGCGATTCAATTTCACTACTAATCGCGGATCTACATCTTTGTTAAGTATCCTCATCGGAGCGGTTTAATTATAATATGTCCTTGTGTTTTTTAGCAGGCTTTGCGGCGGCTTTTGGCTTTTCGGCCTCTGGTCGCACAGGTAATTTAATGAACTGCTCAGGCTTCAATATCCCGGCATCCAATAAACGGATAGCGGTTGCGTCGTCCATATTTGCATCACTAAAGTGCTTTGCCTCTCTGGCTACATAAACCAATCCCGGTTTCATTTTGCAAGTCTTTTCCATAATTGTCTGAATTTTTGCCCGTATTCCAGGCATATTTAGTTGTGAATAATATTTCGTAATTGACGCGCTACACCCGCGCGGTGGGCTGCCCGCTAATAGTACAAGCGAGGCAATTTTAAGCAAGTTGAGCGTTAACCGGGGGGATGCTATTATCTCCCCCGGCTCTAAGCTCATTAATTCATCGTAATTTGTAAGCATTTTAAGTTGCTTCAGTCAAAAGTGCTTCGGCAGCTGCTTTTGTAGCCGCATAAGTGGCTGCAAAGAAAACATGATACGATACTGTGCTTTCTTCTTCCGCTTGGTTGGTTAATTCAATAATACGCTTACCGCTTTCGCTATTGGCGCGCATAGTGTCAGAGGATTTATAAAGACCGGTCTGCAATCCGTAAATTTGGAAAGCGCCGTCTCCTTCATCCCCTTTGTTTTTACGCTCTACAATCACAACAAGGTCAGAAAGCCCGTCAAGTGCTTTGGTAGCGGCCGCGTCAAGCTGCCAGCTTTCAAATTTAACGTACTGCGTAAACTTGTCGATGTTAGTGTCAGAGGTGACCAGGTCGAAGCCTGCGTCAATCTCTTTCTTAAAGCCCTCTACCTTGTAGGCTTTGGTTCCTGCTCCCAGCGCCATGGCTGTAATAAGGTGTTTATTTGTCGTATCGTAAGTGACAGAACCTAAATTCAAATCCTTACGATTCATAACATACATAACCTCTTCAACCCCGGCGGTAGGCGGTGCGGCGCAATCCTTTAGGATGTCCGCTGTTATTCCAAAATTGCAATTTT
>ENA-UOOM01000749-UOOM01000749.1-fermentation-metagenome-genome-assembly--contig:-NODE-749-length-34545-cov-5.997941_pt1 | contig 34545 bp, 27 predicted proteins | sample MGYA00245781_ERZ724031 | MGnify/ENA primary metagenome ERZ724031 (study PRJEB28704, sample SAMN03018317) | fermentation metagenome | biome: anthropogenic terrestrial biome; feature: soil; material... | reverse complement strand
ACTGGTTGTAGCTGTAGGTAAAAGAATCCGTACCATCATTCATTGTCAGGCGGTTGCCGATTTTATCATAGGTGTAGTTTGTAGTCTTGGCACCTTCTAGGGCTGTGGTAAGTCGTCCTATCGAATCATAAGTATAGCTCTTGTTAATTGTCTTTGCTTCATCATAACTAGTAAATACTGTCTCGCATGTTATGAATCCTCTCTTGTCATAGGACATGGTATATTCTTCTTTATTGACTATTCCATTGTCAAGGTACTTGATATTGACAGGCAACCCGGCTGTGTTGTAGGAGTAATCCACCTTTACATAGCCGGTTCCGGATGTGTCAAACTGCCTGTAATTCTTTACATAGTCAACCATTCCGGAGCCGGTATAGAAGTATTCCTGTACGGTTTTGTTCTCACTTAGTATTTTTTCAAGACGGTTATAGCTGTCATATATATATTCTACATCCCGCTGTAAATCCCCTTCTTCAATGGGGTAGAAAACCCCTGTAATATTATCGCTGCCATCATATTTATAATTGACCGAGTGTCCATCTTGTACCATTTGAGTCAATCTGTCCATGCTGTCATAGGAATAGGATGTATTCAAGGTTACACTGTTCTGTGTATCCTTCATGTTGGTACGGTTCCCATTGAGATCATAGGTAAATTCCGTAGAGCTGGTTGGATGGAAAACACTGAGCAATGCAAATGTAATAAATATTTCTGTGATTTTCACCATACAATACAGCTATTTTAAATACTTGACATAATTATCAATCATTCTTCGCTCAAATTCTTTCCATGAATATAAAGCAATGTTAATGTCATCTTCAGGGATATCTTCGTTCTTTGGAGGCATTATATTTTGATAATTCCCTAGAAAACCGAGCTTTTTAGGAATAATTCTTTTGGATGTACTAATCAATTTTAATAAATACATCATCCCATTGTCTTTATTTCTATTTCTTAATGGAACATAAGGGAGTAAATTAATCTCTTGTTCATCCTGTGGAAGCTGTGTTTCACTGCAAAACTTCACACGCGTAATAGGTATAATATGTCCCGGCCAATAAGTATATTCATCAACTTTATGGATTATAAAATACATATCAGATAAACCTTTTTCTATGGCATAATCACTTTCAAGCTTATATGCAAAAACATCGCCTATCTTCCATTCACACCTGTATAATCTGTATTTTGGCAGTTTCTTTTCCGGTGGCATTGGCGAATTAAGTTTATGCAATAAATCACCAAGTACTTTTTCTCTGACTTTTGCTCCCTTAGCATCTTCAGTCCTCCATCTTTTCAAATCGGAGCCATCTATCAGCCACTTCAGAGCATTTTCTTTAACGATTGACTGTAAAACACCTAATTCCCATTGCGTATCAGCTAATGCAAACCAAAAAACCGGAGCATCATCACTGTCATTCAACTCACTTCCGTACTCTTCAAGGTATTGAGCTGTAATTTCACCAACTGTATTACCTCGTTTTAATAAATCAATGAAATTATCGCGAATATCTTGTGCTATATCGTCCTGATACAGTTTCGGTCCCCATGAAGCCATTTTATTCCTCCTAATTTCCTGTCCAGTTTAGTATTTCGTTAGAAATCTGATTTTCTACATAATGTGCAAGCTGACGTCCAGCTTCCATATATATATCTATACGTCTATTCTTAGGGCTGATACCATTAATCCTATTTTGATAAGCTCTTGTGTTATACGCCAACATTGCTATTTGTTCTAACCCTCTTGCTTGTTCATATTTAAGTCCGGATTTGATTGTCTCAAATTCTAAATGGGACTTTTCTGGATCCCTCTTGTGCGTCATTTCTCGTTCTCTAGGACTTTTTGTTCGTCCAACATATTCAGGAATTTCAGTATCCGGGTTAACCAGCTTGTACACAGTATAATCCGAACTTAACTTTTTCTCAATAGACTTTACCTTGGTATTTACTTTGGATTTTATTGCTGTTGCAGTAGATTTAACCTTAGCTTTTTCTGATTGCACTACATTTGAAACTTTAGCTTCCGCTTTATCATAAATAGACTCAAAGCCGTTTGATACATTTCTCGCTACCTCAGTTGTCTTTCTCCATAAGTTATCCAAATTTTTTTGCCCATCTGGTGTGGTAGAATAAGTTAAAAGTGTAAGTGCTCCTATTAATATGGGAATAGCAATAAAAATAAGAGGTATTGCAAAATGCCCCGTAGGATCAATCATGTTTATCGGGTTGTTCCCACAGTATGCATACAAATGCTGGGTCCATGGATCTTGAGGGTTGCCGCTGTAGCTGTCCTGGCTTAGGAACCTGCCAGAGCTTGGGTTGTAGAACCTCGCATTCATGTAGTACAGACCAGTTGAGGTGTCATGTACGGCACCAGTGAACTTAACATCATTCTTGAATTGGGATTCTCCTACTTCTTTGGTATTCCCAAACTCATCGTACTCATAACCCTTAACCCTTGTACCATCTGGTTTGATGATATTGGTGACACTGCCTCTTATGTCATAATTATAGAAGAAGTACATGTTCTCATAGGCACCGTCAAACCGCTTCGAGGCTACTATGGATCCTCCAGGATCCAAGATATGCTCCTGCCTCTTCACGTTATTATGGTCTGTCGTGTACAGGAGGCTGGCACTATATCTGCTCTGCAAAGCGAGCTGTCTGATTGAGGGGTGGGTCGTAATAAAATTCAAAAGGGCATAGATTGGCAATTCTCTACGATAATAGAAGAATAAAATTAAAGAGACTTTATTATAGTAGTGGTTTATGATAGTATCCACACCGTTTATCTTGTTGACATAATACATCCGGGTTACATTATAGTTGCTGTCATACTCGTAATTAATACTGTATCCAAGTGGATCAGTCTTTTGTATGATACTTCCGGCTGCATTATACTCAAAGGCTACTGTTTTCTCTCGATTGGTGGTTATTTCTGTAACGCCGGTGTTATATTGATAGGAATGTAGTTCAGCCTCCGGGTCGGTAACTCCAGATACCTTTCCGTTTATATAATCAACCGTGGTAATGTCGTTTTCAGGATCTTTAATCCCCTGAATCTGCTGATAACCGGCATCATAAACATATTCCTCAGAATACACGACATTGCCTTCGGTAACGGTATATGCCTTGACTAATCTGTCAGAGCTTTCATCATATATATAATGAAATACTCTTCCAGCCGGATCGAAAAAATCTGCAAATGGCTTGCTTCTGCTTTAAAATGCTTTGGAATACTGGTTCAGGATAATAACTGATCCTCACTGTTAGATCGTACAATATCCTTAGTCTTGTCGGACCCATAGAATACTAAAGTGCTTATAACACCGCAAAGAGCTGTGAATACGAACAAAGGCGTAAATGAGAAGGTATCGATAATTGCACCTGCCAGCAAGGTAACTGTGGAAGATGCTGTCAGCGTTATCATTGTATTCATACTGACATACAATGGTAATTGTTCTTTCGGGCTGTGATTAATGATGTTCATACCGCCGCTGAGCATGTACCCGCCTGTTGAAAGACTTGACAAAGCAAAGCCAATATAGATTGTTATCAGACTGTGTATGCTTGACACAAGCACAGACGCTAAAGCACTGAAAAAAGCTGATATTAACAGTACATATCTATGCCCTGCCCAGTCTCCTATAACTCCAAATACCATACTTCCAAAAATGTTTACCAAAACACCAATACCGGTAAATAAGGCAATTTGTTCAGGCCCTGCATCAAAATTTCGTATAGCTGCTAGCGTATAAAACGCAAGAGCAACATTGGAAATTACAAGAAAACTGTTACCCATTACAGTAGCTGCATATCCTTTGTTAGTTCTAAGAGCATGAGGAATCTCTCTGATATACTTAAAATAGTTGATAGCTTTTTTCTTAGTTTCATCCGGTTCCTCTTCTATAAGTGCAAAAGTCATTGCATTTAAAATCAGTAATAGTGTTCCGATTCCAAATATCAAGGTATAGTTGAAGGGAAATAAAAATTTTTTCAAAATGACGCCTATAAGAAATGCAGATCCCAATGCCAGAATATTTCCCGCTGCATTGGCAAAACCTGACAGCCGTCCTCGCTGATTGCCAGGGATAACCTTGGATATAACACTCATAAAAAATGGAGAATAACAACCCACAAAGATATTGAATATCCCCCAGAAAGTGAGAAAAGCCGTTACGGATAAAGAAGGAAAGTATCTATTGATCAAGGATATGAAAAGTACATAAAGAAGAAACAGAAAACGCTGAACATATAAGATCCGAGCAAAAGAAATTGACTTCAAAGGCTTCCCCATTGCAGTCTGTGCAAATAGGGGCTGAGATAAAAAAGGTCCTATGCCGCATAGCGCACTTGCAAAGCTAATTTGAAAAGCAGAAGCTCCTAATTCGTTCAGGAAATTGGGGATTACGGCATTAATAGAAATAAACACCATAGCCGCAACATAGGTAACGGGGTCGAAAAACATCAAAATATAGTTCCTTGTATCTTTGTTCACTCTATTCATCCTTGTGTTTGCATACTCCAATCTTATATAACAGCCAGTATCTTGTACCATCCAAATCCTTGAGCGCTTGATGTAACTCCATGCAAACGTAGGGCATCTTAAACTGCAAGATCTTTCAATGTCATCCTGAGCATGCGAAGGATCTTTCCTGGCAAGATTCCTCGTAAACTCGGAATGACAAGCGAAACAACATACGTCGGAATGACAGTATAGCACTATAACATACCAGCCATTATATCAGAGAAAAGTGATTATGGAAATCAGATATGATATTATCTTATTTGCCCTGTAGTACGCAAACTTCAGAGCAAAATAAATGACAACGATACCTATGCCTGTCACCAGGAGCATCGCAATTAAATACAGTATTGATTTGTATTTCTCGAATATTGCCAGTAATCCTCTCAAATCCTCCCGCATAATACTGACTCCAATCCTGAAACATTTTGCTCATCTATATATATCTTATGAGGTTTGAGCCAAGATATGTGTAAAAGCTGTGTAATCGGTGACTCACTCCCACCTCCTAAGAAGCGGAAGCTTTCTGGGACTTACCGGCAATTGTCGATTTGTAAAAAACGTCCACTAAAATAAAAATAGTGAACGTTTAAAAACCGGTAGTATCCTTGTACATGCTTGTTTGTATCCTTACAGGGGATGAGCCATTGTTGTCATCAAGCTCATTTCTGCCTGAGTTGTATCCAGCCTGCTGTATTGAACGACTATGGGTACATCGCTCTCTGCCATGATCGCATAAGGCACATCCTGTGGTATGGACTGCCCTTTTTCATCTCGAATTTGATCCAACCGGACATGATGTGTTCGTTCACCTTTACAGACCGTTTTAAAGCTCCGTATGGGTTCTTTGTCTTCGAAATACAAGGTTAAACTGATATGAGCATCCTCTTTACCCGTATTCAGCACACATATTGCCTCGTGACTTACATAATGACCGGGGCTGCTGATGGAAGGGTAATAACAGTCAGGCACGAGCCAAACTTGTGCACCTGTTGTTTTATTATTTTTCATATGCACACCTGCTTTCTTATTATTTTCAGTTCGCACTGTCTTTCAGGTATTCCAGATATTCTTCTAATGTCAGATTTTTTTCTTTGATTATTGGTGCATGCTCCTGACCGACATAACGATAATGCCAGGGCTCATATTTAATTTTCGTAATTGGAGTTTTGCCTTTCGGATAACGAAGGATAAAACCGTATTTATGTGCATTTTTATCCAGCCATTTGAAAGCATCCGTTTCTTCAAAACCGCTGTCAAGCATCTGATATTTTGGAGTTACTATATCCAGAGCAAGCCCGGTGCTGTGTTCACTATGCCCGGGAACCGCAACGCCCATGGCGGCTTCTGCAACAGCCTCGTCATTGGATTTGCCTGCAGTCATGTATTTATCGATTTCTTCGTCAAATAACTCCTGCTGCCTGCCTACAGAGCGATATGAAGAGCAGATTAGTAAATCCACTCCATCATCCCCGGCAGCTTGAATCATGGAAGTTACATGGCCGGCTATCCTTTCATCTACCTGGTGGCTGCCTTGTACTTTCTCAAGCTGCACCGGGTAATCAGCAGGTAAAGAGTGCCCGCTGTTAACCAACCTCAAACGCCAGTCTTCATTTACCGGAATATTTTCAGTCATATTGGATTCACTGCCTCCTTTAGGTACCCCGCTGTTCTGCTCACCAGCAGCTGACCGCCAGACTATAACAAGCATGACAATAAGGAAAGAAATCAGCAGGAAACGTAAAAATTTGTGCATTACCAGCTTCCTTTTAAAGCGACGTTTCCTTGCTATGGGCTTAATTACCTGTATGGAATTTTCTTTCATATCATCACCTTGCTTTCTGTTGTACTGTTACGCAAATTTCAGCTGCAGGAAGGAGCAGTCAGAAGTCAGAAGTCAAACTAAATAAAATATAGTTATAGGGTCGGGATATTAGAATATAATGCTTTCGGTGAAAAAGACTGCATAGACCACAAAATAAAATGGTTTACAGTCTTTATCCTTCGCATAATCTAAGTTAGTGACCTTTTCACATCACCTTAAGGGATCTCATCGTCTTAAGGGATGGGAGCATATTTAAGACTTTGTTAAATCTCCGGGATGGTAATTTCAACCTCTCTGCCAATTTCTGCAGATCTTGCAATTCCATCTATGATAGCCTGATTATACAAGATTTCACTGGACGGAATAGGAGCAGAGCCGCCGTCCCTGGCAGCATCGAGGAAAGAACGCAGTTTTGCTTCAAACAGATCGATATTGCTCTCTATTATAGGAATCTCGGTTTCTACCTGGCTTCCGGCTACCTCGTGATAAATTTTCATGGCACCGCCTACTGAGCCATTCCAGCACTCTGTGGAAGGAATCCTCAAGCCTCCTTTAGTTCCCAGTATAATGGTATCACCGGGAGTATCCAGATTCATCGCCCAGGCAATGCGGAAATCCAATATGATTCCACCTTCCAGACGGATAAAAGCAGCTGCAAAATCATCCACTCCAAAAACTTCTGCATATTCCGGGTGGTTTTTGTAATAATCAGGTCTTTTTCCGAAGAAATCAGAAGTGTACCCGCTTACGGTTAAAGGCTTGGGATAGCCAATGGCATTAAGAACCATATCCAGAGAGTAACAGCCAATATCACCCAAGGCACCAATAGCGCCCTTATCCTTTTCAATGAAGGATGTGCCGTAAGGTGTGGGAATTCCTCTGCGCCTTCCGCCGCCTGTTTGGATGTAATAGATCTCACCCAGAGCACCGGATTCAACAATTTCTTTAATCTTTTTCATATTGGGATCAAAGCGGGGTTGGAAACCTATGGATAGAACTTTTCCGCTCTTTTTCTCCGCCCTTATGATTTCAACAGCTTCTTCCAGTGTGACACACATAGGCTTTTCCAGCATGACGTTGATGCCCTTGTTCAGGGAATCGATGGTACATTCTGCATGGGTAGCATTATATGTACAAACACTAACAGCATCCAATTCCACGGAGTTGATCATATCGGTATGGCTTTCAAAGCACTGGACATTGGGAACGCCGTATCTTTCAAAAAATGCTTCGGCTTTTCCCGGGATAAGGTCGGCTCCCGCAACAATTTCGACATCCGGCATTTTCTTATAATTTTCAACGTGAGCTTCCGCGATCCAACCTGTTCCGATAATGCCGACTCTCAGTTTCTTATCGGTACCAATTTTTCTAACTTCCGACTGGTCTTCTTTAAATCGATTCAGAATATCATCAGCCATGTTAACTACCCCTTTCGTTATACATTTCATTTCCAGGTGACTGCTGTCCCCATAGAATACTGTACCACAAAACAGAGTAAATAGGAAATGAAAATTATTCAGGTAAGTTTACCAGGCAGCACTGAATCGATCACTTCTGAAATATGCTTTACCGGGACAATATCTATATCGAACTGTTCGATTGCATTTTGCTCTAGTTCAATGTAGTTGCCATAGGGAATATACACCCTTGTGCACCCCGATTGTTCAGCTGCCTGAATTTTTGCGATGGTTCCACCAATATTGAATATATAACCATTTCCGTTTATCTCACCGGTATAGGATATGTTTTTACTGATTGCAGTATTAAATACAGCCGAAAGCAGAGACATAAGAATCGCGACTCCAGCGCTGGGACCATCCTTAACAACAGCTCCCTCTCCAAAATGAATATGGATTCCCTTATCCGCAAGAGTGCCGGGATAGTGACATTTGATATAGCTTACAGCCAGCTTTACCGAGTCCACGGTACTTTCCCTGGGAAGCCCTGTTATGGTAAGAGATGTTTCATTGGGGATAATCATAGCCTCGACGGCGAATGACATACCGCAATTATCCCCTGTTACAGCTAGTGCTCTCGTAAGTCCAGGATAACACACAATCGGAAAATTGCCTCTTTGTGCAGCAGGCTTGCCAAGAACTGATTCAATATCCGCTGTAGTTATAATAGTATTTTTAATCGAGTTGTTTCTTTCAGAGTAAAGCTTGTCTCTAACAAGTTTTCGTGCAATCTTGTCTGCATCACGAACCCCGAATGAACGACAATATTTTCTTGTAAGCAGCATTCTGGCTTCTTTGGAAAAGGTCAAATCAATACCCTCGGGACAGAGTTCAGTCACAACGCGGGGTATAATATAATCACTAATAATGGTTCCCTTTTGTTTTTCTGTGTAGCCATCCAGATGGATAATTGTAAATCTGTCTCTCAGCAAAGGATGGACAGCAGAGATATCATTTGCTGTTGCTATGAACAATACACTTGAAAAGTCAACGGGAATGCCAAGAAAACTATCAGTGAACTCAGCGGAATCATCAAGCAAATCCACCATTGTGCTAGCTGCATCAACTTCGTTTCTGTATCCCATCTTGTCAATTTCATCAAGATGAATAATGCCCTTGCTTGTCTTCATCCTGTATGCTGCTTTGACTATTGCGCCTGCGTCTGCTCCGGTATATGTCAGTGAATAACCTTTGATTACACGGTCATCAGATATACCGTTAAGGGAGACCTTGGCATATTCGGATTTGCATGCATCGGCAATACTCTTCACAATTGAAGTCTTGCCTATACCGGGAGGTCCTGCCAGTAGAATCCTATTGCTGGTAAGAGGCTTGCCATTGATAGAACTTATGTAAAAGATTTGAGCAATTGCTTTCTTTACATCCTCCAATCCATAGTGAGTTTTGTTGACCCGCGAATAAAACTCATTGGCATCAAAATAACTGAATGCATTACCGCTTGGTGTGAGTCTTACAAGGTAATTAAGCTTTTTTACATATTTCTCCCTTTCCTGGGGTAGAAGGTCTTCTCTTCTGCATTTGGTAATCAGTTCCTTAATTTCCGCAGAAACCTGGTCTGAATAATGGTCCTTACTGCGTCTGTACAAAATAACAGCAGAGTTTTCATCAACATATGTTTCCAGTGAATTTTTCACAAAGGCTTTATCCAAGCTAAAAGCTTCCTGAATCCCGCTTGCATCCCAAATTGACAGAACTTTGTCCACAAGTGTCTTGAGATGCTTCTTCATATCTCTTGCTCCTTCATCCTCACAAAAATTGTCTGCGATATATGCTAGGGTATCTCTGCTTATCGTAATTTTTTCACTGGAAATGCCATATGATGAAAGTATACCGGGTAGAATGAAATCCTGGGCAATGGTAACTTTATCTTCCTCGGAATAATCATCAATATGAATAACGGTAAATCTGTTCAAAAGATTTTCAGAAATCGTTTCAGTAGAGTTTGCTGAAGCAATGAAAATCGTATTGCTTGTATTGATATATGTTCCAAGGAAGGCATCCTTGAAGAAGTGTTCGTCGGAAAGAGCATCATTGAAAGCCTTGCTTACTTTACCGCCTTCTTTTGCTGCATCATATGATTTGTCGTATTCATCAAGACCGACAACAGTTGCAGTTGTTCCTGCCTTGTAAAAGTTTTTAACTACTTCTCCGCAATCAGAACAATCAAAGTGAGGAGCGTCGCCCAAAACATCCACCATGGATGTCGAGGAACCCAATGGAATTATAAAGAACGGTCTTCCTACAACTGCAGCTATCGCCTTCATAATCGCTGTCTTTCCGACACCGGGACTCCCCACAAGAAGAATTGCCATCCCTTTTTCCTTACTGTATTTTGCAGCAACAATGGATTCGGCTATCTTTTCTTTCACTAAATCAAGCTTATACAGATACTTATCGAGCCCGTTTATTATTTCCTGTTTGGATAATCTGCTGTCACATGCAGCCGTCTGATCAATATTCAGAATATAGGTCAGTCTGCGCTCAGCCTTCTGTTTGTTGCTTGCGCCGAGACTCTTGCTTTCATCAAAAATCCCTTCTATATCCATTTGCTGCTGTGGTGTGTATGTATCTCTGCACATATCAAACTTGAAGCGAAGCTCCTTCATTCCGCTTATCCTGCTTGCTGCTGTATGGGCGATAGAAAACCGCTCTCCGCTCATTTGAGCTGCGATGCTTGCTTGAGAATTCTCAGACAACTCGGCATAGGTCTTCATGGCAGCAAGTTTATCTTTCGAAAGCGAATAAGAACGAAACATATCATAGTAGCTTTTCGTCACAACCGCTCTTGCTGTGCACTCATCTTCATTGACAAAGCCGATAATACGAAGCTCATCTCCTGCAACGAAGCAATTCTGAGGTAAAATAGTATAGGGGGTGATATTTACCTTTAAAGACAGCTTGCCATAGTTAAATGTGAGCATGTCTTTTGGTTTAATATCCATATCCACATCAACAACATAGTTCAGAAGAATATACCCCGACTTGTCAACCTTAAAAGATGTGCTTTGTTTCAGCATCTTTTCTTCAGGCAGTGTTAGTATCAGATTGAAAAAATGTTCTCTTTTATTCATGGGATATATTCTCCTTTTCTGTGTAAGTTTTCGAATCATGCTGTTTCCAACTTAATATCCTGCTAAATTGTTATTCAGCATCTTCTTCATCTGCATGTTCTTCAGAGCGGCCGCCTTGCTCGTCATCTACAGCTGTCACACCGCTTTCTTCAGGTTCAGCATTCTCATCTGTTTCATCACCGGACATTTCAAGCAGGGCAGCCAGCAAGCCTGTTCTTTCTTCATCTTCCTGTGCAGCTGCTTCATCATTAAAAAGATCAAAATCGTCATCAATATCGATTCCATCCATTGCCAAACTCCCTGCTTCCGTATGTTTTCTCCATTCTTCAAATGATGGCAGCCCGCTTTTAGCAGATGAGCCATCGCCGATAGATGAACTGTCCCTTCTCGCTTTCTCCAGCAATTCTTCAATGGCACTTTTAGGATCTTCACTCTGAACCTGCAATACTTTTTTTCTGTGATTTTGGACAACTTTCTCAATATCAGCTTCATCAGCATCAATCAGTTTTAGATGCGCAAGTTTATCAAGGACGGTCGCAAAGGTATCAAGTATGATCAGTGAATTGTGCTCCATACTCTCAAAAGTGTCACTGTCAACGGGAGCATTAATAAACCGTTGTTCAGTTTGTACGTAAAGGTGACCGTTGGAGTTAATTCTTAAATTGCATGTCTTGTAATTGGCATTGATTTGAGTAATATATTCGCTGACTTGAGGAAGTGATTCTTTGCAGCAAATAATCCCCGGTGAAACTTCCATAACAACAACTTCAGCGTCCCTGTCAATTCTTGTTACCACATTATACGCTCGGTCTTCAGTATAAATGGTTGATGTAAAACCTCCATTATCAAAAATCCTTGCGCTTATACTGTGTCCTGATTCTCTGTAATGCTTTTCCCCATTTTGCAGCGTTTTAATAAAGTGTCTTGTCATATTTATTCTCCCCTTTTTTTCATGATTTGCTCCAGGGCATATATTTTAAGAAAGAGCAAAAATAAAAGCCTTGAGCAGACGTTTCATATAATAAAACGTTATCTTAAGACCTTTATCGTACAAACAATTAAATTTTTTCTATAAGGAAAATTAATATTTATAAATAAAGTCAAATGAGAATCTCATATTCTCCTGGTTTTATATCATCAAAGATATATAGCAGCTTACCATTTTCATTAGATCTCGGAACACCTATCTTGGCTGTATTCATACTATTTTTCATTAAAAGAAAAATAATCCGGCTCTCGTTACACTGGCTGTTATCCAACCTGATCGATAAAGAACAATCTTGGCTGATACTAATCCTGTTCATGGAAGCATCTACTAAAACTGAACGCACTTTCGATTCTTGATTTTCACTTGTCCTGCCATGTGCTTTGACCGCGGCCGTGCGCAATGGATGAAAGAAAGAGAAACTGCTGTTTGTCGGCAATGCAGAGATCTCTTTAAGTGATTCGATACAAACATGGATAGCAGGATGAAGAGTTCCAATTTGTTTTTTTAAGTTTTCCATTAATGATTCTAATTTTTCGTCCTTTTCTTGCTGATACAAAGCTTTCAGGATTCTCACCTGCATGCGTTCCTTTTCTGTCATTGCGGCGCAAAGGCTGTCAGTTGTATTCCTCGTCTCCAAAACAGCATCATACATTTTATAACATTCCATACAGGAACATATGTGTGAATTTATCCGTGTTGCACTTAATTTGTAGTTTTTGTCTATACGATTGGCGTAGATAAAATTGACAATCTCATCAAAACTCAAGTGTTCTTTCATAATTGCTTTATATCCTCCCTGATTTCTTTGTTTAATTTCCTGCTTATCCAATAGGAACTGTCTGCTATTGATCGAGGAGTTATCGATATTATAAAACTTCCGACTCTGCTGCCTGAAGTATCATCATCAATTTTTTTAATTAGTTCATAAAGAGCTGAGTCAGGTACACTTACAGACAATATGCAGCACAGTTTCATCTTCAGTATTTGAAATGCTTCATCAATAGCTTTACCGTTGATCATCTTCGCAACATCCTTAGGAGAGCCGTTTTTCCTTGATAACTCAATTGAACCGGAAACACGATTTAGTAAAAATGCTATTATCTTTTCAGGAGTAGTGTTAATAGAGCAAACTCTTTCTATGGCTCCTATAAGCTGCTCTTCAAAATAAGCTTGCTCATCTGCCAAATCTGTAAAATTCGCAGAAGCTGGTTGTATAATCAGAGCTTTGGCTGCTTCATCAACAGGCTGTAAGTATTGCCTGGATTTTTCTCTGAAAAAGTCATTTATCCTTGACTTGATTATTTTTCTCAGCCATGCATTCCTTTGATATACCGAATATTCTGATGATTTCAATACAAAGGAAACCAAATATCGTGTAACGCTTAATTGAGCATTCTGGATAATATCATCCTTATCTGCTTTTTGCAGCTTGTACTCAGATAAAACTGAAAGCGCATCATTCTCTATAATTTTATACAAATAATCATACCACTTAGAATTATCCTGTGCACCAATATTGTTTTTAATATATTCATATGTAGTATCCAAACCAAACTTCACAAGCAGTCCCGCCTTTCTGCTGTTATTAACCTGCTTCGTTGCCAAATATCCTCTTTCTACCTTTGTAAGATACGATCGCAGATATTATACCTGATACAGCGAAAATAGGAATTACAACCGCATACCATTTCCATGTATCAAGGCTGTACAAATATTCTTCCGGGAAAAGCAGGCTGAGTATAAACAGGACTATAGCAGTGTACTCCATATAAAAACCTATTGTGTATTTAGAGCGCTTTTCCCGGGTGTATATCGCATATCCAATACTCAGCATCATTAATGCGTTTAATAATAGACCTATAAAATAGTATCTGCCGGTTACACTGTCGAAAATCTCATAAACATAGTAATACGATAAGTCTAAATTATTTATAACTATCCACAACAATCCAGCTTCGCTAAGAATCAATGCCGAAGTAATAGCTATAATCAGCATACTATTGTCTAAGCGATTCAGCATTACAAATACTGGTCTGTCTGTTAGCACTATTGCTGAAACTAAGAAAATCAGAAAGCCTGTCACATTTGCCCAGTTAATTGTAAAAGCAGTATTACTAAAGAAGATTGATACGGCAAACATAGCAGCTGTAATCGTAACAAGGTACTCTCCCATCTTAGATACTTTTCCATTAGTTCGGAATGTAATTGTATTAGTAACTAATATTGCAAAGACAAGAAATGTTACCTCAGTAACAAAGTATATGATGCCATCCAGTGACAGGAATAGTTCATAATAGTAACTCAGTTCGCCAACTATATTCCACAAATAAATTGAAGCTATGGACAAGTATGTTGCAAAAAGTAACAGCAGTACTGATATTAGTATTGCCAGCGGCGTATCCCTTCTGCTTTCGACTCTATTCGTTTCCCGCAGAATAGTGGTGGTTGCAGCTTGTGGACCTGCAGGTTCAGGTGCATTACCCAAATCGGACAGAGGCGGGTGTACTATAGTTGAACCCACACGCTTGGGTATAACTACCAGGTCATTATCCAACATACCATTCTGCCATACGCCATTCCACGTACAACCATCAGTATCTGTGTACATCCCCTGTCCATGTCTTTTGTCATTTAAAAAGTCGCCTTCGTATTTACTACCATTAGACCATGTAAATATGCCATATCCTTGTATTTTACCATTCGACCAGTCACCTTCGTATTCATTACCATCTACCCACGCATATGTGCCTCGTCCATGCTTCTTGTCATCTTTATATTCACCCTCGTATATGTCTCCTTTAAATGATGTGTACATCCCCTGTCCATGTCTTTTGTCATTTAAAAAGTCGCCTTCGTATTTACTGCCATCAGACCATGTAAATATGCCATATCCTTGTATTTTATCATTCGACCAGTCACCTTCATATTTACTATCATTAGACCATGTGTATGTTCCTCGTCCATGCTTCTTACCATCTAACAACTCGCCTGTGTATTTATCACCATTGCTATAGTTCAATGTTCCATATTGGATTTCTTGCTCCTGGGATTCAATATCCTCTACTGGTTTAGCTGCTTCTGGCTTTGTCTGAGCTGCAATATTCGAAGCATTTTGTTCATGCTCAATAAGCTCCCTTTCAAAGGAAGTTAACGAAAATATAAAACCAAGTTCATTACCATGATCGAAACCGCAACTTTCGCAGACTCCCGTGTTTGCTGCAATAGAGAATTCTTTTCCACATCTTATACAAATCATCGTATCGCCACCCCCTAACTAAGTTTTAGCTCCCTATGCCAGTACTTTGTAACATCTTAAACTCTCATAAAATCCTTTCAATGTCATCCTGAGCATTTGCGAAGGATCTTTCCTGTGCAGATTCCTCGTAAACTCGGAATGACAAGATTTGAGTGTTACAGCATACTAGTTTGACATTATTGACTGTTCTAATATAAATTACTTTGTTCCTTGGTTTTCTGTATTTCTTTCAATGCATACAGCAAGGATCTCAGAATACCAGTCATAACATTAACCAGCCTGTATATAGGGACATTCATGCTGCTCAGTATCATTGCATTAAATTCTTCTTTGGAAGGATGCCCGGTCAGCGTCTTGATTTCACTTACATCATAGGTTTCGGATAGCTTGCTGAATCCGCATGAGTTCATTGGTGATAAAAAACTTATAAAATCTTTTGTCAAATCATATCCGCACCTATAGCATTTTGTTGCATGTGACCTCTCACCGCATTTTACACAATACATAATTCACCCTCGCTTTTATTGCCGCCTTATACACTTTCATTACCTGTTCCATTGGTAATCTTATGCGCAGTAATAATCCAATTATCCAATGTCCGCTTATCAGGTATACCTATAAAGAAAAGTTCATCCTTAGATGCACGTATCTCTACGTTTCGAATATGTTCATCATACATATGCTTATATGGAACATACCTCTCAGTGATAAAATTCAGCTGTTGATTTGCAGAACCAATCAAGCTTCCCCCATCATTCAGCTCATCAACATACTCTCCATCAATAATTAAATCCGCAAGATGCGAGAGAATCGCATCAATTTTTATATTCTTTTGTACATGAAGCTGTTCAATGGTGAACCCGGTATAGATAATAACCCCCAGATTCGTAGTTCGTTTTATGATGTCCAGCAACTCGAAGAGAGCATCTGTTTGAAGGAAGGGTTCACCACCACTGATTGTTATCCCTTCAATATCATTAAGCCTGACAATCTCGCTGCAAATCCTTTGAACATTGATGAGTCTTCCGCCATCTAGGCTTCTTGTTTCAGGTGACATACATCCTTTACACTGCCTTGGACATCCTTGAAACCATATTGCACATCTCGCCCCCGGTCCAAGTACTTTTGTATGCAAAACCATATTATGAAGCCTTATTCTGCCGGACATTTACCAACACTTACCCTTCTTGATAAACGCATACTGAATTTGTCTGTTTTACCTTTAGCAAAATCGAGGTCCATGATTGTCTCGGATATAGTTGCTTCAACCATAGTTCTAATCCCATCACAATTATATAGACAGGCAGCAAGTTTCATAAACCGCTTCTCATATTCATCAATTTTGTCCGGCATACTCCTTTGTTTATAAACATCATATGCTATATCAAAGATTATTCCGGATAATTTTTTGACCTCTTTTATTTCATCATAGTATACAAAATACGGAACAATAAACTCCTCCGGTAATTCAAGGAGCGGCTCAATAAAGGATTCAACAAGAGCTATATTCTCATTATTTGTTTCATTCACCGTCATCAGCATTTCCAAATGATTGTCCTTGGTATACTGACTGATTCCACTGATGAATTCATCATCATTTATCGAGATATTTTGGTATCTTTTTTCAAGAATATCGCAAACCACTCTTACTACAGTCATCGTCAAAACTCCTTTATTCCGTATTTGTTGCGTGCCATTGTACTGTATTGGCTCATCAAGCACCATTTAGCCTGTTCAATTTCAGCTTCACTTCTGCTGTACTCAAGTAAATCAATATCCCGGGAAAAACTCTCCCACGCCTTTTCATTACCATCATTCAGCCGATTAAATTCAGATCTCAAGCCCTCTCTGTCCTGCCCGAAGTATGCCGCCTCTACCCTTTCTTTACCTGCAAGCTTTTCCATTCGTTGTGACCACATCCGAGCTTCAGAATATGAAGAAATTAAGTATGCAGCATTATTTTCCCCTCTGTTAAGGAGTTCTCTCATTGTATACATTTCTGTCAAGCCTTCATTTAATCCCTGATTATTATCAGATATCATGCCATCTTCGTTTGTAGTAATTTCTCGTACTCCGCTCACTTGCACATACTCACCGTTTTCACTGTAATAGTTTTCGCGGTTTGCACATAGATGCATAGTTTCGTGAGTTGACACATGTTTTACAATTTCTGGAGATATGTCCTTCATGTAGATATTACCCTCGAAATCACAATGACCAAGCACATTAACATCGACATCCTCAAAAACTTGAGTGTACTCCTCACTTGACATTACTGTAAGCTTATCCCTTGTTTCATCGGATTCAAGCATGTCTTTAAGCTCGTCAGACATACACTCGCCATGCTCAGCAATCATGTTTTCTTTTGTTTCACAATGTGCAGCTTCGGCAATTTCTTGTGAAGTCATCAATTCGGTGTTGGACAGATAATCATTAACTTCCGAACCGTACTTACCTCCCGAGACTTCTGCTGATATTTCAGTACTTTCCCTAAGAAATTCCGGTCCATCCGATACAGTCGAAGCTTCCTTCGTTTCATTTGTAAATGCAGTCTCAGAATTCGTATTACTTGTGGAGTATTCTCTGCTCTCACGCATTCGCCTCACCCTTTAATATAAATATCTGAACATTATTCTTCTCTTTTCTCTTTCCACGCAGGACATTGGAATATTTGCTGTCATATAACCAAACGCACAATTTCTGTACTTGTCGGATAAAGCAATTGTATTAAAAAATTCATCTGCATAGCGCTTTATCGCATCTGCACTATGTCGATCCTTAAATATTCTTGACAATAGAAGTTCCTTGCGGCCGGCATTATCAATTATCTCTTTAACCTCACTGATATGGCATAATCTTCTATGTTTACAATGCAGGCACGCAAAGTTTTCAACATTACCATTATCGATTCTATTAATGTTGACTTTGCAGACATTTGATTCTCCACGTACAGCAATCAATGCTGTACCGGTTTCAAGTTCGGGAAGCCTTGTTATTTGATATTCATTAAGGTGTAAAGCAAATGCTTCGGCTTTTGCATCCTGCTCCATGGCAACACTGTGAAGTATTTTGATTTTTGTGTTGGCAACAGCATTGGAATTTATCTGGGAAGCACCTTGATCGACAATAAGCATTCCTGTACCGAAGCCGCGGATCTCTGATAACAGATTGCTGAAATATCTGCTGGATATGTCCCTGGATGTTTCCTGACGATTGTTTGATATTTCAGCAAACACATTATGAGCTTCTTCCAGAATAATAACATTGTTCAAGCTGCCTGAAGAACCACGCTGCCTTAAGTATTGATTCATTTTTATCAACAGGAGATTGGTGATAAATGGTTTTACTTCTAAAGACAAGTCATCAAGTTCCACCAGTATGGAACCGCAGCAAAGCTCCTGTCCTGTGATACTGTGCTCAGTATTTGTTATTTTGCCTACTGTCCCTTTAAGCAGCATTAGGAGACGTCTTATAATAGAGCCTTCTATGTTGCTTTTTACTTCCGGACCGGACAATATTTCCTTCTTTGAATACTCATACAGATTATTATAAACATCACTTATTCCAGGAAATCGTTTTGCCTGTTTATATGATATTTCACCGAGCTCCCAGCCCATTTTTTCATATGTGTACTTTATCAATCCATCAAGTGACAGCCTTGTAGCCTCTTCCATTTCAAATGCTCCTGAAAAAGCATACATTAAATCATCTATATGATTTCCTATTATTACGCCTTCTTCGGGCTCAAAAGGATTGAGTCGCAGCGGAAGAGCATCATCCCCGGCGGACAGCACCTTTAAGTCCGTAACTGCATTATACAAGCGCCAATATTCCTTTTTAGCAGATTCCAAAATACAAAATGGAATATTTTCAGAATATAAACTCTTTATCACCGCCATAACAGTATTGGTTTTACCGCTGCCGGTAGCACCGGTGATCAGCATGTGTTCCTTAAGATCATTATAGGCAATTCTGTATACTTGACCGTTGATTGCTTCTTTTCCGACAGCAAATGAAATTCCTTCAGCGGCTGGTACATTGGTAGAAAACACATGCATGCTGTCAGGTCCGACATTCACATCAATTACATCAATGCCTCTATGACCTCTGGTAGGAAGCTGGAATATTCCAGAAAGCTCATCAGTGGCAGCAATGGAATAAAATGAACCTTTCCTGACAGCAGAATCAAGAGATAGCGATATATTCGAATAATCCGCCTTGGATATTGATAATCTGCCTGATTGGAGCGGATTTTCATTTGTAAAAAAATATCTCCCTTTCTCTATGTGTGCCTCATCACTGGATGTTAATGAACCAGTTACTCTTGCAGCAAGTCTTGCTGCTTTATCCTTCGTATTACTGCCAAACCATATTGATACCTTCCAAAAGTCTTCAGCGTACTTGCCGTACCTCTCAAGTTGTTTTACTAAAAAGGAGTTAAGAAGATTATTGCCCGGGAAGCTGTTTCGCACATTGACTCTTGAACCCCTGCCAAACCCTTGATCAATTGAAATCAAGCTGTTTGAAAGACTAAGCAAATCCGCAAGAGCAGCCTCATATTGATTGGATTCGCTTCGAGAAAAAGGTTTGGCAATCAAGGCCAAAACTGACAATGAACCTTTCATCTCATCAATGATTTCATCAAGAATCGGCTTGGTAACACTGAAAATGCCGGTTATCACACCGCCGTATTTGGACATATCAGCAAGTTCATAGCGGGAAACAAAGTTGGTTTTTAAGACAGCTTCCGGAACAAAGCTGTGTAAAGCCTTGTCAAAGCCGGTGCATCCTTCTACCTCTGAAGCGAAAAACAGTCTGATAGTGCTTTGATTTGAGACCACAAAATATCCTACTGCGCAACTGTTACAATGATAGGAAGCCAGAGCATTCTTCATAGCAGACTTTATTGCAGCAAATGTTATTTGATCGTTCTTCATTTTTCTGAATTTGCACAATTCAACAATCTTCATTCCACCGACTGCAATTTCTTGTGTTCCCAAGCCAAGCAATCCGCCTTCATACTGGTTCATGTAATTGCCGGAAAGGTATTCATAGATATTCTGAGCGTTATTTAGAAACTCATTGTATTGATCAGTGTAATAATTTGACATATCCGCACCTCAAACTACTTTTTTAATAAATTGTATATAAGCTGCTTCCAATACCTTATAACACCTTAATCACTTACAAAATCTTTCAATGTAAGATTCCTCGATAAACTCGGAATGACAAGACTTAAGTGTTACAGCATACTAATCTCTTCTAAACAAAGCCCTGGCTATCCAAAATAATATAAGCACTACAATGGCAAAGCTGAACAGTTTCTGCAGCAAGACAAGGAAAGCACCTGATGCAAAGAACCCGGCTATTGAAACGAGCAAATACACAACTGCAATAAGCAGAAGCAACGAAAAAACAACTATTAGAGCTGATGGAATTTGCGGCGTCGGTCGAACGCGGGACTCGGTTTCGTTCAAATACATTCTGGTCACTATATATCTGTCGCCTCGCCGCTTAGCAATCACTGTAACATCATCACCATAGTTAAACCTTCCTTCAACATCGCCGTAAAATACCAAATCCCTTTTCCTCCCTGATATCCTGTCATGATGAAATTCTTCAATTCGAACAACACTCCCATGTGAAGTGTTGCCAAACTGATAGGGCTCACCTCTAAAAAAAGCAAATACCCACTTTTTCAAACGGTTATGGAACCTGGCATAGTGATTGATTTCTGTAATCATACCACGGTAAACATAACGTAACCCTTGCTTTGTTTCAAATTGCGGGGTTTCGCTTCCGGATTGTTCTTGATGCTGCTGATCATTCCTTGGCATTATAATGGTTTGATCTCTTTCTGTTGCGGCACCTGGTCTGGTATATGCAGTCAATCTGGCATCGCATATTGGGCATGCTGCCACATTATCATCATACAAGGCAAAATCATTGCAGTTAGGGCATTTCTTCATAGGATTAATACCTCATTTCAATTCAGCTCAAGGGAAAATGGTCCAGCCTTTGAATGATTATTTTCATTTCCCAAATAGACGGTTACTGTAAAATCATCGTGAATCTCCAGTCCAAGCTTCCAGAAATCAAAACATTTAACAGTTTTCAACTCAGCGGTAAAGCTTTTTTCTTTTCCCTTCGATAAGTATTTAATCTCAACAGGACGTTTTGTATATTTCTCATCGAGATTCTGTCCGAAAGACTTAATCGACCAAATTATTTTATTATGACATTCCATCCCATTGGCAATAACTGCTTTTTCTCTTCCTCTTTCTTCCAGTTTATCCATTGAGGAATTCCACTTATATATGTATGCATCAATTGAAAACTCGGTAATAGCTGAAATTATTTTTTTCCGATGCTCGTCAATTCGTGTCATTTCATTTTTTTCTGCTGCATCGTCAAGTACTGCGATATTTATGAATCCACAATTAGAACAGGTTCTGCCGGTAATTACTTTACTGCAACATTTACACTTCATTCCTGTATCAGCCTCCCAATTTATCATTTCCTGTTGCTGTTATGTTTTCTGATTGTCCAACCATTGCTGCCAGCATGCGTTCATATAGACTTATCAAGCCTTCAATTCGGCTGCCAATCGTTTCAAACCAGGTTATCAGCCCATCCATATTCGATATTTTGTTATTAACAACATTTAGATCGGGATAATTGTCTGTTGAAAGAGCATTTGATGTACCGGGCACAGCAAATAATGTTTCTTTTATAAAATTATCGGACTTTACACTGTTAAACGCATTAAATATCATGGTATATCTAGCTTTCATCTCGGCATAGCTATCATTTATTGATTTGTTCAACTCTGGAAATTCCTCAATCCACCTTTGATATTCATTCAATTTCCGCTTGATATTCTCGATTCCCTGCTCCAACCCGTTCTTTTCTCTAAGCTTCGAGTCTTCATCTTCTTTGAGAGCTTTTGCAGCATTTTGGTACTCCGAAATAGTATCATTCAGGTTTTGCAGACAAGCATTTAATTCATCTATGGACTTCTGGATTTCTGCCTGTTGTTCACTGAGTTCCTGATGTTTTGCTTTCCTTTCTGCGAGCTCATTTTGCATTTTTTCTTTGGCTTCAGCCATTGCATCAAGTTCCGGATCGTTTAAAATATCAATTTGCCTCTGCAATTCATCACAATCTTCTTTTACATGAAGCAGGTGTCCACGCTCGTAATTTAATTCCTTTTGCTTCCTGCTTAGTTCATTTCTCTTGTTTTCTTCTTTCTCTACATCCACTTTGATAGAAGAAATATCAACAAGAACATTCTCCAATTCCCTTACTGCCTGAATGTAACGCTCCCTAAGGCTTGAGCCAAATTCGGACAAAGCACTTTTATTTGACTCATAGGAGAAAAGCAGCATTCGTACCAGGCTGTACTCTTTTCTTAAAAGCAGTGTTTGATCTCCAACAGGAATATCTCTTGCATCATTAACACCGTTATGCTCAAATACATCCTGTGACACGCAAACCAGCATATCAAGCATTGAATCAAAGCTTATCTCGGTTTGATTTGACAAACTTGCCATGCTGCCCTTGGTTCTTTCGAAACTCATATCAAGCCCCCCTGACTACGAATAAATTACCTATAATAGAGTATATATCATTCAATCTCTCACTGCTTTTTTCAACAGTTGTATTTGTTTCAAGATCAATCACATGTTTATGCAGTGTAATGATCATAGAACGGTCCAAGGAAAAACCGATTTTATAGCACTTTGTCAAATCCAATTTAAATGCCTTCTTGTACTCCTTAAGCGGCTTATCCCACAGCAAATAACTATCGCTGCAGTTGTCATCAATATTAACTACAAGAAGAGGTATATTTGCGCCTTGAAATAGAATTTCTTCACCATCTTCAGCTTGTATGAAAATCGGCTTGTCATACACAATGTCATCACCCTTGTGTATGGCATAGTAAATGTCTCTGATCTCTCTTTCAGAACCTCTTGCTATTCCCAAATGATATGGCGATAACTGCTTAAATTCGATAATTTCATTGGCTATTAAGCTTGCACCATATGAAACTGCTTTTTCACAGTCTCTTCGGTCAGTAATAATATCGATGAAACGTTTGTCTTTTGTATAGCGGCCGAACTTTTTTTCAATCTGTTCCTGTGTAAGATAAAAATTACAAAAACCGCCGACAGGGGCAATTTTAAAATCATCCAGCTCACTGTATAAATAATTGATATCATTATTTTCCATGTATTCAATAATCTCATCCAGCTTTTCATCCAATACCGGCTGAATAATTTGATTGTATGCAGTTGCAAGCATCCCATAAGTCAAATCCAGCATATTGTCTTCACCAAACTCAATTGTACAGAAAACATCATCCAAAGTAGAACGATCCGTTAACTCATCACTGCCAAAAGTGTCGCGAATATCTTTCATCTTATTCATAAGGGCATCTTCTACAAAGTTAACACAGACATAAAATTTTCGATTTTCGAGTATCTCCTTATCATCCAACCCAAGTGGTTTTAGCGCCAGTTTAACTGCAGCCTCAATAAAGGCCATTCCCGCCTTCCCTATGAAACCTTCTTCGTTCAATCCCGCTCCACATCGCTTTATTACGGACACCTCGCTGCTTTGGCCATTTTCATGAACATCGCAAAGTGCAATATCCAAGGTACCGCCGCCATAATCTACAAGTAGGATTTTTCCCTTATATCTTCTTTCAATATTTTTCTTGTAGTTGAAAACGAAAAATGCGCATGCAGCTGCCGGTTCACTGACCAGCTCAACTTGATTCACATATGGAAAAGATGAAACTATGCTTTCAAGCAATGTTCGACAATTTATCGTTGATGCATCGCTGAACCATATTTCCGGTACACCTATTACAACCTTGTCAATCCTGTTTTCTTCAAGATTGCTCATATCAATATAGCGATGCAATATGTCATCCAAATATTTTTTGACTATGTACTCAGGTGTATATGTTTCGTCATATCCTCTTTTAGTCAGGACATCTTGATCAGTTTCTGCCAACATCATCTTAAAACCTTTATATACCAGCATACCCTTGCGACCGGTTTCAGCTCTTGTTAATGGACCAAATGTAAGAGTTCCATTTGGATTTCTAAGAACAACGGAGTCCTGATATGGTGACAAAGCTCCCTCATTCGGTAAACACGCCTCCAAGTCTAATGAAATCATCTCACCTTTTTTATTTTTTTCCATGTTCTTCAGTCTTGAAACTACAGTATAGCTTGTTCCAAAATCCAATCCGATATTATTTGTCATCTTATCGCCCCGTTTGCTTTATTCTCATATGATTTCCAGCCGCAGCTATTCTGTCATCTTTTATCTTGTCCCCGACAATTACCGTATTTGTAATAAACTCAGTTGAATTGCTGTCCGAGATGCGTGAATCCTGCCTGTTGCCTCTTCCAATGTCAATATGAGACTCTTCCAGCCTGGAAAGCAAACCCCTTCTGATTATTTCGCACAGGTCTGCGTCTGACATGGTATCACCATCACACACATCCAGCATGAATTGAGTTTCACCGTATTCCACACCCCGTCTGGTTTGGCTTCTGATCTCTCGATTATGAAATACAACAATAGAAGCAACATTGCCGCAACCGTCAACCAGAACCATTCTGTATGGTCTCCGTTCATCGGCATCCGTATATCCGGATGAGTCTGCATGCAAATGCCAGGAGCCATCATATGTCAATGCCTCATATAAGGAAATTGCCAATTGCTGTACACGAAGGAACTCATAATATTCATTATGGGCAACTGCTATACATTCATCAAGCTGCTCTTCAATATGAACAATCTCAACAAGTGCATCTTTGAGACTGTCAATATCCATATCCACTTCATACCTGCTCTCAACTGCATCGCAAATTCGTCTAAAATTCAGTTCAATTTCATCAAACAATCCACTGGACCAAAAAGGAATTCTTCCGTCAAACTCTTCTGATATATCAGCAAAAGGCAAGTTATATATGTTATTCTCCGGTTTCTTTAATGAATCAATTCTTTCATGGATGGAAGAGCATCTTTCGTATATATGTACAAGCAATTGAGAGTATTCGTCATTCAAGATCTCAAGCTTGGATTGAAGTACAGAAGCATTTATCAAATTGATCTGTGATACACCGATGGCAGCTTGATAGTCTCCGTAATCAATATCCGACAAGGCATAGGTTAAGGCTTCTGAAATATCTTCGGCATCTCCAGGGCTAAGTTTATTCGGATGCAGCGAACAGATATCATCAAGCATCATTCGAAGTTGAGTGCTGTATGCAAGTGCTCTTGTTTTCTGATCATCAAGCCGATTGGTAATGCGGTTGAACTCGCGAGCAAAATCATCAGCCATTTCATTTACCCGTCCGTCAACCTGTGTAATTCCATCTTCTACTTGCAGTATGGAGTAACGAAGCTCATCTACCCGGTCTCTGAATCTCACATTCTGCCTTCCAATTTCAAGACGCAATTCATCGGTCAATTCGTCAATACTATCGAGATTACGCCTTCTTTCTTGCGCTAACTTCCAATCGAGTTCCTTTCTATCCAGATTTGTACGATCTGCAATTTCAACATCGATCTGATCCAGCTGGGTCTTTGCCTCTCTTACTCTTTCAACAGCAGCTCTGCGCTCATTGGACAAATTATCAAGTCTTCGTTTCGTATTTCGATATATATCATTTTGTATCCATCTTCCATAGTCTGCCATTTATTACACACCTCATGAAAACTTTCTTATTTGCCTTCTTTGTTCTAGATCCAGAAGTGCCTCTTCCGTCGCATTTGCCATAAAGGTAACAGGATCAGGATTTAGATGACAATCATTTCTGTACTCAATTTCGTCTATAGTGATTCCTTCCTCCTGTAATGATGCATGAACACCTTCTTTTGTCATGGCAGCAAGCTCATCATCATACGAAAAGACCTCAAGGAAGAATGATGGCTTTTCCGAACTTTCAGGAGTTACTACAACAGAAACAGTATTTCCTGCATTGTCATCGTAGGTCATAGCGTAGGGGTTTCGTTCATCCTCGTCATTATATCCTGAATCAATCAAGCTCCATCCCGAAGCACTTAATCCATTATGCAAACACATTGCCGTATCTGCCGCTGCTGCTGCTGCAACTCTTTCCCTGCGTGCATTTATATCACAGGCTGAAATTTCCAAATCCAGGTTTTCCAGCCTTGTTATTGTATCTTCCAATTGTTCTTCGGATAGTATTGAGTCATCAAGCATTGCTTGGATGCGATGTAATTCGTCTGTTAAGGTATCGAATCTTCCAAAAGACCAAAACGAAAGATCATAATCAAATTCCTGGATTTCTCCATTACTTTCTATTTGCAGCACTCCATCGCGTGATGACAGGTTATCTGTTCTTTCCCATAATTCATTTGCCAGATTCTGCGCTGTTTGAAGCCGGTTGCTGTAGCGTTGATTAATTATAACAAGTCTCGCCAGGAGCCGGGTCGCATTAATCATACCATTTTGCGATACCAAAATAGCCGCTTGATAATCGCCGGCGTTCATATTTGCTTCCAGCGAATCTCTAAGCGAGATTAGCGATGCATAATCAACAGGAGTAAAATGCTGAGGATTGAGAGCAGCAATCTGAGATAAGAGTCTGCTCAGTTCCTCTTGAATGATATCTGCCCGCTCAGAATTTTGCTGTGATTGTGTAACAAGGTTTTGAAAAGCCTGGTTGTATGTACCTGCAATGTTTTCAATTCTTCTGTCCAACGCAGCAATACTGGTATATGCATTGGATACTTCAAGTCTTAATGAGTCCAGTTGATCATTAAATTCATCAATCCGGGCTCTGAATTGTGTATTGACCTGCCCTCCGATCATCCCCACTGCTTCAGAAAATGATGTCCTAATGGCTTCAACTGCGTTTTGAATTGTTCTGCGGTTGGCATCATGAATTGCCTCTGCTTCGCTTCGCCTTTGTGCAGCAATCTCTGCAATGCGTTCAGCCTCCTGGCGTCTGTTTATAACATATGCATCTGTTTGTGCTATACGTGCAAGCATTTCATCCCATTCGCTGTTATTAACGCGGGTATGGTTGCTGCTCATAATCCTGCCCCCTATATCTTGTTCTATAAAATTAAACGCAACAATTTAATAATTGTCGAAGCTATTTTAAAAATTCTTCCCAAAAATACTTTATCGGGCGGATATAATTTATCTCTTCTGTCAGAACATCACCTTCGTCTGTAATTGAGCCACATAACAATCCAATTACACGTCCATCTTCCAAAGAAATAACCGGTGAGCCGGAATTACCCTTTTTGGCCTGACCGTCGATATTGTATATTTGCAGTCCGGTACTGTCAACCTGTTTGTTCCCTGAACCTATTATCCCATAAAAATTAGTCAAATCTTTTTCTGTTTTTTTGCCAAAAGGGTAACCGCTTACCATATAATGCTCTCCGCGCTTTATTTCCCGCTCAGGATCTGCAATATTCAAATGAGGGAATGTATCGCCTTCCAATTTGATAAGTGCCATGTCATAGTCATTTTTAGCATTTATGATTGAACATCTGTGCCAGGAATCTGAACCGCCTAATCTGCCATATATACGAAGGCGCACATTAATTTCACTGGCACCTTCTATTACATGATTGCATGTCAGTGCGTAACCATCCGGTGAAATCAAGAAAGCAGTTCCAAAACCTGTATTTGTTTTAACATATAGCACTGCATTTTCAGTTGCATCATTTAATTCATCGTACGCATACTCTTTTATTTCATAGTAACCAGGCAGCTCAGAAAATAAAGTACGGGGCACCTTTCTATAATGTGTTTTGTTGTTATCCTTCTCCTTAAAATTGGGAAAGGCATTTTCCACATCAGTTTCAGTGAACTCATTATCCTCTTCTCCGCGATCGTAGTACTCTATTTCAATACGCGGAATAAGTATATCCTCTATAAATCCGGCATTCCCAAAGGTATTTCCGTGGCTAATCCTTTCGGCATCGACAATTTTGCGTACCATATTCATGGTAGTATCCTTCACTACGATGCTGCCAATCATCTTATTGAATATCTCAAGAAGATCATCGGTAGAGTAAGGCTCAAACTTTATAGTGTATGGAAATCTTCTACTTGCACCATCATTAAACTCAAACATTTCTTCCATTTCTTTCTCATAACCGGCAACAATGAGACACATAGTATTTTTATATTTGTCAGTTCTATCCATTATAGTTGATAAGGCTTCCTCTGCCAAATTACCACCACTGTGGCCTCTATTGAAATTATAGAACTCATCTATAACGACAACTCCGCCGTTTCCTTTGTCGAGGTCAGTGCCCAGCCTTCCTCCAAGTACATCCGCTCTTCCATCAGTTGGATAGTTTGCTGGTTTCCTAAACATTGGCTCAGGATTTGTCAATATGCCTTCTGCGCAAAATAGACGGGCAACTATGTCCGCAACTGTTGTTTTTCCAGTTCCGGGTGGACCTGTAAAAACCATATTCATATAAGGAAACTTGCGTGGGGTTTTTCCCTTGGATACAGCTTCATCATATCTTGATTTGTCTTTTTTAAATTTTGCCAGAGTTTTCAGTATTTGTTTCTTGAGATAATCCATGCCCACAAGATCATCCAGCTCAGACATAATCTCACTCACAGATGCATCCTCGATATATTTTGTATATACCTGTGTGACTCTCTCAACGTAGACGGAACCAATTTTATTCAGCAGCTTTAATTCTTTTGCTTCTATCTTTTCTGCATATTCAGTGATTGCTGCAACAACCTCATCTCTACGTAACATAGAATTCAAAGGACGAATATATTCCCTTCTTTTAATATATGGGATGATCATTTTGGGAAATTTCTCATATTTCTGTGTAAGATGCTCCTGCAAAGCTTCCGATACAGGATAGATTTTGGAAACTCTCAAAGCTGAAAATCTTTGGTCGTGTTCGATAATTTTTTTCCGCAATAGAAGATTAGCTATCTCACCTGCCCCAATAGAATCTACCATTACCAAACAACCATATTCACGTAATAATTCAATTGCCTTATGGACTCTTTCTCTGCTGGAAGTTCCCTCCAACATTACTTCTGGAATCCACGAGTGAAGATTGTGTAAAAGATTATTGCCAAGCAACCTGTAAAAATTATCTATTTGTGTTGTTGTAAAAACGATGATATTTTGTTTTAAACTGTTTACTCTCTCATTTTTACGAATGATGTCCACAAATTGAGCAGATGTTTTGTTTGCAATATTGATTTCCTTATTAAACACTTGTTCAAATATTTCCATATGCATCACAATTGCTGTTTTAATATTATCTGCCTGTAATGCATTGCTGATATATTTTTCAAAAACTTCAATAAAGTTTGCTGATTGTGCAAAGCGTGTGACTTCACGCTTCCCGTATTCTAGTATGACGGATTTGTTTTCTTTTACCCGTGATGATGTAGTCTTTAATCCAACAGGACCAGACGTTGTCTTCTCCCGGTTTTCTTGCACCGTGGTAAAAAAAGTGGAAAGACTGTTGTCATCTTTAAGATTTACCTTTTGAAAATCAATGGGGTTAAGAATTGAAAGATGGGAAAGTTTATCATAAGCATATACCTTGCAATTAGTTTCATCCACTTCAAAGAAAACAATTCTCTCATATCCATCTGTTTTAAGAAGACGATATAAATATTCATCACAGTCCAGCTTCTCAAGGGAGTTTAAAACATAATCATCATTAGGACGTATAAAATATCTGATCATCCCCTCAGCAGTTGAATCAAAAAAAGTTCTCATCACAGCAATTACACTCCTTAAAGTTATTCGAGATACATACTCATCCTTTTTGAATATCTCTAAGTTTTAGATAGTCGTATAACAATGTATACCTTTTTATACCAATTATATTGCCTTATTCTTCTTGAATTAGTATAGCTTAAAGAATTGTTTTAATCAACTTTTTTAATCAAATCGTCTATATCTGAAAAATCAGTTACGATAAATCAGCAATATAGCGAACTTCATACTATTATCACTTTTCCAGCTTATTCAAGAATGCTTTGGTTCTTACTGTAATTACTAAGAATGCTGTTAACTTCCTTTCCATTTAATATCCCCCGCTATTCCATATCTTTTTTATTACCTTGCTATAACATTAGCGTGCCAAAGTAAAGTGCCGAATATGAATTTTTATCAGGAATTTCCTGATTGCTTTCCGATGAGTGTTCGTATAATTTAACAATGACAAAATATATATATCATATAATAGCGTTAAAGGGGAACTTTTCTATGAAGTCATTGAAATCAACGTTGCGGATGTTTACAAACAGAACCAGAATAGGTACATATATTTGGGCTGTCATGCTTAAAATTAGACGCTTCTTATTCTATAGAAGCAAGCGATTACGAAAAGATATAACCGTAGTTGAATTAATAAACACACTCAATGAAAAGAATTGTCGTTATGTTATTCTTCGCTGGTTTGATAACATTCCAAATATCAAAGATGGTGATGATATCGATATACTGATTCATGACAACGATATTAAAATTATCAGTCCTCTGTTGACACGTTCAAATAGAAAAGGCAGCAGTATATTCGTCGATGTATACAGCGTGACAGGCTTACGCGGTTTTGATTATAAAAAAACCTCCTATTATCCACCCTCAATTGCAGAAAACCTATTGAAGAGGTCTGTTGTAAATCACATGGGAGTACGTGTACCTTCGAAAGAAGATTACTTTTACAGCCTTGCATTTCATGCAATTTATCATAAAGGTTCTATTTCAGGACTTCCGCTCAGTAGTATAGATACATCCCGTTATGGAACCTGCCAGCGCGATTTTACAATAATACTATCTTCTATGGCTGAAGAACTGGGATTAGATACAGCTATTAATGTGGCTGACCTTAGTCAATTGTTAAAAAAAAAGGGTTGGCAGCCAACACAGCAGATGTTAAACAGGTTCACAATGTAAATACAATGCAATAATTTTGTATATACATAAACATCAACTTCAACTTCAATGCATATATCATATACAACTGACTTTGTATCAAAATGAATCAAAGGATTTGATAAAACCATGAAAAAAGATGTCGGCCTTCTGTTGATTATAGCCTTTTTGTCCAAAATTGGCGGTTTTATCAAAGATATAGCTTTAACCTACTACTATGGCGCATCTTATATAACAGATGCATATATTATTTCCCTGACTATACCCAATACTGTTCTCGCACTGTTAAGCACCACCATCAATACCAGCTATATCCCAATTTATAGTGAAATTAATAAAATACATGGCCACAATGGGTGCAATACCTTTACAAATCAAATTGTGAATCTAGTATTGATTTTTTGTACTGTCTTCTGTGCAGCTGTCATACTCTTTACAAAACCAATAGTATGGGTTTTTGCATCTGGGTTTGAACCAAAAGCCTTAGATACAGCAATTATGTTTACAAGATTAAGCATAGTACAGCTTTATTTTATGGCTGTCTCATACTTGCTCCACACTTATCTTCAATTGGAAAAAAGCTTTCTGCTTCCAGGATTATTGAGTTTACCAATAAAACTAGTCGTAATTCTATCCATCGCTATTAGTATTAAAACAAATATATCTGTATTAATCGTTGGCACTGTTGCAGCAAGCATCCTCGAAACAACAATACTCATAATACTATCTTACAGGAAAAAGTATAGATATAAGGCAGAGCTGAATATGAAGGATCCGAACTTAAAGAAAATGGGCGCTTTAACGCTGCCAGCTTTAGCTGGTACCTCTACAAATCAACTTAATATAATGGCAGGTAAAACGATTGCTTCGTATATAGCAGAGGGTGGAATAACGGCTCTGAATTACGCACGCCAACTAGAGGGTTTTATTTCAGGTACTGTAGTTCAATCGATTTCTATAGTAATATACCCTGATATGGCAAAAAAAGCTGCTCACAATGATATAGAAGGTTTGAAAAAAACACTTTCTTCTGCATTAATCCTCGTCAGTCTATTGATAATCCCCGGATCGATAGGAGCTATGGTTTTCTCTGAGTCAATTGTAAAAATGCTTTTCAGCAGAGGCGCATTTAACGTTCAAGCTGCAAGGATGACATCAATGGCATGGTTTTACTATTCAACCGGGATGCTGTGGTTTGGAGTTCGTGCTTTATTGGTCAGGGCATTTTATGCACTTCAAGATACAAAAAGCCCGGTCAAGAACTCTTTTATAGGAGTGGCTGTAAATATCGTCCTCAATATAATCTTGTCTAAATTTTTGGGGATTGCAGGGCTCGCACTGGCTGCCAGCATAAGCGAATTCATATCTATGATTTTGCTTATCATAGTCCTCCGTAGAAAAATTGGCTTATTGCATTTGCAGAAATATTTCGCAGCTTCAATAAAAATCTTAATAGTATCCTTGTTTATGGGCTATGCAGCTTATCAAGCATATCAGTTCCTAATAACGATTTATGATAAGAATCTATCTCTAATATTATCAGTTACTATAGGAATTATAATCTATGCCGCGGCAATTTTATTTATGAAAATTGAGGTTGTAGATCTAACAGCACGTAATCTGCACATACGGTTAATAAGGCTGTGGAAAGGTAAAGGGCACTAATTCATAGCATCCTTCATACAAGTAACTCAAATAATAAGAAAAACATATTGTTAATATAAAGGCTGATTTTTGCTAGCATATATGTAAAGGAGTATTCTGCCATGGCACAAAATAAGAGTAGAAAAAAGCGCATACTGCAGATATGTGGTATTGGTACAGGCGGGATCGAAACTCTGGTAATAAATATGATCCAAGATTTAAAAGGTGAGTATGATTTCGAAATGTATACCAACACACCTAAAAATCATACTAATAGGATTAAGCTGGAGCAAATGACCGTTAAAATTAATTACTATGATAAGATACCAGAGTCTAAGGCAGGCTATGTCTTCCACTTAATCAAGCACTTAAACACCAATCATTATGATATTCTTCACAGTCATAGCTTATTTTCATCAGGCATAAATTTATTTGCCGCTTGGCTTAACGGAGTTCCAATAAGAATCGCTCATGCTCATAATAGTCATGCAGAGGTTTGCAATACTATAAAGCGAAAAATATATGTTTCACTGATGAAATTAATGATACGAATTTTTTCAACAGATATGATAGCAGTTTCTGAAGAAGCAGCAAAATTTGTTTTTGGAAGCAAAAGCCTTAAAAGCAAAAAAACAAAGGTTATTCCAAATGGTATTAATTTGGATGAGTTTAATCGGGATTTATATCACCCATATGCAGCATTTAAAGAGTTTGGGCTGAATCCCTATGATGTTCATTTTGTTACTGTAGCACGGTTTGCATACGAAAAAAATCACTATTTCCTCATAGATATCTTCTTAGAACTGTCAAAAAAAATCACTGATGCTCATTTAACTTTAGTAGGTGATGGGGAGTTGAGAACAGATGTAGAGGAATATGTAATAGAAAAGGGCTTAAAAGAAAAAGTCACATTTACAGGAAATAGAAACGATATCCCTTCTATACTATCTGCTATGGATTATTTCCTATTACCCTCAAGAGGCGAAGGGTTTGGTATAGTGTTCATAGAAGCCCAAGCCATGGGCCTCTACTGCTTTGCATCAGATACCGTGCCAAAATCAGTCAACATGGGAAACATATCCTTTATCCCATTAGAATGCACGCCATACCAATGGGCATCCCAAATAGAAGAAATATACTTTAATCATGAAACAAGAGAAATAAGACCGGAGCATCTTGAGCACTTCAACATTAAATCTACGGAAAGTAAAATTGCTAGAATATATAATAGGGAAGCCGGTGTATAATCATGTTTTCCAGATTGTTAAGAAAGTTTAGAATTCAAACCTATAATATAGGAATCATACCATATAGATATCAGGATATTATAGGCAACCCTTCAGGTGTAAAAATCCTCTGGCTGAAACATCGTTATAAGGATCGTTTCTTTGCAGACCCGTTTTTATTATGGCAGGATGATAAAAACTATTATATACTTGCCGAGGAGTTTATATTATGGGAGCAAAAAGGTAAAATAACGCTTTTAACTGTGGAAAAAAAGAGTTTCACACTTAAGGAAAAGACTACATTTATAGATGAAACTTACCACCTCTCGTATCCATTTTGTGAAGAGGGTAGTAAAACGGTCCTTGTTGAATCCAGTAAAACTGGAAAGACATACGAATACCATCTATCTGATGACCAGAGAACAGTATTGGGAAAAGAGCTGGCGGCAGATTTCGGACTGGTAGATCAAACCGTTTTAATAAAAGACGGTGCCCAATGGCTTTTTGCAACAGATGTTTGCAGCCCATTATCACTATTAAACATGTTTTACAGGCACTCACCCGCCTGCTGCTTAAAAGTGATAATGGGCA
>ENA-UOOM01000748-UOOM01000748.1-fermentation-metagenome-genome-assembly--contig:-NODE-748-length-34559-cov-4.973220_pt1 | contig 34559 bp, 39 predicted proteins | sample MGYA00245781_ERZ724031 | MGnify/ENA primary metagenome ERZ724031 (study PRJEB28704, sample SAMN03018317) | fermentation metagenome | biome: anthropogenic terrestrial biome; feature: soil; material... | reverse complement strand
GCTGGAACATATTTCGAGTATATTTCATCCAATTTTTTTATTATGTGAATGAAATATACTCGAAATATGTTCCAGCTCCTTCTGTGTATAAATGATTTCTCCGGCCCTTGGAACGTATGCTTCTTCAAAATTAGCAGGTGTAGCATTTATAAATATATTTTCTCCAGGGTATTCACTATTTTCTATTAATCCCTTTAGTATACTTTCATCTAACAGCATTTCCTTTAAAATGGTATAAGAACCTGTTATACCAGAAAAATGTGCAAGCTCAGGCAGACCTATAGATATAGTTGATAAAGAAAAAACCACATCAATTGGTAAGTCTTTTATCACTTTTAAATAGTCATCTTTAGTATAATTAACACTTGGATGACCACATATTTGTTCACCAAGAGCTGTAATTCCAGAGGATAGTGCCTCTAAAATTAAGGTTGAACTACCCATTAGATGTGTAGACTCTGTTATAGGAAAAATTGATGATGGAGCATATTCCATTACATGTGTATGACAGTCTACAAGTGAAGGAGTTACTATATAATCGCTAAAGTCTAAAACCTCCATGCGTTTATATTTTTCACTAAGTAGGGAATAATCACCAACCTCATTTATCATTCCATCTATCACGACAAAAGAACCATCATATATTGTTTTATACTTATCATTGACCGTTACTAATTTTCCTGCTCTTATTAGATAATCTTTTATTTTCAATTTGTCACCTCACTATATGATTAATGGCGTCAGTACATAGGCAAGGACAAAAGCTGTAATTAACCTAATTACAGTGCCTAAAAGGGCTGATTTTAGGATTTCTTTCTCATTTAAATCTGATATACTAGCCCATGTAGTAGGAATCTGACCAAATATAACTGATAGAGGTAGGCCGGAATTTGCAAGTATAAATGATCCTACTATTAATCTAGGATCAGTAGATTCAACTACTTCAATTAATTGAGCCATAGCAAGAGTTGGACTTGCAAGTATTGATACTATACCAGTGGATGGCTCTATTTGAAGTATCTGTAATACAGATGCCAATCCAGATTCTATATATGCCCATATACCAAAAAAATCTAATACTCCAACAACAGTAAATACAGCTGCTATCGCTGGTATAATAACCAGAAGCAACAATTCCGTTCCTTCAATAGCAGAACTAAATAATGTTTGTAGCATAGGAGTATTTGGTGTAAATCTAGGTAGTTCAACTAATTCTACTCTTTTTGTATCCTTGTAAATAGTAATTTTAAGGAGAAGTGGTATGACTATAAGAGGTGCAATTATTGATAGAAGAATAACCGGTAAAGCAGGTATGCCAAATTTGGCTAGTGCTATTAAACCAATTACAAAGGTTGCAAAGGACTGAGGAGATTGAATCATCGTTGCAATTGCCATTTTTTGTTCATCTCTTGTTGCTTTAGCCTGAACCAAAACAGGTCCTGCAATTCGCCCCGCTGCATTTATATCACCCAAAACATTATAAATGCCTGGTATGATAACTGAAGGGTTTATCTTGAAGAATCTCATTATAGGTAAGAACAATCTGATTAAGCCATCAGTAAATCCTAAACGTTCTAGTATTCTACCCACTATTACGCTAACGATAACTGCTACCCCTACATTACTTATGAGGAATATCTCAATAGCTACAGGAAATACCCTGGCAATTATTGCATCTATAAGGTCTGAAAGTGAGCTTGGTGAGAGGAATAATATTATTACTGATAGGATTACAAGACATACTCCTATTATCTCGTTTCTACTCCATTTAGTCCTAGGTTGATTATTAAAATCTCTCATAATAATCCCTCCTTTAATAGTACTAATATGTTATTCTAAGGATAGAAAATTGTTACGAAACCCTTTTTTTATTTTGAGTGAACAATAGGAATAACCGCCTATGGTAATTATAAAAAGGAAACCCAAGATCCTTCGCAAGTATCGAGGATGACATACTGATTTCATTCTGAGCTGTACCGAAGAATCTCGGGTTTAATTGTGAATTGTTTAAAACTCAGTAACCAGACTCTTAATATATTCATTTCTCATTATATATTTCATTACAGGTACTCCGATTATAGTAACGACTACAAATTCAGAAAGCATAATTTGTCCGGTTACTAAAAAGAAATTAACTGGCTCAGTTGATAAAAACATTATTTCTAGTCCTACGATAAAACTAAAGAATGCTGGCCAAATACTAGCTAAAAATATATTTTTAGTCTTGCTCATTGCTGTTAGAGCTAAGAAACTGCCTAAGCTTCCAAAGATTACATCAATAATACCAAAGGGACTAGCTATATTGGCAATTGCACATCCTATAGTCAATGGTATTACGTAGAATGGATTGAAATAAGCCAACAGAGTCATCATTTCAGATAATCTAAACTGCAAAGCTCCATATGCAGGTAAAGTTAATGTCGATATAGCATATAGTGCGGCTACCATAGCTCCTCTAACAAGTTTATTTGTCTTCATCATTTTCACCTACCCCAAAGTCAGTATTATTCCATAGAATTTCGATATTTTTCATATCTTCTAGATAAGAGTAATTGTTCCTAAACCAAAATATAAGTTCAGGATCAGCTTTCACTGGAGTAGTATTATCAACATAGATATTGATGCAGCCTCTTTCAAAATGTTTTAACAGTATATCTATATCCCTAATAATCATTTCCTTGGTTTGTCCTTTTACTCCAACTAATAGACAAATAGTGTTAAAGGATTTGGCCACCTCTTCAGGGCTATTGAAGATTACACCTTTTTTTAAATATTTATTTCTAAAGTCATCATCAAAGGTTTCAATACCGCATTTAAATTTTACATTAACTCCGGAAAAATAATTCCTTATTTCATCAAGCCTGTCCCTATAGCTATAATGAACCTCAAAATAAAGCTCCTCTATACCTTTTCCTAATACTATGTCCTTTATATTCTGTAAGCTTTCCTTGGGTAATTCAAATACACTTGCTGAATTTATTACCTCTAGTTTCTTAAACTCTCCAGTTACATCCTTTAAAACTTCTCGATTGAATTCAATAATACTGGCTCCATCCTCGCAATTATCTAAGATATAATCGCAAAAAAAACATCGCCCCCATTTGCATGGGCGCGATTTTAATAGTACAATTTCACGTGGATTTTTCTCAAAAATCCTACTGTATCTTATCATTTTATCACTCCCTTGATTTTTTAAGTGGGTCCCAAGGAAACACTTTGAATATAAATAGACCATAATAACTTATCATCTTTTTATTATTAATACAAGTATTAATTTAAAACCTTATATAATACCATACATAATTAATCCTACGGTATTTATGGCAAAATTTGCAAACATATGAACAAGCCACGAATTATATATATTCCCATTTCTTATATTCAACTTGTTAAATATTAACCCTCCTATAAACAATCCAATCAATGACACTATAAACAGTATTGGATTAAACCAATTTGCTAATATGGCTACATGGTATATAGAAAAGGCAAAGGCACTTATACTGTAAGACATTACCAAGGGCATAGTCTTGTTCAAATTAAAGAATATGAACCCCCTAAAGAAGAATTCTTCCAATAATGAGTTAATAAAGGAAATATATAAGGATACATAAATAAAATTATCCTTATTTACACTTAGGCTACTATCTAATATGGTTTTTATATTATCCAAATCGATAAATCCTTTTAAGATAAAATAGGCAGCTATTATAAAAATATAAATTCCAATGCTTAATATAAAGGCTTTTATTAACTCCTTTAAGGATTTGATTTTAAAGAACTCCATAACTGGGGTTATATGGACTTTATAAGAATAAATAAATGGAATAATTAGAAATAATATAATCTTAATTATAGATTTTACCATATATCCAGGTTGTATATAAAAATCTACTATATACATTAATATAATCAAAAATGTAATTAATAATATTAGTCCTATGTTACTTCTTTTAGTCATTTCAACCATCCTTATATTATGTTTTCATTATTATAACATAATTTAAATCAATTCAATCTATTTTCTTACTTGCAAATATAGTATAAAACTAATATAATAGTTTTAATTTTTATTTATGTAACGTTTTAATGAGAGGAAGTAATTATTATGGAAAAGCAACTTAATAGCAACATAAAAGAGGGAATTTTATCTGCTTCTCCTGTGGTGATAGGCTATTTACCAGTGTCAATAGCATTTGGACTATTGGCTAAAAATACTGGAATATCCTTTGTAGACACTGGTCTTTTTTCAATTATCGTATTTGCAGGGGCTAGTCAGTTTATGGCACTGGATTTAATCAGTGCTGGAGTTAGTGCAGGGAGTATAATTCTTTCAACATTTTTACTGAATTTAAGACATTTAATGATGACAGCTTCTCTTTCAGTAAAGATGGATAATATAAAGAAACCTTATTTACCTATAATTGCCTATGGGATAACAGATGAAACATTCTCCGTATTGTCCTTCAAGGAGGGGCAATTAAGTCTACTCTATATTTTAACAGTAAACATATTATCAAATCTATCGTGGGTACTTGGAACTATTATAGGTTTTTTAGTAGGTGAGATAATACCGCCAGCGTTGCAATCAAGCTTAAGTATAGGTCTATATGCAATGTTTGTTTCCTTGCTATTTCCTAATTTTAAAAAGGAAAACAAAATACTTATATTATCAATATTAACTGCAATTATATATATTTTAATTTTCACAACTAAGATTTTTACATCAGGCTGGGATATTGTTATTGGAATAATATTGTCATCAGCATTAGGAGTATGTATATTTAACAAGGATAAGGAGGTTGAAGAGAATGAGTAAGTTTCTACCATTAATAATCGGTATGGGGTTGGTTACCTATATACCAAGACTAATACCATTAATCTTCTTGTCCAAGAAAGAGCTAAATCCAAAGGTAAAGCAGTTTTTGGAATATATCCCATATACATCACTTAGTATTCTAATAGTTAGAGGGATATTGACATCATCACAGGATATGATGCTGCCTACCTTTATAGGACTAGCCGCAGCTGGATTAATATCCTATTTTAAATCGAATCTAGTTCTATCTGTTCTTTCAGCTATCTTAACATCTTTTTTAATAATAAATATACTTTAATACAAACTATCCTAGGCTGATGTCTAGGATAGTTTGCTATTTCAATAGAGAAGCACCTTATGATTTAAAGCATTGTTGCACTTTCGAGATTTTTTTTACCTTGTCTCAATGCCATTTCGTAGAGAGCTTTATTTTTTATATTAAGTTCACCATAGGTTTCTAAACAGTTAATTACAATCGGACATGACTGCATTCGCTTTAGGGTACTTTGGAAAGTTTCTTCGCTTATAGGCTCAAAGCTTTTTTCAAAGAACACTTCTGAGGCTAAGTCCTGTGCAAGTTGATAGTCTATGTCGTTTTTATGGAGTATTCCTGTTACAAAGGGTATTCTCTTTTTCTGCAGAGTTCTATATTCTGCTATGCCTGTTCCGTCTTCCGCTATTACAAAAACCTTGGGTACACCCTTAGGACGTTCCATTTCGAAGCTTCCAAATAAAGGATTGTAGCTGCCGTTAGACAAGTCATATAGTTTGCTAATGAGTTCCTTTTGAAATATTTCCTTAGGAGTTCCTATATGGGTGATATATTCTCCCTTTACACACATAACTAAATCTGACACCTTCTGTGCCATATCCAGTTCGTGAAGTGACATGATTACTGTTATACCACGTTCCTCTGCCAATGTCCTCAAAATGTTGAGAAGTTCCAGCTCATAGTGTATATCCAGAAAAGATGTCGGTTCATCCAGTACTATTATTTCAGGATTCTGACATATAGCTCTTGCAAGAAGGATTCTCTGTCTCTGACCATCACTTATCTCGGTAAAATCCCTATTTCTTAATTCCCAAGTATTCACAAGCTCCATTGCATTTCTTACCTGGATATTATCCTCCTTTGAGAGTATGCCCAGCATACCAGTATAGGGATAGCGTCCTGTTGCCACCACATCTTTGCAGGTCATAAGCTCTGTTTTCAGTCTGTCTGTCAGCACTACGGCAACTTTTTGTGCCATATCTTTGTTGCTCATATTTTCTATGGATTTATTATCAATATATATTGTCCCGCAGATGCTTTTGAGGTGTTTTGTTATACTTTTAAGGATTGTTGATTTTCCTGAACCGTTTGGACCGATGAGGGTAAGTATTTGTCCTTTTTTTAAATTTATTTCAATATCCTTAATCAAAGGCTTTCCGTTATAGCCTACGGTCAGTTTTTTTGTATTAAAAAAATATTTCGTATTCATTATTGTACTCTCTTCCTTAGCATAATGTATATTACTATGGGTACTCCAAAAATTGAACTGACTGTACTTACACTCAGTTCAACAGGAGCAAACAATGTTCTGGCTATTAGGTCACATCCCAGACAGAAAACAGAACCGCCTAGAAAGCATAGAGGAGTGGCAATAAGAGGTTTTGATGTTCTTAAAAAAGATTTTACAAGGTGTGGAACCGCTATGCCCACAAAGGATATAGGCCCTGCAAAGGCGGTAACACAGGCGCAAAGAAAACTTGAGAGCAGTACAAGCATAATACGAAACAATTTGATATTAACACCCATATTCTTTGCATAGCCTTCTCCCAGTTGGTAAGCCCCTATGGGCTTTGACATAAGAAATACAATCAACGATGTGGGAAGTACTACCGAAGCCATTACTCCAACATCTCTCCAGGAAGTTCCGGAGAAGCTGCCAAGAGACCAGTTATGCAGGTTTACAATATTGGCATCATCAGCAAAGGTAATCATTATATCTGTAATTGCAGAGCATATATATCCTATCATGACACCGCATACAATAAGCATTGATACACTTTGAACCCTCCTTGATATAATCAGAACAAAGCCCATTGAAAGGATTGCACCTGCAAAGGCGGCTGCTATCAGGGATGCGGAACTGACAGAGTGATACCTGCTGAGTATCGTAATCATAACTAGGGCCACCATCATTTTTGAACCAGAGGAAATTCCAAGCACATAGGGTCCTGCAATAGGGTTGTTGAAAAAGGTTTGAAGCAAAAAACCCGATAAAGCTAATGCACCGCCTAATATAATGCTTGCCATTATTCTTGGAAGACGTACCTTCCATAGTATATTATAATTAGTTTCATTTCCTCTTCTGTGAAACAATATGTCAATAATATCTTTCACAGAAACATCTACGCTTCCTAATTTAATATTCAATAAAATTAATACCGCAAAGAGAATGATTAATACAGTCAGTGTTATAATGTACCTTATATAATTTTTATCATTATTTTCTTTCATTTGGTTTTTCCTCATCTACCGACGGCAGTTTGTACATAAAATTTAATTCTGTAAGGTTACGGTCATCATCTGTAAGCATACGGCCAATATCCGAAATCATAAGTCCAAACTGAGTGGTTTCCTGAAACATATTCTTGCTTGTGCACCAGACGTTGTTGTTTTGAACTGCCTTGAAGTCTTTCAGCAGGCTGTTTTTGCCTACAAGTTCTTCAATAGAGGAAAGTTCTCCGTCGATAGTGCTGTTATATATTATAAAATCGGCATTCTTTGCCGTAGCGTAAAATTCCTCCATCTCAAGGGTTACTGTACTGGTGGCGCTCTCAGGATTTCCAAGGTGGTCAAATATATAATTTCCGCCGGCAAGTTCAATCATTCTTGTCACATAATCCCCTGATTTTCTGGCTATGGCGTTTCCAGAAGAGCTTATATAGAAAAATGCCACTGTTTTATCTGTTTTTTCTTGTCCTTTAAGCTTGTCGATATAGTTTGACTGTTCATCAAAGAGCTGTTTTGCTTCTGATTCCTTTCCTGTTAATAACCCGTAAAGTTTTATCCATTCGGTTCGCCCCAAAGGGTGAGATTCATAGCTTGACTGGTCTATAAGTACCGGGATACCCAATTCCTTCAGTTTATCCTTAACTTCCGGAGTATGATTTATCATTGTAGATTCTATGGCTAAATTGCAATTGTTTGACATAATTAGCTCGTAATCGGGAATGTTGTACTTTCCCGCATAAATGATATTGCTTGACTCCATTGCAGTCCTCGCGTTTTCGATATACCAATCTTCTGCTTTTGTACCGGAAAGACTGATGGCATCCAGAGAATCTAGAGCATCAAACAGGCACATGGCTGAAGTGGCAACTAAGTAAATGTTATTAATGGGCTGTTTCAGGACTGTAATGTCCTCATCTATGTCTGTTGGAATGTCTTGATCCTCTGGTACAACTAGGTACTTGCTGCCGTCAGATATAGATATGAGGGAATAACCGCCCCTGTAGTAGTCCACATTAAAATTTCTAGCATATTTAAGTTCCATGTTTCCTTGGAGATTCAATTGGTTTATCACGCTTTTTTTACTTTTATCCATGTCATGACTGCATCCTGAAAACAACAAAATCGCTATAATAACTATAGCTATTAATAAGCATCTTTTCTTAATCATAAAAATACCCTTTTCTTTATTTTGATTTAAGTGTAGCCGAATCAAACCTGAGAGTGTAATCTATATCGTGGGGAGCACTCATGGCTACTGTCTGAGCAGTTACCTCAATATCCTTATCCATTGAAACTGGAATTTCAAATGTGGAATTTCCGGTGGTATTAACAGGATAATAGTAAACTTCGTCTATTAACATATACTCATAACTTGGACTGCCCCATATAATAGTTGCAGTCATTGTACCATCTGTTATAGTAATATTCGCAGGTGATTCTATGCTTGTTCTGCCTGAGCCTCCCGCGAGGGTAACTTCTGCAGTATATATGCCATCTGGTACAGAACTTTCGGTTATGACATCGTCGGATATCATTGTTGAGCTAAATACTAAGACACGATCATACCATTTCTCTTTGCGAATACTCCATGCAGCACAGTTGATGTTCTGATTAAGTGCTTCAACAGGTACTTCATAGGTGTATTTGCCTTGGGAGTTTTCAACAAAATATATGTATTTGTCTTCAGTATCAGCAAGAGCTTCTTCTTCTGTTCCCATGTACAGCTTCTCGTAGCCTGTTCCGCTTAGGGTTAAGACTGCTGACATCTCTCCATCTTTTACGGTTAGCTGTGCATCAATTATTCTGAACATTGAGGAACTGGAGGAAACTTCGATACTGTAGGTACCGTCCTTAATTTGATTTCCGTAAATAGGCTCTTCTTCTAATTCTTCTAATTCTGTTTCATTTTCTGTATTATCTTCTTGAATATTCTCTTGATCTGTACTTTGTAAATTCTCATTTTCCTCTGTTTCAGGGTTATTTTGAATATTACAACCTGTGAGGATTGTTAGAATAACTGATATAGTAAGCATAAAAGTCAATATTTTTTTCATCTTTTTCATTACTTGATTCTCCTGAATTAAATTTTTTTACTGTTAATATATAATATAGGGCTGACTGTATACAGCCAGCCCTAATATTCTTATTCAGCTATAGTTTCTCCTACATGTTTAACAATAATGTTCTGAATTCCTTCATATTGACCCAGACCTTTTAATACGGTTTCGGTTTCAAAGCCTTCAGCTTCAAATGTACTCTTCCATGAATCATCTTCATCGCCTGCCATATCATTGTTTGCATGGTCTCCTGCAACTATCATGAAAGGTAGTAAGACAACTTTTTTTGCACCGGATTCCTTAACAAGAGCCACAATATCATCCAGTGACGGAGTTGCTTCCACAGTACCGATGAAGTAGTTGGATTGACCTGCATCGGTAATAAACTGCTGGAGCTTTGCATAAGTAGAGTTTGCTTCATGTTCAGTTCCGTGACCCATGAATACAATTGCAGTTCCTTCTGTGTCATAAGACTTTGTCTCTTCTGTTATTACCGAAATCGTTTCTTCATAATCTGCATCAGATGAAAGCAGAGTCTTGCCCATTTTAAAGCTTTCGAATTTATCTTTGTATGGAGCTACTTCATTGATTACATCATCATATTCATAACCGCTCATTACATGAGTAGGCTGTACCACAACTTCCTTTATGCCATCAGCTACCAGGCGATCCATTGCTTCTGTTACATTGTCAATCTCAATATTGTCACGTTCTTTAAGCTTGTCAATGATAATCTGACTTGTGAATGCTCTGCGAATTTCGTAATCAGGATAAGTCTTTTGAAGTGCATTTTCAACACCACCGATGGATAAATCTCTGTTGTCGTTATAGCTTGTACCAAAGCTTACTACTAGAAGAACCTTGTCAGGTGAATTACTTGTTGGGGTTTCAGCGGATGAATCTTTTTGGTCTTCTGCCGGTGGATTTGCCTCTTTTGAATCTGTCGTGCTGGAACACCCTGTCATCATTGTGAGGAATAATGACAATGCCATTACAATAATTAATAATCTTTTAATTCGTTTTTTCATAATCACTTAACTACTCCTTTATATTATATTATTTATCGCTTTTCATCGTAGGTGTAAGTACTTTTGGATTAGGCAATAAAAAAAGTCTGCACTAATCTTGCAGACATATACTAAAGTAAACATATCTCATATCCAAAATAAATAGAAAGGATAAAAAAATATGAATATGCATTTGCCATGGTTATCCGCAAGGCTATGCACCGCACGATTAATGCGGCTGAGAAATAAGTAAGTATTCTGGCTTATCACTTGTGGTTAAAAACAACATAACCTTGACGCCTTCCCAAAAAATTTTCCAGTGGCATAGTCAAAGCATCAGTGAATTACAGCAACGGTCTTGCGTGGGAATTACACCCAACTTCCATAACATATTCCCCTTATTAAATTAACCTCAGTATAGCACTAAAGAGAATCTCCTGTCAAACAAATATTTTATTGCTGTATACAATTTAGATTTTTGTCAGCAATATTTACAATCCCGGACACTGGAATATCCTTTAATGGCAATTATATATACTTTAAACCAAACTATCCTAGACTAATGCCTAGGATAGTTTGCTATTTCAATTCATTTTTATTTTGTTGTTTATTTTGTTTTTGCTGTGAGTTATTGCCATATTGAGGTTCTTGGGTCTTAACATAATTGAATCTGTTTTCAATCATAGAGGCCATATTTTCAGCATTTGATGATAATGAGTTAAACATTTGCTTTGCTTGTTGGTCATCTGTATCCAATGAGAATGTTTTTAAGTCAGCTGCTAATCCTTTTGCACTTGCTAATGCTTGTTCTAATTTATTTACTACAGTCATTTTGCCAACTCCTCCTTAATTCTTTTTTACAATAATATTGTTAGCAAAATAGAAATAAATATCAAAATACATTAAATGTTATTAATTCCGTATTTCCCTTATTATTGGTATTAAGGAGCAATTTCCCTTTATTTACTATATTTTATTCTTTTTAATCTTTCTAATCCATTTTACAACTACAAACACTACTACCCCTATGATAATCAGGAATGGTGATAGATAAATTAAAGCAATTATCAATCCTTCTAATGTATCCCTAAAGAAGTATAGTGAATCGCTTATAGCATTCTTTATCTTTGTTCCAAAAGTTGTTTCAATAGTTTCCGTATTTGTAACTTTAGAAACCTCCTGGATATTTATATTTACTGTACTAAAATCTACCTTATCATCTAACGTAATAAGACTTGATTTTAAATTCTCTTTATCATAAATAACCTGTGATAGCTGATTTTCAAGGGCGATTATATCCTCGATTTTTTCTGCTTTTTCTAAAAGCGAAAGCAATCTTTTTTCTTTTATTTCTAGAACCTTAAGTCGAGATTCAGTGTCTTTATATTGTTTGGTCACATCCTGTTTGTTAGTGCTTTCTCCTGTTAGATTACCAATTGCACTAAGCTCTGTTTTAAAGCTCGTTATATTTTCCTTAGGAATTCTAATAGTAAATTCACCATATCTGTATTTTACACTGTCGTAATAATGATTATAAGAGATATTGGAGTATTCAATATATCCCTTGTATTTAGTAATTAGCTTATCTAATTCATCATTTGTCTTTTCAAATTCTGTAGTTTCAAATTCCAGATTGAGAGTTGTTATGACCTTTTCCGGCTCTAATGGACTTTGGGTTCCACTACCTATATTGCCGAATTCATCCTTAGCTTTTCCCTCAGCAGGTGATTCAGGTATAGGTGATGCTGGTGAAGTTGATACACCTCTATCAGATGAGTTAGAACTTTCAATCCTTATACCTTTAGTACCACTACAACCAACGATTGAAGTCATTATAAGCATTATGCCAATAGCTATAATTATAAATTTCTTTGACAGTTTCATAATCTCAACTCCTTTACTCAAATTATACAATAAGGTATTTAATAAGAGTATACAAATAAGTTACATTTATATGTTATAGATATAGTATAATTAAGAAAAGAACAGTCATTCCAAGCGTAGTCGAGGGATCTTCGGTTTTCAATGTTCTAAAAGAGGAGATACAATGACATAAGATGATGCTTTAACAGTGTTTTCAAGGAGGTAGCTATGATTAAACGAGCATGTTTATATTTAATTATTATATTATTGATACTTGGGTCGTCCATTAGTTCAACAGCTATTAGATATAAAGAGTCCAATGCCTTGAAGCTGCATGTCGATTCAGTCATAGTAGATACGCACAATGATGCTATGTCGAAAATTGTAGATGAAAATACATGGCTTCCTGTCACTGATATAAGATACAACACGAACAATCACATAGATATTCCGAAGATGAGAGCAGGGAATTTAAAGGTTGGATTTTTTGCTGCTTATACATCTGCTTATCATGGCAATTCTAATAGGGCATTAAGCAGAACCCTTGCCTTGTTAAATGCATTATATTGGACTGAGGACAGCAATAGAGATATATTTACCATAACTAAATCTTATGAGGAAATAGAAAGAGCAATACTAGATTGGAAAATAGCTGCAGTACCTTCAATTGAAGGAGCCTATGCTATATCAAATAAGAATGGCATCGAATTATTGAGACAATTCAATGATCTAGGGGTTAAGGCTATAGGATTCACATGGAATTATTCAAATGAATTGGGAGAAGGTGCATATGAAGTATATGTAGATAAAAATGGGAAACCATCAACAGGAGGATTGACAAAACTAGGTGAGGATATTATTGGGGAGATGAACCGACTAGGTATACTTGTCGACGTATCGCATCTAAATGTGGATACATTTTGGGATGTCATAAATATAACTAAAGCACCTATTATTGCATCTCATTCTGGGGTCTATACCATAAAGCCACACCAGAGAAATCTAAATGATGATCAGCTTAAGGCAATTGCTGAAAATGGCGGTGTAGTAGGCATGGTGTTGTATAGAGGCTTTGTTAAGGGAATGGACAATACATATATAAAAGACTTTGTTGACCATATAGATTACGCAGTTAAACTCATAGGAATAGATCATGTAGGACTTGGTTCGGACTTTGATGGTGGAGAAATACCTCTTGATATGGCCGATGTTTCAGAAATGTATAAGATAACAGAGGAGCTTGTTCATAGAGGGTATAGTGAAGAAGATATAAAAAAGATTCTTGGAAGAAATACACTTAGAGTAATAAAGGAAGCAGAAGCCTTAGCTGAAAAACCTAAATCAGCAAAAGATGTAGTGATTACACCTTATATAGAAATGGGTGAAATTGTAACAAAATCAATGCCTAAATTAAGTGCAAAGGTAGAAGGATTAAATATCAATAAATTGAGAATTATAGTTGATGGAATTGCTTATGATCCCATATACGATGAAAAGGATTCAATTGTTTCGCTTCAGCTCAAGGATAAATTAATTGAGAAATTTCATGTTGTAACCTTTGAAGCTACAGATGATGAAGGAGCAATAAAAAGAGAAACGAGAATATTTTGTTTCTGTCATCCCGAGCGTAGTCGAGGGAGATTTGCATTTGACTACGCTTTGTCGAAATGACAGATTAGATTGTTTTTAATTATTTAACTAATTTATTTCCATTAATTTTATTTACCATTACCGCTATTGCAGCATCACCGGTAACATTTGTCGCTGTACCAAAGCTATCTTGAGCAATATATAAGGCAATCATCAGAGAAAGCATTGGCTGTGAAAATCCCAGCATTGATTCTAGTAGTCCGAGAGCCGCCATTACAGCACCACCTGGAACTCCAGGGGCAGCAACCATAGTAATTCCTAGCATTAATATAAATGGTATCATCTGTACAAATGTCATATTTATCCCATTTAACATCATGATAGCAATAGAACAGCATGTCAAAGTGATAGTACTTCCAGACAAATGTATAGTGGCACAAAGTGGAATTACAAAATCTGCAATATCATCCTTGACCCCATTTTTCTTAGTTTGCTCTAGTGTGACCGGAATAGTAGCTGCAGAAGATTGAGTACCTATGGCTGTTAAATAAGCAGGAACCATATTCTTCAATAATCTAAATGGATTTGCTCCTGCATATGTTCCGGCTATTGTAAACTGTATTACAAGAGTTATTAGATGAAGAGCTATTACTATCAAAAATACTCTTGAGAATACTGAAAGTATTGTAACTACCTGACCAGCAAACGTCATATTAGCAAATATACCTGCTATATGGAAAGGAAGTAAAGGAATAATAATTCGTGAAATTAGTAAATCTATGATATTTTGAAACTCATGCATTACCTTTTTTAACGCATCGCCCTTTATAGCAGCTATACCAAGCCCTATAGTAAATGCTATCAATAAAGCTGTCATTACATCAAAGACAGGAGGCATATCAACCGTAAAGAATGGTGCAACCAATGCTTCTTCAGGGTTAGTTGCATCTGTTATTAGACTTCCGGCTTTCAAGAAGCTAGGAAAAAGAGATGTTGCAGTAAAATAAGCAAATGATCCAGCCAGCAACTGTGATACATATGCTATACCTGCAGTAATAGCCAGCAATTTTCCAGCTCCATCACCTAAGTCCCCTATTCCTGGAGCTACGAATCCTACTATTATTAGCGGAATAGCAAAGGAAAGGAAAGCACCAAATATACTATTAAATGTTGCAAATATGCCAACAACCCATTCAGGTAAAAATGCTCCGACTAAAATACCGATAATAATTGCAATTATCAGCCTTGGTAATAAACCTATTTTTTTCATGTGTCATCCCTCCTAAATAAATTAATAGGCTATATAAATGATAGTAACTATCATTTATTTAATTATATCCAAAATAATCTTGCACAAAACATTCCTTTAGTTTTATTATTGTAAAGTAAGTGAAATTTTATTTATTATTTTAAGAATATTTGGATTATAACTGAAAGATTGGCAATAATATCTTATAGGGAGAAGTATAAGTATTATTTAAATATTACCCAGTAATGAAGTTTGAAAATGGTAGTAAAAAAGCTTGGGGTTTAGTAATGCAGTTTGGGGTATTAAAAAAAGGGATGCCTGGGTAGACTTTGTATTTCTCCCTAATTAATGGATCAACTATGGTTGGCCATTTTTTTGTTTAATCACTTATAAAATGGATATATATAAAAGATGGGACTAAGTTTGAATTGTGGGTGCTAAAAAATTAATTAAATTATTTAAATTGGGGTATAAAGTTGATTTATGGCTGAAATTGTTATAATATTTATATGGTGGTTATATTTATTTGGTAAAAAATTAACAATAGGAGGTGGTGGTATGGCAAAAGAAGCTATTGAAGCTATAAAGGCAGCTGAGGATAAGGCAAAAGAAACAGTCAATGATGCTATTCAAGTGTCTAAAGATACACTTCTAGAAGCAGAAAAAAAGGCAGATGAAGAGTACAAGCATATTATAGATTTAGCAAAGACGAAGGCTAAAGAAATTAAGGGAAAAGCTGTTACTGATGGTGAAGAGGCTGCTAAACCTATTATTGAAGAAGGAAGTATAAGAACCAAAGCTTTGTACCAAATGAATCAAGAGAAGTTGGAAGGGGCAGTTAATATCATAATAGAGAGGGTTGTGAACTCAAATGGCGATAGTTAAGATGAGTAAATTTAATCTGTTTGCCTTTAATTCAGATAGGGAAAATCTTCTCCACGAGCTTCAAAAATTCAAATATGTTCATTTTATAAACCTAAATAAAAATGACTCCCTAAAGGAAATTGGCTTAAAAAATGTTGAAGTTCCTGAATCAATTGTAGCTTTAGATGAAGAAATTTCTAAAGTTAAATATGGCATTGAAATATTATCTCACTTTTATGAAAAAGAATCAGGTCTTGGAGCTATGAAGAAGGGTCTTGAAACCTTAAACTTTGATGAGCTTGAAGAAAGGGATTCTAAAATTGATTATATAAATTTATATAACCAGCTCAAGGATTTGAATGATAAGAAGGAAATGTTAATTCAGGATGTTACAAAATTAGGTTCTTCCATAGAGGAGTTAAGTCCCTGGGTTAAATTAAATAGTCCTATTAAGGAATTGAACAAATTTGAAAGCAGTGAAGCACTATTGGGTACCATACCAAAGAAGCTAAAACAGAAATTAGAGACAGAATTGCTAGATACGAATTACACGTATTTTGAAATACTTAGTGAAGATAAGGATAATATTTACGTTCTTGCAATAACTTCTAATTCAGAAGCTGAAACTTTAAATGAAATTTTAAGAAATAATAGTTTTTCAAGTGTAAAGCTATCAGCTGAAGAAGAGCCTTCAACTGAAATTTCTAAGCTTCAAGAGGAGATTCAAATAAAGGAAAATGAAATTAAAGATTTTGAAAATAAGATAAGGCAGTTTTCAGGTGCGCTTCCGGACTTAGAAGTTGAATACGAATATCTTATGAACAAGAAGTTGAGACTTATGGCTTCAGAAAATTTTGTAGCAACCGACAATGTTAACGTTATCCAAGGATATATTCCCGCTGAAATGGAAGATGAATTTGTACAGGCAGTGAAGTTGGCACTAAAGGACAATTATTATATTGAAATTAAGGAAGCGGAACGGGACAATCCGGAAGTACCGATACTTTTGAAAAACTCAAAATTTGTTCAGTCCTTTGAATCTCTAACAGGAATGTATGCATTGCCAAGATATAATGAAATCGACCCTACACCATTCTTAGCACCATTCTATCTTGCATTCTTTGGAATGATGATCGCAGATATAGGTTATGGAATATTGATGTTGATTGGGACATTAGTAGCCCTTAAATACTTTAATCTAACGGATAGTATGAAATCCTTTATGAGATTTTTCCATTATTTAAGCTATTCAGCAATATTTTGGGGTGCAATATATGGTTCCTTCTTTGGAGGAATAATTCCATTGCCTGCTCTTATAAATCCATCGGAGCAATACAACGAGTTATTGATTATATCAATTGCATTTGGTGCAGTTCATTTGTTCTTTGGATTGGGGCTTAAGGCATATTTGAGTATAAGAGAAGGAAATATCAAGGATGCAATTTATGATGTAGGATTCTGGTATATGGCGTTAATTGGTGGTATATTATTTTTAATTTCAATGGTTATGGGAATATCTTCAATTGCTAAAAATATCGGATTAGTTGTTATGATAATAGGTATGGTAGGCATAATATTGACAGGTGGAAGAGATTCGAAGAGTATTGGAGGCAAAGCAGCCGGCGGACTATATAGTCTCTATGGAATCTCCAGCTATGTTGGTGACTTTGTATCATATTCTAGACTGATGGCATTGGGATTGTCAGGTGGTTTTATAGCTTCAGCTATAAATATGATGGTTGATATGCTGTTTGCGAAGGGTATATTGGGCATATTAGGCGGTATTGCTGTATTTTTTATAGGGCAATTATTCAATGTATTTTTAAGTATTTTAAGTGCTTATGTTCATACCATAAGACTGACCTACGTAGAATTTTTTGGGAAATTCTATGAAGGTGGAGGTAAAGGCTTCAATATTTTTAGAAATAAAACGAAATACATTAATTTAAAATAAGTCAGGAGGTATAATAATGAGTTTTGCAGAATTTATGGTTAATTATGGTGGAATTTTCTTCGCTGGATTGGGTGCAGCATTGGCAGTTATCCTATCAGGTTTTGGCTCAGCGAAAGGCGTAGGTTTAGTTGGTGAGGCAGCGGCAGGATTGATGATAGAAGAACCTGAAAAGTTTGGTAAGTCATTGGTTCTTCAATTATTACCAGGTACACAAGGTCTTTATGGTTTTGTTATAGGACTTCTAGTATTAGGAAAGCTTGATGTTAATATGTCTTTGGCAAATGGTATGTATATATTTGCTTCATGTTTACCTGTAGGTTTTGTTGGATGGATATCAGCTATAGCTCAAGGTAGGACTGCAGCAGCAGGTATTAATCTTTTAGCCAAAAATGAAGAACAATCAACTAAGGGTATTATTTATGCTGTAATGGTAGAGACATATGCATTGTTATCATTCGTTATATCACTAATCCTTGTTAATGCAGTTACATTTTAAAAAATATAAGGATGTGAAGATATGTCAAATTTAGATAATCTAACGCAGAAAATCCTTGATGATGCAAGGGATAAGGCGGAAAAGATACTTAAGGAGTCAGCACAAAAAAATGAAGAGATAGTTAACTCCAAGGTAAACGAAGCTAAAGAAATATCAGACAGGATTATTGAAAAGGCTAATATTGAAGCAAATATGATAACGGATAGAATAATATCAAATGCAGAGTTAAGAGCAAGAGATGAAAAACTAAAGGCTAAGCAGAACTTAATTGAAAAGGTGTTTGCAGAGGCTAAAGACAGGCTTAAAAATATAAATGAAGATGATTATATAAAATTTGTATCTTCAAATATCAAAGCTATTGATTTAAAGGGTACAGAAGAGATTGTAGTTCCTGATAGAATGAAGGGTAAAGTAAGAAATATATTAAATCTTAATGTTTTTGAAAATGAAAGTATAGATTCAGGGTTTTTAATAAGAGATAATGATATTATCATAAATTTTTCATTTGATTCTCTTGTAGATTACTTAAGAGATGAATTGGAAGGTGAAATTGCAAAAGAGTTGTTTAACGAAATGGAGTGATTTCATGGATAGAATGGATTTTATCCAAGGTGTAACAAGAACCAGAGTCCTTGAAAACAGACTCCTTTCAAGGACCAGAATTGACAGGATGATAGATGCTAAGGATATCGATGAGATTTTCAAAATACTTAATGAGACTGAATACTCTAGCAGCCTAGCTGGTGCAACAAGAGGCGAAGAATACGAAAAAATTCTATCCAATGAGTTAAAAAGAGTATATAAGTTGATGAGAGAAATATCTGAGGAGTCAGTTGTAGTTGATTTATTAGCATTAAAATATGATTACCATAATTTAAAGGTTTTAATAAAGGAAAAGATGTTGAACAAGGATTTATCTCACTTATATGTCCCTATTGGATCCTTTGATTTACAAACCCTAAAAAATTCCATTGTAGAAGGAAATCTTAATGATTTACCAGAGGAGTTTGGAAATGCTATAGAAGATGTACTAAGAGATTATGAAACAAATAGAGACCCTCAGAGAATAGATATAATTCTTGATAAGATATATTTTGAACATTTATATGAGATGGCAAAGGATACAAAAGTAGATTTATTTATAAATTATGTTAAAGATATGATTGATTTCCTAAATATTAAATCTGCAATAAGGTTAAAGAATCAGGGCAAGGATGTTAAATTCTTTGAAGATGTTATTTTACCTAATGGAAATATAGATACGGATATTATACTGTATACATTGAATGATAGTATAGATAATATGATTCATAAATTTAGAAATTCAAAAATAAGCTTTGGATTGCTCAAGGGTTTAGAATCCTATAGAAATACTAATCGGTTGTCTGATTTAGAAAAATATATGGACAATTATTTAATGGAGCTTAATAAACCATCGAAATATATCAATTTTGGTCCGGAACCTATTTTTTCATACATTATAGCTAAAGAGACAGAAATAAAAACCTTAAGAATTATTATGGTATCCAAGTTAAATAATCTTTCTCCTGATGTCATAAGAGAAAGGGTGCGTGATTTATATGTTTAAGATTGCTGTAGTAGGAGATAAGGACTCGGTACTTGCATTTAAGGCATTGGGAGTAGACGTATTTACCGTATATGATGGTGATGAAGCTAGAAAAGTAGTGGACACAATTGCCCGAAATAACTATGGTATTATATTTATTACTGAGCAACTAGCAAGCTTAATTCCAGATACCATAGCACGATATGATAAAGAGATAATCCCTGCGGTAATATTAATACCTAGCAATCAAGGAAGTCTAAATATAGGGATGAAAAGGATTAATGAAAATGTCGAAAAGGCCGTAGGATCAAATATTTTATAGAAAGTGAGGGCTTATCTTGAAAGTAGGGAAGATTATAAAGGTATCTGGTCCCCTAGTAGTAGCAGAGGGGATGGATGAAGCCAATGTTTATGACGTTGTAAATGTTTCTAACGATAGATTGATAGGGGAAATAATCGAAATGAGAGGCGATAAGGCTTCTATACAGGTATATGAAGAAACAACAGGTATAGGACCTGGAGATCCCGTTTGGTCACTTGGAGAGCCTTTATCCGTAGAACTAGGACCTGGATTGTTAGAAAATATGTTTGATGGAATTCAAAGGCCTTTGGAAAGTTTAAGGGAAGTAGCAGGTGACTTTCTATCTAGAGGTACAGAAGTAAAATCTCTAGACAGAAATAAAAAATGGTATTTTACACCTATTGTAAAGATTGGAGATATGGTTGTTCAAGGAGATGTAATCGGTACAGTACAAGAAACCCCTGTAGTATTGCATAAGATTATGGTACCTCCAGGAATATCAGGAACAGTCACCGAAATTAAAGAAGGCGAATTTACAATAGTTGATGATATATGTACATTAGATGGAACAAAGAAATTGCAGATGATGCAGAAGTGGCCTGTTAGAAGAGGTAGAGGCTATCAAAGAAAGTTAAATCCTACAGTTCCTCTATTGACTGGTCAAAGAGTTATTGATACATTTTTTCCAGTAGCAAAAGGTGGTACAGCTGCAATACCTGGTCCGTTCGGTTCAGGAAAGACAGTAGTACAGCATCAGCTTGCTAAATGGGCAGACTCTGAAATTGTAGTATATGTTGGTTGTGGAGAACGTGGTAACGAGATGACTGACGTATTAATGGAATTCCCAGAGATAATTGACCCATCTACTGGAGAATCATTGATGAGAAGAACAGTTCTTATTGCGAATACATCCAATATGCCTGTAGCTGCCAGAGAGGCTTCTATATATACAGGTATTACAATTGCAGAATATTTTAGAGATATGGGATATTCTGTTGCCATAATGGCAGACTCCACGTCTAGATGGGCAGAAGCATTGAGAGAAATGTCCGGCAGACTTGAAGAGATGCCCGGCGATGAAGGTTATCCTGCATATCTTGCATCACGTGCTGCAGCATTTTATGAAAGAGCAGGTAAGGTTATATGCTATGGAAGTGACAATAGAGAAGGAGCAGTTACAGTAATTGGAGCAGTTTCTCCTCCTGGAGGGGATATTTCTGAACCGGTATCACAGGCTACTCTTAGAATTGTTAAAGTGTTCTGGGGTCTGGACTATGCACTTTCCTATAAACGACATTTTCCTGCAATTAATTGGTTGGACTCTTATTCACTTTATCAAAGCAGTATAGATAATTGGATGAATGAAAATATAGATTCTGAGTTCTCAAAGCTAAGAATAAGAGCTATGAGTTTATTGCAAGAGGAGCAGGGTCTATTGGAAATAGTTAGACTAGTAGGTAGAGATGCTCTTTCAGAGGAAGACCAATTAAAGTTGGAAGCTACAAAGTCCATAAGAGAAGACTATTTGCAGCAAAATGCATTCCATGATGTTGATACATTTTGCTCATTGGAAAAACAAACTAAGATGTTAAAACTGATAATAAGCTTTTACGATGAAGGCTTAAGAGCATTGAAACAAGGTGTATATCTAAAGGACATTGAAAATATGGACGTTAGGAATAAGATTGCACGTTCAAAATATGTTCCTGAAGAAAATATAAATGATATAGATGAAATTGGTACAGAACTAAAGGAGAGTATAGACAATTTAATAAGCAAGGGAGGTATCCTTGATGCTTAAAGAATATAAAACAGTTACCGAAGTAGTAGGACCCTTAATGGTTGTAGAAGGAGTTGAGGGAGTAAAATACGAGGAACTGGTAGAAATTCAAATACAAAATGGAGAAAAAAGAAGAGGAAGAGTACTTGAAGTTAATGGCAGCAAAGCTGTAGTACAGCTATTTGAAGGGTCTGCAGGAATCAATCTTAAAAACACAAGCGTTAGGTTCCTTGGTAAGCCATTAGAGCTGGGAGTTTCACCTGATATGATAGGCAGAGTATTTGATGGACTTGGCCGACCAAAAGACAATGGACCAAATATTATTCCGGAAAAGAAAGTAGATATAAATGGCGTACCTATGAACCCGGTATCACGAGATTACCCTGACGAATTTATACAAACTGGGATTTCCTGTATTGATGGTTTGAATACCTTGGTTAGAGGACAAAAGCTTCCTATTTTCTCAGGATCTGGTTTACCTCACAACGAAGTAGCAGCTCAGATAGCAAGACAAGCAAATGTACTTGGTACTGAGGAAAAATTCGCAGTAGTATTCACAGCTATGGGTATTACCTTTGAAGAAGCACAATTTTTCATAGATGACTTTACAAAAACAGGTGCAATTGACAGAGCAGTAATGTTTATAAACCTGGCTGATGACCCTGCTATAGAAAGAATTGCAACACCGCGTATGGCTCTTACTTGTGCTGAGTATTTGGCATTTGAAAAGGATATGCACGTTTTGGTTATCATGACTGATATGACAAACTATGCAGAAGCTTTACGTGAAACATCAGCTGCTAGAAAGGAAGTTCCGGGGAGACGTGGATATCCTGGATATTTATATACCGATTTAGCTAATCTATATGAGAGAGCTGGGAGAGTTAGGGGAAGAAAGGGTTCCATAACCCAAATTCCGATACTTACAATGCCAGAGGATGATATAACGCATCCAATACCAGATTTGACAGGATATATAACAGAGGGACAGATTATATTATCCAGAGAACTATATAAGAGAGGATTAGAGCCACCAATAAATGTAGTACCTTCACTTTCCAGACTTAAGGATAAGGGTATAGGAGAAGGCAAGACACGAGAAGATCATGCTGATACAATGAATCAGATTTTTGCTGCTTATACGGCAGGTGGAGAAGCAAGGGAATTGGCTACAATCCTTGGTGAATCAGCTCTTTCAGATGCAGATTTGGCCTTTGCCAAATTCGCAGAAGCCTTTGATAGAGAATATGTAGATCAAGGGTACTACAATAACAGAAGTATAATTGAAACATTAGATTTAGGATGGAAGCTATTGAAGATTGTACCAAGAAGTGAACTTAAGAGAATTAGAGATGAATACCTAGACAAATATTTGCCACTGGACGAAAAAGGGGCTGATTAGATGGCTAAGCTAAATGTTAATCCTACTCGTATGGAGCTCACCACTCTAAAGGGCAGGTTAAAAACAGCCACACGTGGTCATAAGCTCTTAAAAGATAAACAGGATGAGCTTATGAGGAGATTCATCGAGCTAATAAGAAAGAATAAAGACTTACGTCTAGATGTAGAAGAAGAACTTCAAGCATCATTCAAGGAATTTCTTCTTGCAAGTGCAGTGATGTCTCCTGAAATGCTTGAAGAAGCAGTAGCTATTCCAAAGGAAAGTATTACTGTTGATATAAAAAAGAAGAATGTAATGAGTGTAAATGTACCTGTTATGAACTTTATAAGAAAGCTTGAAGGCGATGAAGGGAGTATCTATCCTTATGGATTTGCCCAGACTTCATCTGAACTGGACGATGCCATAGCTAAGCTTTACAGCATCATGCCAAAACTATTGGAATTAGCAGAGGTTGAAAAGGCCTGCCAGCTAATGGCAGATGAAATCGAAAAGACAAGAAGAAGAGTAAATGCATTAGAGTATAGAACAATACCGGACCTTGAAGATACCATAAAGTTTATCAGAATGAAGTTAGATGAAAATGAAAGAAGTACAATTACACGTATAATGAAAGTTAAGGATATTATAAATAAAGAAGGATAAAAAGTAGGCTGATAGAAATTATAAAAACTTTTATCAGCCTTTTAAAATATCAATATAATTAGTTGCACCATGTAGAATTCTGTATATATACACAGTATCATCTATAAACCTGTAAAATACAATATAAGGATTGATTATCACCATTCTAAATCTATAATAATTTAAATGTTTATTATATAAAGGTTTTCCCAATAAGGGGAATTCTTCTAATCTACCTAATTGTTTCATTATGGTATCTAACATATGTTTTGCTGCTTTAGGGTTGTCCAGAAGAATGAAATCAAATATTTTGTCAAGATCATCATAGGCCGCTTTCATAAATGTTACATTATATTTCTTCATTTATTTTCTCCAAGAGTTTATCATGAACTTCCTCTAAAGATAGTGTTTTTTCACCATTAATTCGTTGTTCTTCAGCTATTAATAATTTTTCTTTCAAATCAAGTAATTTTTCTCTTTGTTCATAAACTTCTATGCTCATAACAACCATGTCACCTTCGCCATTTTTTGTTATATATACAGGTTCGGTACTTTCCTTTACTAAATCAGAAATTTGGTTGTAATCATTTCTAAGAGTAGTTGATGATTTTATTATCAATATTAACACCTCCTATTATTATACACTTATTATATAATTATAATGGTAGAATTACAATATAATAGTATAAAATGCAAAAAAATAATCGTTAAGCACATACTCAACGATTATTTTTTTATTTTTGGTGGGCGATATAGGTTTCGAACCTATGACTTTCACCACGTCAAGATGACACTCTACCACTGAGTTAATCGCCCGAATTCTGAAATTGCCTAAATTTATATTAGCATAAGAGATATAGAATATCAATAGTTAATTACAATAACCTCCTGTCATTCTGAGACGGACGTTACTATTCACAGTAGATTTTATACGGTCGTCAGCTAGTGTCATTCTGAACCGCAGGTGAAGAATCTCGGGTTTTATTTCTTAGTTCTTACTTCTTAGTTCTTACTTCTTAGTTCTTAACTCTTAGCTCTTAGTTCTTAACTCTTTATAAGCTAGACCCCAACAATTGTGAACTGTGAATTGTGCATTGTGAATTGCAAATAATGGTTTACATTTCCATAGTTTAATATTAAACTAAAATTAAGATAATTCATAAAACTTATGAAGAGGAGGCGACAATATGCAAAAAATTATTGAACCTATTGTATTTATTATATACTTGACCTTAATTCTCATTACGAGTAGATATATGATTATAGAATCCTTGGGAAATACATTATATAAAACCTTTGGCGTTTTTGGTCTTACTTTGGCTTTGACTGATGGAATATATATAATTCCCAGAATGTATGCAGTACTAACAACAGGACTTGAGGATAATTTACGAATCTTAGGCTGGGGGAGACTGGGCAATTCCATCATAGTTACAATCCTTTTCTTAGTTTTATATGATATATATAATTTAAGATACTCAAAGAGAAAGAAAAGGGACTTGGATAAAACAATATATATCCTCAGTGGTATAAGAGTGTTTTTATGCTTATTGCCGGGGAATAAATATTTTGAACTAATTCCTAACCATAAATATGCCATCATAAGGTTTATTCCAATTTTAATTATAGGCTTATTACTGATTTTAGTAATCTTTGTACATAGTAAGAAATATAGGGATAAAAGTTTTATGCTTTTAGGTATTGCAGCTGCAATCTCCATTTTATTATTGGAACCCCTAGTATATAGTAGATCCTCCATTATCATAACGATTTTAACGATTATCAGAACAATTGCATTAGTTGCTATACTTTTGATAGGCTATAGGGAATTAAGAGATATCAATGTTTTAAGCAGATACTAGCATCAGCTAGTGTCATTCTGAACCGCAGGTGAAGAATCTCGGGTCTAATCCTTCGAAAGCTGTAATCATACTGTAAAACTCAGAATGACAAGAATGTATGCGATAACAATCGGTTGAATGTAAATAGTAACTATCTTTGATAACTTTAAGTGGAATTTAATATCTACAACTTGAATAAATTGAATTATTGGTATAAAATAAGGGTACAATTTTAAGGAGACGTATGTCTCCTTTTTAAGTGGTTTATGCAGGATATATTGATATAAATTAAGGAGCTGGTTTTTTGGGGAATATAATGCAGTCATTTATATTGACTTTGATAGTAGGATTATCCATGGGTCTTGGCAGTATTCTTTCTTTTTTTATTAAGACTACTCAAAAGAAACTTTTATCACTGGCACTAAGTTTTTCTGCCGGAATAATGATATATGTTGCATTTATGGAAATGCTTCCTGAAGGGATGCATCTAATAGAAGATTATATGGGTGAAGAACATAGTTGGCTGGCGCTTGTATGGTTTTTCTCCGGAATGTTTATTACAGCTATTTTTGAATGGATTATACATGCTTTTGCAGGAGATGTACACTCTCATGGACATGAGCACAATCATAACCATAACCATGAGCATACAGGAGAAAATGATCATTTGGAAAAATTAGGTCTGATGTCAGCAATAGCAATTGGGGTACATAATATACCTGAAGGCTTGGCATTATTTACATCAGGATTAGTGGACATAACCCTGGCATACCCGGTAGCTGCTGCTGTGATTATTCACAATATACCTTTAAGTGTAGCTATATCACTTCCTTTGTCATATTCAACAGGCAGTAAAACAAAGGCATTTTTATATACATTATCGGTAGGGCTTATGCAGCCATTAGGTGCAGTTTTAGGATATGCGTTATTATCAAACTTTTTTAATGATTTGGTATTTGGAATACTTTTCAGTGTTGTTGCTGGGATTATGATATTTGTAGCTTTAGATGAATTGCTACCTGCTGCTCAAAGAAATCAGGACCACCACATTTCTGTATATGGTGCCATAGCAGGAATGATTGTAATGGCTGCGGCCTTAAGTCTTTTCGGCCACTCACATTAACATTGAACAAAGGATCGTCATCCTGAGCCACTATTATGTCATTCCGAGCCACCCCTATGTCATGCTGAGCAACGCGAAGCATCTCGGGTTAATCGTGAAAAATGAATTGTGAATTAAAAATTTGTAATTTTTCATACCTTTGTCCAATATGATATTATAAGAATAGAAGGAGGGGTATTTATGGGTACATCAATAACTACCTTATTAGCATTTTTAGCAGGTTTAGTAATACTGTATATTGTAGGTATGCTGTTAGTAGTTCCTATCAAGATATTGATAAAGCTACTTATAAATGGAATAATAGGTGGAGTTTTACTTTGGTTTTTTAACCTTATTGGAGGAATTTTTGGATTATTTATTGCAATAAATCCTTTAAACGCAGTAATTGTGGGTATATTAGGTGTACCTGGAGTAATCCTGTTACTTGTATTGCAGCTTATACTTTAAAAAATAATTTTTTTGTACTACCCTTGCCAAGCACTTTATATTTAGAAATGAATAAAATAAGTAATAAGGGATAATAATCATGGCAAGGGGTGGTATCATGTATTGCAAAATTTGTGGAGAAAATAGGGATGTAATAAGAATCTTTAGTATAAATATGTGTAAAGAGTGTTTTAATGAACTAAGCTTTATATCAGTAAATGATGAAAAATATGATGTATATAAAAACTTAATAAGAATACTCCTAAGTTACTACATAGGTGATAAACAACTACTAAACCCTGTAAATTGATACAGGGTTTTTGCATAAAAACCTTTTACGCTGTTGTCATTCTGAGACTGGCAGTATAATATCTGCTCCCGAAGAATCTTGGGTTTCAACTCTTAGTTCTTAGTTCTTAGTTCTTAACTCTTAGCTCTTAGTTCGATATCTTTCTGTCTCTAATGACAACATCAATGTGTCATGCTGAGCATTTCTTTTGTCATTCCGAGCATTCCTTTTTGTCATGCTGAGCGTAAGCGAAGCATCTCGGGTTTAACTCTTAACTCTTAGTTCTTAGTTCTTAACTCCATAAGCTAGACCCCAACGATCGTGAATTGTGAACTGTGAACTGTGAATTGTGAACTGTGAATTGAAATTTGTGAACTGTGAATTGAAATTTGTGAATTGAAATTTTTGTTTATAAATGCTAAAAAAATAGTTTATATATATTAAAATGTGATATATAATATTTAAGATATTTAATTAATTGTTAGGAGGTAGATACTGTAACATGAAAACACCCGTATTTGATGCATTAAAGAGCCTAAAGGAGGAAAACAGTGTGTCCTTCCATATGCCAGGCCATAAAGGCAAAAATACACTGATAAATTGGGGTGATTATATTCCGGCTATAGATACAACTGAGGTTGAAGGAATGGATAATCTACTTGAGCCAAGAGGTATTATCCAGGAGTCACAGGAATATGCATCTAAAGTTTTTGGGGCAAAGGCGACTTATTATAGCGTAAATGGTTCTACGGGAAGTAATTATATAGCATTAGCAACTATAACAAAGCCGGGAGATAAGGTTTTAGTTCAGAGAAATTGTCATAAATCAATATACAATGCACTAATTTTAAATAGAATAAAACCTGTTTATATGTTTCCTAATTACAATGAAAACTACAATGTATTAACAGGGATAGATCCAGATGATATAGATAGTATATTGACAGAACAACCAGACATTAAGGCTGTAGTCATGACATATCCAAATTATTATGGAGTTTGCTCAGATATAAAGAGGATTGTAGAGATTGTTCATAAACATGGGAAGGTTTTAATGGTCGATGAGGCGCATGGTTCCCATATGAGCTTCTCAGATAAATTACCTTTATCAGCTTTACAAGCCGGTGCAGATATAGTTATTCATAGCACACATAAAACATTACCAAGCTTCACACAAACATCCCTTATTCATGTTGGTTCAGACAGAATAGACTTAAATAAGCTTAGAGACAGATATCAGCTATACACCACAACAAGCCCATCATATCTATTTACATTGTCGAATGAAATAGCAGCGGCTTATATGGATAGCGAAGAAGGTAAAAACAGACTTGAGTGGAGCATTGAAAAATGTGAAGAAATAGTTAAGAGACTAAACGCAATTGACAGGGTAGAGGTATTCACCGGAGACCCTACTGATAAAACCATTCATGCTAAAGATGTCACAAAGATACTAATAAGCATAGACGGCATTAAAGGATCTAAAATCAAGAAGAGATTGAAATCTGAATACAATATAAGACTTGAAATGGCTGACTATTATTATGCATTAATATTGACAAGCTTAATGAATGATGAACAAGATTATGAAAAGGTAGTAGCTGCAGTTGAAGATATGGCTAAAACATCCGCATATGAAGAGATAAATTATGTAAATATAAAGATGCCTGATCCAAAGATAATTATTACTCCTGCAGAAGCATATTATAGTAAGAAACAGCAAGTTACATTAAAAGAAGCTATAGGTAAAATTGCTGCAGCACCAATTATCCCATATCCACCAGGAATACCATTGATAGTACCAGGTGAGAAATTTACCCAGGAAATCTATGATCATATCTTGTTTCTAATGGAAAACGGACTGGAAATTGTGGGTTTAATGGGATATAATAAAGACCATATAGTAGTAATTGAATAAAGGAGTTGTTTATAATTGGCGGGCAAGTTTATAGCATTGGAAGGTCCTGATGGTTCAGGGAAGTCGACCATTATCAATTTGATTGGAAATTACATGAAGGATAGAAATCTTGAGTTTATTGTAACAAGAGAACCAGGAGGAACCTTAATAGGAGAAGAGATTAGAGACATAATAATTGACAACAAGCATACTAACATGGGTGCAGAAACCGAAGCTCTTCTTTTTGCAGCAGCCCGCAGTCAACATGTTCATGAAAGAATTTTGCCTGCTTTAAATGAGGATAAAATAGTATTGTGTGATAGGTTTTTGCTATCCAGCTTAGCATATCAAGGAGTAGGCAGAAATTTAGGTATTGAAAGTGTTAAGATGATAAATGATTTTGGGTTAAGGGGTATATATCCTGATTTGATACTATTCTTTCATGTAGATCCAGAAATTACACTTAAAAGAAAGATCGACAACCTAGGTGGAGACAGGTTGGAGAAAGAGGGTAATGAGTACCATAATAGGGTATATAATGGATATATGGAACTGTTAAAAAAATATCCTAAAAATATAATTGTAATTGATGCTACCAAATCTATAGATGATGTTTGTAAACAATGCATCAATGCAATAGAAAAAATACTATAAAAAGGAGTGGAAGAAATGAAACTAATAGTAGCAATAGTTCAGGATCAGGACTCTCCAAGTTTGGTTGATGATTTAAATGAAAAAGAATTCAGGGTAACAAAATTAGCTTCAACTGGGGGATTTTTAAAATCCGGTAATACAACTCTTTTGATTGGAGTAGAAGATGAACAGGTTAATAGTGTAATTAAGGTTATCGAGGATAATTGTAAAACTAGAGAAATAACCACATCCTTATTGACAGTAACAATGCCTGGAGACACATATATTCCGTATCCTTTAGAAGTTAAGGTTGGAGGAGCAACTGTATTTGTTCTAGATATTGAAAAACATATAAGAGTATAGGAGGGATTTGTTTTGAAATTAGCTATAGCAATTATTCAAGATGAATATATAAATAGAGTATTGAAAGCACTGATGGCGGAAAAAGTTAGGACAACAAAGCTTTCCTCGACAGGTGGATTTTTAAAAAAAGGAAATACAACTCTTCTAATTGGGGTTGAGAATGATCAAGTAGATCATATCATTGACTTAATTAAGGCTCAATGTGAGAGTACTAAGGTTAAGGAAGGAGAAAGCGAGATTACAGTTGGTGGAGCTAATATATTCATAATGGACATCGACCAGTATAAAAGAATCTAGCTTAAATATTTATGGATTTTAATCAAGTATTAGGGCATGAAAAGATTATAGAAATTCTTAAAAGAGCTATAAGAAATAAGACCGTAAGCCATAGTTATATCTTTGAAGGTGAAGAAGGCTTAGGTAAGAAAAAGATTGCGCTTATATTTGCAAAGACATTACTATGTAAGGAACAAAAAGAGGAGCCATGTAACCATTGTACTTCCTGTATGAAATTTGATAGTTCTAATCATCCTGATTTAATACTTATAGAGCCCGAAAAGGGACTAATTAAGAAGGGTGCAATCGAAGAACTTGTCAAAAGTGTTGCAATGGCTCCTTTTGAATCCATGCGGAAAGTATATATAATAAATGATAGCCACAAGATGAACTTAGAGGCTAAAAATACATTACTAAAGACACTTGAAGAACCACCTGAATACATAAATATTATTTTAATAACATCCAATATTAACAATCTCTTGCCTACAATTAGATCCAGATGTCAAAGTATCAAATTCTATCCTGTTGAAAATAAAAAGATAGTGGACTTGCTTGTAAATGTTTACGATAAATCAATAGATGAAGCAAATTTCATTGCTGATTTTACACGAGGATCAGTGGGAAAGTCAATAGAGCTTAGTACTTCAGATGACTTTTTTAATAAGAGAGAGGAAATAATTAGGATAATAGATGGAATTGTTAAAGGAGATAAAAGCAAAGCATTAAGTTCCATAGACTTTTTTAATGAAAATAAGGATAGTATTGATGAAATTTTGGACATATTTCTTATATGGTTCAGAGATTTGATTATATATAAGGAAACAGGTAAAAATGAATTTATCTTCAATAAGGATAAAATTGACTTCCTAAGAGTTCATTCTTTTATGGAATTTACCCAAATTAATGATATAATATATAAGATACAAGAAACAAAAGATAACATTAATAAAAATGTAAATTTTCAATTGTCTATAGAGACTATGCTTTTAAAGATTCAGGAGGAATTTTAATGGTAACTGTTGTAGGTGTTAGATTTAAAAAAGCAGGGAAGATATATTATTTTGACCCTGATATTATAGATGTTAAGTTCAATGATTTTGTAGTCGTTGAAACCGCAAGAGGTATAGAATTTGGACATGTAGTTATTGGTTCAAAAGAGATTAGCGAAGAAGATATAGTATCTCCTCTTAAAAAGGTAATACGCATAGCAACTGATGAAGATTTTGATATGCATAGAGAAAACAAGAGAAAGGCAAAAGAAGCTATTGAATTATGTCAGGCTAAGGTAGGAGAACACAACCTTAAGATGAAGCTAGTTGATGTTGAATATACTTTTGATAATAATAAGGTTATATTTTATTTTACTGCAGATGGAAGAGTTGATTTCAGAGAACTTGTAAAAGACTTGGCCGCAATCTTTAAGACTAGAATAGAATTAAGACAGATTGGTGTCAGAGACGAGGCCAAGATGGTCGGCGGTATAGGACCTTGTGGAAAACAGTGTTGTTGTGCCCAATTTCTAGGAGAATTTGATCCTGTATCTATTAAAATGGCAAAGGAACAAAGCCTTTCGTTGAACCCAACCAAGATATCAGGTCTTTGTGGTAGACTCATGTGCTGCTTGAAATATGAGCATAATACATATGAAGAGCTGTTGAAAAATACGCCACAAACGGGCGCAATAGTTGTAACGCCTTTAGGTAAAGGTACCGTAGTAGATTCATACACACTTCTTGAAAGAGTAAAAGTGAAAGTTAAATTGAATGATGGTACCGAAGATTTACTTCAATATCAGATATCTGATATTGAAGTAACAGGTGAACTAGACCCAGCATATGTAAAAACTGAAGATAATAATCATAATATTTCAGACATGATAGGTTTGGATGATTAATATTAAAAATATCTTTAAATATTGATATGTTTCTGTTAGAATAAAAACGTAAGGAAACATAGGAGGTGAACAAAGTGGCTTATCATATTACTGATGATTGTATAGCTTGTGGTGCATGTCAACCAGAATGCCCAACAGATGCTATTTCAGAGGGAGATATTTATTCAATAGATCCAGAAAAGTGCATTGATTGTGGAGCTTGTGCAGGAGTATGTCCTGTAGACGCACCTCAACCAGAATAGAAGTACTTATAAAAGAGACCCTAAGGGTCTTTTTTTATAAAAAGACCCAATGTACAGTTCACAATTCACAATGCACAATTTAGACGGCCCCTGGCCGTCAAACTGCGACTAATGTTTTTTAGAGGGTTTTGGTCATTCTGAGTGTTAGCGAAGAATCTCAACCCAAACTGTCATTCTGAGCGTTAGCGAAGAATCTCGGGTTTTAATTGTGAACTGTGAACTGTGAATTGTGAATTGGTAGTGAATTGGTAGTGAATTTTGAACGGAGTGAAAAAATGAAAGAACGCATAGACATAGTTCCTGGAACAAATTACAAGATAATACAAAATAAGAGCAACTTCTCCTATGGAACTGATGCCATTTTTTTATCTGACTTTACTAAACCAAAAGGGTTGATAATGGACCTTGGTACAGGTACTGGCATCATTCCTCTAAGATTAATCGATAAAGGCAGTATAGACACGATATATGGTGTTGAGATACAGGAAGAAGTTGTAAACCTTGCCCAAATGAGTATTGAATTAAATGGACTTGAAGATAAAATAAAAATCTTACATATGGATATAAAAGAGCTGAACAAAAAATTTGGTAAAAATACCTTTGATGTCGTAACAACAAATCCTCCGTATATGAAAACAGGTGGAGCTATTATAAATGCCGATGAAAATTTCGCTATATCCAGACATGAAATAGCCTGCAACCTTGAGGATATAGTAAAAACGGCTAACTACCTTCTAAAGCCATTAGGAAAATTCTATATGGTACATAGACCAGATAGGCTTGTGGATATATTATATACTATGAGACAATATAAAATAGAACCAAAATACATAAGATTTGTTCAGCCAAAGATAAACAAAAAACCAAATCTATTACTTATTGAAGGATTAAAAGATGGGAAAAAAGATTTAAAATTCTATGACCCATTAATAGTGTATAATGAAGATGGAACCTATACAGATGAGATATATAAGATTTATAATATAGTTAAGAACTAAGAGTTAAGAACTAAGAACTAAGAGTTAAGAACTAAGAACTAAGAGTAAGAATTAAATGAAAACCCGAGATCCTTCGAAAGCAAGGCTAATCCTGTCCATCTCAGGATGACAGGGGGTGTCATTCCGAGTCTTCTTTTTTCATCATGAGCCTCTTTTGTTATCACGAGCGTTTTCATGTCATTCTGAGCGTTAGCGAAGAATCTCGGGTTTTGTCATTCCGAGCGAAGTCGAGGAATCTCGGGTCTAAAACCCGAAAGAATGACCCCAACAATTATGAATTATGAATTATGAATTGTGAACTGTGAATTGTGAACTGTGAATTGTGAATTGCTGTGAACTGTGAACTGTGAACTGTGAACTGTTGTAAACCGTGAATTGAAAGTTGGTGTTTTAATGGAATACGGAAAACTCTATATCTGCCCTACACCTATTGGCAATCTTGAAGATATAACGCTTAGGACGCTTCGGATACTTAGAGAAGTAGATATAATTGCATGTGAGGAT
>ENA-UOOM01000747-UOOM01000747.1-fermentation-metagenome-genome-assembly--contig:-NODE-747-length-34619-cov-6.991494_pt1 | contig 34619 bp, 32 predicted proteins | sample MGYA00245781_ERZ724031 | MGnify/ENA primary metagenome ERZ724031 (study PRJEB28704, sample SAMN03018317) | fermentation metagenome | biome: anthropogenic terrestrial biome; feature: soil; material... | reverse complement strand
CTTTGTGGACGCGAGGAGCGGTGCCACCATTGAGAATATCCGGACGCCTGAAACCGTGGATGTGGCAGTGGTCAAGACCTGGGAGGACGCTGACAACCAGGACGGGGTGAGGCCGGAGGGCATCGCCATCCAGCTGTGGGCCGATGGGGTGGACACAGGCGAGACCTTAACCCTGAATGCTGACAACAACTGGCGGGGCAGCTTCACGGGGCTTGACAGGTACAAGACGGGAAAAGAGGTTGTCTACACGGTGGCGGAAGCCGAACCGGGCAACGGCTACACATGGGCGGTCTCTGGGGATGCGGGCACAGGCTTTACGGTGACCAACCGCCGGACGCCTGAAACCCTGACGGTGGCCGGGCGCAAGACCTGGAACGATACCGGCAATCGGGATGGCAAGCGGCCGGAAAGCATCACGATCCGTCTATGGCATGGCGAGACAGAAATCGCGTCGAAAACCGTGAGGGAGGCGGATGGCTGGGCCTGGCAGTTCCCCGATCTGCCCAAGTATGCGGGTGGGGAGCTGGTGACCTACACCATCACGGAGGACGCGGTGAACCATTACACCGCCCAGGTGCAGGGCCATGATGTGGCAAACGCCTATGAGCCGCCGCAGCCGCCGGACCCGCCCACGCCCACTTACCCGACGCTGCGCGTGCCGCTGTCAGTGAAAAAGACGCTCAGAAACGGCAGCCTCAAGGCCGGCGCGTTTACCTTCCAGCTCAAGGACAGGCAAGGCAATGTGATTGAAGAGGCAAGCAACGCCGCGGACGGCACGGTGACTTTCTCTGAGCGCACCTTCAGCCGTGAGGTGAGCAACTGGATCTATACCATCCATGAGGTGCAGGGAACAGACCCCAAGATGCGGTATGACAGCACCGTATTCACCGTGAAGATCACCACCACGGCGGTGGGGGGCATGCTGGAGGCCAAGGTCAGCATCGAAAAGGACGGGAACCCTGTCGCAGGGGAGATGACCTTTGTCAACCAGCTGGAGATGCCGCCTACGGGCGACCGCAGCTATCTGGTGTTGGGCTTGCTGCTGGGCGCCTCTGTGCTGATGATGGGCGGTGCCTATGTGATCAGCCGCAGGCGCAGGAAAGAGGGCTGATCAGCCGCCTGGCGGAGCGACAATCTTATGAGGGAATAGAATCAAGGAGCTGCCGGGATGACGGCGGCTCCTTGGTTGATGGCGCAATGACCTGTTCAATCAACCAGCGTGGCGAAATAATCCTCCGGGGTTTCCGCCCGGCGTATCAGCCGGAAGCCGCCATCCGCCTGGTGCAGCACCTCGGCGGAGCGCAGGCGGCCGTTGTACTGGTAGCCCATGGACCAGCCGTGGGCGCCAGCATCATGGAGCACCACCAGGTCCCCCCGGTCAATGGGTGGGAGAGCGCGGTTGGTGGCGAACTTGTCGTTGTTTTCGCACAGGGCGCCGGTGAGGTCATAGGTTTCGCTCAGGGGCAGGTGCCCTTTGCCCACCACGCTGATGTGGTGGTAGGCACCGTACATGGCCGGGCGCATGAGGTTGGCGGCCGAGGCGTCCAGGCCGATGAAGACCTTGTGGCCATCCTTGCGGTGTACCGCCCGGGTGACCAGAAAACCATGGGGCCCGGTCATGAAGCGGCCCAGCTCTGTCTTGATGGCGACGGTGCCATCCGGGCCAAAATGGCGCAGGCAGGCGGCCTTCACCCCCTCCCCGGCAGCCCGGATATCCACAGCCTGATCCTCTGGCCGGTAGGGGATGCCGATGCCGCCGGAGAGGTTGACAAAGGCGAAGTCAAGCCTGGTTTGGGCTTTCAGCTCAAGCCCCAGGCCAAACAGATAATCCGCCTGGGCGGGGTAGTAGGCGGGGTTTAAGGAATTGCTGGCCAGCATGGCGTGCAGGCCAAAACGCCGGACGCCCAGGTCGCGCAGCTTGAGAAGCCCTGCGGCCAGGTCCTTTGGCATCCAGCCAAACTTGCTCTCCTGGGGGCTGCCCATGAAGAGGTTGTCGCCGTGCAGCTGGGGCCCCGGGTTGACCCGGAGGCTGATGGCCTCGGGAATGCCGCCGTTTTCCGCCAGGGTATCGATGTCGCTGGGGTCATCCAGGTTGATGAGGGCGCCCAGCCGCCTGGCCAGGGTGAACTCATGGGGCGGCATGGCGTTGGCGGAGAACATGATATCCTCCCCCGCGGCCCCCACGCGCTGGGCCAGGAGCAGCTCGGTTTGGGAGGAGCAGTCAAGCCCGCAGCCCTCCTCCATGAGGATTTTCAGGATCTCCGGGTTGGGCAGCGCCTTGACGGCGAAATACTCCTTAAAATCAGGCGCCCAGGCAAAGGCCTGGTTGACACGCCTGGCGGTTTCACGGATGCCCGCCTCATCGTACAGATAAAAGGGGGTGGGAAATTGGTTTGCCGCGGCCTCAAACACCGCATCGGGAATGGCAAAGTTCGGCAAGGTCTTTCCTCCAGAAATACAAAATGCCCGTCCAGTATAACGCGAAACAAAGCCCCGGTGGCGTCGCCGGGGCAAAAAAACGGAAAAGATACGATATTTGTTACAGACTGCGCTGCATGGAGACGACAGTGTATGACTGGGTTTTTGTGATAACACCGGTTGGGTTAAAGTGGTTGTTTTGCCAAAAGCGCTCCGCTTGTGTGTTGCCTTGCGCGTATCCCAGATGGAGGGATTGATAGTGCGGTTTGAGGAACCTTGCTGTCTCTTCCATGATCCGGGTGCCTGTCCCTTGTCTCTGCCAGGCTTTATCCACCATGAAAAAACCGATGAATGCGGCGTTCTCATGTGGGAAGCCAGCGATCAGGTCCATGACCGCGATCAGCGTCCACCCCTTCCAGAAACCCAGATAATGCTTGTTCCCTGCCTTGGTCCCCGGCGGCAAGGCGACCAGGTCATCCCGGATGCTATCCTCTGTCACCTGGGGCGGACAGTGGCGGTAATACGCGGGGTTTCCTGAGCAGAGGCTAAAAACACGGGGAATATCTTCCTGTCTAATATGGCTGACGGTGAAGGTTTCAGACAGCCCTTGTATGTTCAGACCACACATCATCCCAGCGCCACATCCAGAATCATCATCACGGTAAAGCCCAGTGCCACGCCGATGACGCCGATGTTGGAGTGGCCGCCCTCCTGAAGGTCCGGGATGAGCTCCTCCACCACCACATAGATCATGGCGCCGGCGGCAAAGGCCAGCAGGTAGGGCAGCACCGGCACCATGATGCTGGTGAGAAAGATGGTGAGGATGGCGGCCACCGGCTCCACAATGCCGGAGGCTGTGCCATACCACAGGGCCTTGCCCTTGGGCATGCCGGAGGCCTTGAGCGGCAGCGAGATGATGGCGCCCTCCGGCACGTTTTGGAGTGCTATGCCGATGGCCAGCGCCAGGGCTGAGGCCCAGGTGATGCCAGGCTCCCCGATGGCAAGCCCTGCAAAGACCACGCCCACCGCCATGCCCTCAGGGATGTTGTGCAGCGTCACCGCCAGCATCAGCATGGTGTTTTTCCGGGCATGGGAGGGCAGGCCCTCCGGCTCGTCCGAGCCCTGATGCTGGTGGGGGATGAGGGTATCCAGCAGCAGCAGAAAGCCCATGCCCATGAGGAAGCCCACCGCCGGGGGCAGCCAGGGCAGGGCGCCCAATGCCTCTGACTTCTCTATGGCGGGCAGGAGCAGCGACCAGACTGAGGCCGCGATCATGACGCCGGAGGCAAAGCCCAGCATGATTTTGCGGAACCAATCCTTCATCTCGCCCTTGAGGAAGATCACCAGGGCGGCGCCGATGAAGGTGCCGATGAAGGGGATCAGGATGCCGAAGAGGATGTTGCCTGTGAGCATGGGGAAAACCTCGTTTCTGTTTATTCTGTAAACACCCTGGCCCCTGGCGCCGCCTCAAGCGGCAGGGCGCGCCAGGCGGGGTATGGGGCAAGGGCGGCTGCCATGCGGCCGGGGAAGGCCGGGTCATGGTGCAGGCACAGCAGGCTGGGGCCAGCCCCGCTGATGACACAGGCGTCTGCCCCCCTGTCCCGGGCCAGACGGGCCAGGGCCGCGCCATCCTCAACCAGCGGGAAGCGGTAGGGCTGGTGCAGCCGGTCCTGGCAGGCATCGCCCAGCAGGTGGAAGGCGCCCGCTTCCAGGGATTTAATGAGGAAGGCAGCCCGGGAGAGGTTAAACACCGCGTCCTCTCTGGCGAAGCGCTCCGGCAATGCCCGGCGCGCCCGGGCGGTTTCCAGGGGGAAATCCGGCACCAGAGCCACGGCGCACAGCGCCGGATGGGGCGTGACGGGCAGGCTGCGCACCGTTTCCCCTGCCATGATGCTGACCCGGATGCCGCCATAGACCGCGGCGGCGGCGTTGTCCGGATGGCCTTCCAGCTGGGCGCAGAGGGTGAGCGCATCCTCGGGCGTCAGCGGGCTGTTGAGCAGGGCGCCCGCGGCCAGGACGCCCGCGGTGACGCAGGCTGCGCTGCTGCCCAGGCCCCGGGCCGGGGGGATATCAGAGCGCACATCAATGGCAAGCCCCGGCACATGTTTGCCCAGGGCCTGGGCAGCATGGACAAAGGCGCGGTAGATGAGGTTATCCGGGGTGGCGAATTCCTCCGGGCAGCCGGTGATAAGAAGGCCGCTGTCACGGGGGGCAAAACCTATCTCCGCATAAAGCGACAGGGCCATGCCCAGGCAGTCAAAGCCGGGGCCCAGGTTGGCGGAGGTAGCTGGCACGCGGATCCTCACCATATCCGGGCCTCCTGAAAGGCGGCGGCGGGGATGTCGGCCGGGTCGATCACCTGATGCCTGATATCCGGTGCGCCCGGAAGCCAGGCAAGAGACAGGGGAATGGACAACCCGGTTTTTTGGGCCAGCTGCCCCATGGCAACAAGCCCATCGGGGATGGGGGCCGCACCCAGGGCAGACAGCACCGCCTGGGGAAATTTGAAGGGCGAGGCCGTTGCCGCCAGGAGCACGGGCCCCTGGGGCAGTTGATCCTTCAGCCGCTGCCAGGCATGCCAGGCCACCGCGGCGTGGGGGTCCAGCACATAGCGGTCATCCTCCCATGCCTGGCGGATGGCGGCCTGGGTGTCCTCCTCCGTGGCGCTGATGGCCATGAAATCCGCCTGAACCTGCGCAAGCGCGCTGGCGGGCAGCTGGTAGTGCCCCTGATCCTTCAGGCGCTGCATCAGCCCCGCCACATAACCGCTGTCACCACCTGTGGCCAGGTGCAGCAGCCTTTCCACATTGCTGGACACCAGGATATCCATGGAGGGGGAGAGAGAGAGGTGCAGCTTCCGCCGCCTGTCATACAGGCCTGTGGTGATAAAATCGGTGAGCACCCGGTTCTGGTTGGAGGCGCAGACCAGCATACCCAGGGGCAGGCCCATGCGCTTGGCCAGGTAGGCGGCCAGGATGTCGCCGAAGTTGCCGCTGGGCACCACCACATGAAGCGCTTCCCCAGCCGCCAATTTCCCCCGGCGCACCAGGTGTTTATAGGCGCTGATGTAATACACCACCTGGGGCACCAGGCGGCCGATGTTGATGGAGTTGGCACTGGATAGCATCAGGTCATCCGGCAGCCCGGCCGCTGCCGCCCCGGCAAAGGCAAGCTTCACCCCAGCCTGGGCGGCATCAAAATCCCCCCGGATGGCAAAGGCAAAGAGATTGTCCCCCGGCATGCGGCGCATCTGCGCCCGCTGCACGGGGCTCACCCCCTCCTGGGGGTAGAACACCACCGCCCGGGTGCCGGGCAGATTTCGGAAGCCCGCCATGGCGGCGGAGCCGGTGTCCCCGCTGGTGGCGGTGAGGATGAGGATGCGCTGGCCCGGCATCAGCTGATCCCGGGCGGAAACCATCAGCCGGGGCAATACGCACAGGGCCAGGTCTTTAAAGGCGGCGGTGGGACCGTGGAACAGCTCCAGCACATGGGCCTTGCCCAGGGAGATGACCGGGGCCACCTGGGGGCTGTCAAAAAGCTCCCCATAGGCTGCCTGGGCGATATCCTCCAGCGTCTGTTGGGCAAAACCCGGCAGCAGCCGGGCAAATACCGCACCCGCCAGGGCCGGGTACGCCTCGGGCAGGGCCTGCCAATCAAGCGGTGGCCAGGCCTCGGGTACATACAGCCCGCCATCGGGCGCTATGCCCCTAAGCACCGCCTCGGGCGCAAGAACAGCCGGACTTTGACCCCGGGTGCTGATAAAGCGCATAGTCGCCTCCGCAAAATGATTGACCCTATTGTAATCAGCGCGCCATACAGCGTCAACCGGGCTTGCGCAAAAGCGCCGCCGGGGTACAATGGGAGGGAGGAGGCTTTGAATGAAAACACATCTGCGTGTAGGCATGTGCCTGCTGCTCATCGGGCTGATGCTAAGCCCCTTTGGTGCAGGGGCCCAGGCCCCGCCCTTTGAGGTCACCACCCCGCCGCCGTTTGCTGGCTGGCCGCCCCGGACCGGGGAGGGTTATCTGCTGGTGGACGGCGCGCACCCGGCCCCGGAGTTCGTCTTTCAGGACGCGGAGGCGGGGCAGTTTATCTACCTGTCGGAAACCTTGCAGGTGGAGATCACCCGGCATTCTGCCCGGGTGGACCGGCGGGATCTGGTGTGGTTCATGGCGGACATCCGGTTTAAGGAGGGCCAGGCCTTCAGGGCCTATTCCGCTGACCCCAAGCGCCCCTCCCGCGCCCAGGACAGGCCTGAGAACATCGCCCGGAAAAACCAGGTGGTCTATGCCCAAAACGGCGATCTGTTTTCCTTCAGGGTGTATAACAAGGAGCGAAAGGGCCTGATCATCAGGGATGGCAAGGTGCTGTATGAGGACACCTACACCCGCCCGGTGGCCAAGATCCCGCCGCTGGATGAGCTGGCGCTGTTCCCTGACGGGCACATCGAGATGCGCACGCCGGGGGAATACACCGCCCAGGACTACCTGAGCGCCGGGGCCACGGACGTGCTGGCCTTTGGGCCCATCCTGTTTAGGGACCGGGTGAAGGACGGGCGCCTTGACAAGAGCTTCACCCACCGGGAGCCCCGCAGCGCCATCGGCGTGGTAGGGCCGGGGCACTTGATCGGCATCATGGTGGAGGGGCGCAACAAGCGCTCGGCCGGGGCGCCGCTGCGCTTTGTGGCCGACCGGCTGCTGGAGGCGGGCTGCCATGAGGCCTTCACCCTGGACGGCGGGCAGACCGCCGCCATGATCTTCATGGGCAAAAACGTGATGGATCCGGGCATCTACAGCGGCTATCAGAAGGCCCGCAAGCAGCAGGACATCGTGGGGATCGGCCAATGGATCAAAGGGCCTGATTAAACCGGTTCAATCCGGCAGCGGGTGGGCTTCGCCCTCCGATACCTTCCTGAATATACTCCTTTGACAGTCTGGGTTTTGCCCGGCGGCTATTCGGCTGCCGGGCGAAACTTTTTTTGCCGCTTTGTTTGAAGGCTGTTTTACAGGGTATTATAGTTTTATTCTAATTTTAGATTAATTCTAAATTTTGAAAGGACAAAGAAAGATGAAGCACAGGCCGGAGATGACCCAGGAGGAACTGATGCAGAAGCTGCGGAAGCATGGGATATCCATCACCCAGCAGCGCCTGGTGGTGCTCAGGTGCCTTATGGAGGCGGAGGGGCACCCGGATGCCGAGGAGATCTACGCCGCGGTGGGCAAGCAGGACCAGGTGATCTCCATGGCCACGGTGTATAACACCCTGAACCTCTTTGCCGCCAAGGGCATGCTCAGCACCCTGGAGATCGACGGGCATACCCTGCGTTTTGACAAGGAAACCGCGCCCCATGGGCATTTCCAGTGCGCGGCCTGCGGCGCCATCTTCAACTTCCCGGTTGAGATGGAGGCGCTGGGTGAAGCGCTGCCCGGTTTTCTGGTCACCAAGCAGGATGTCTACTTGAAAGGCATTTGCCCCGCCTGCCGGGAAGCCGGTGGACGGGAGGATGATACAGATAGGCAAACAGACAGACCCAACAAAAATAAGGAGGAAACACAATGAAAAACCCCATGGACAAGAACAACCTGGGCGAACCCTTACCCAGCCGCAACGACCACGTCGGGGAGCACCCCGGCCTTAAAACCGCCCAGGGAGCGCCCGTGGCCAACAACCAGGACGTGATGACCGCAGGGCCAAGGGGCCCGCTGACGATGCAGGATGTCTGGTTTCTGGAGAAGATGGCGCACTTTGACCGGGAGGTGATCCCTGAGCGGCGCATGCACGCCAAGGGCTCCGGCGCCTTTGGCACTTTCACCGTCACCCATGACATCACCCAGTACACCAAGGCCAGGATCTTCTCCGAAGTTGGCAAGAAGACCGAGATGTTCGCCCGGTTTTCCACCGTGGCCGGTGAGCGGGGCGCCGCGGACGCGGAGCGGGACATCCGCGGCTTTGCCCTCAAGTTCTACACCGAGGAAGGCAACTGGGACCTGGTGGGCAACAACACCCCGGTGTTCTTCTTCCGGGATCCGCTGAAGTTTATGGACTTAAACCACGCCGTCAAGCGCGACCCGCGCACCAACATGCGCAGCCCCAACACCAACTGGGACTTCTGGTCCTCACTCCCCGAGGCGCTGCTTCAAGTCACCATCATCATGGGCGACCGGGGCATCCCCTCCAGCTACCGGCACATGCACGGCTTTTCCAGCCACGCTTATAGCCTGATCAGCGCTGAGAACAAGCGGGTGTGGGTGAAGTTCCACTTCCGCAGCCAGCAGGGCATCCGGAACCTCACCGACCAGGAGGCGGGCAAGGTGGTGGGCATGGACAGGGAGAGCCACCAGCGGGACCTGTACGAGGCCATTGAAAAGGGCAAATTCCCCAAGTGGAAGATGTACATCCAGGTGATGACAGAGGAAGAGGCCGACGCCATGGCCAACAACCCCTTTGACCTGACCAAGATGTGGCTGAAGAAGGATTATCCACTGATTCCCGTGGGCGAGTTTGAGCTCAACCGCAACCCCGCCAACTACTTTGCCGATGTGGAGCAGGCAGCTTTCGCGCCCTCCAATGTGGTGCCGGGCATCAGCTTCTCCCCTGACCGGATGCTCCAGGGGCGCCTGTTCTCCTATGGCGATGCCCAGCGCTACCGCCTGGGGGTCAACCACTTCCAGATTCCGGTCAACAGCCCCAGGGGCGTCAAAAACCCCCACCCCTTCCACCGGGACGGCCAGATGCGGGTGGACGGCAACCTGGGCAGCGAGATTCACATCGAACCCAACTCCTATGGCAACTGGACCGAGCATCCCCAGCACGATAACCCGGTGGAAAAAACCGGCGGGGATGTTTACCGGTATGATTTCAGGGCGGATGACCACGACTATTACACCCAGCCGGGGCTGCTCTTCCGCGCCATGACGCAGGAACAGCAGCAGGTGCTCTTTGACAACACCGCCCGGAACATGGGGGACTCCACCCTTCAGATCAAACACCGCCACATCGCTAACTGCTACCAGGCCGACCCCGCCTACGGCCAGGGCGTCGCAAAGGCCATGGGCATTGACCTTGTGGACGTGGACCTGAACCTGCCCAAGCGGGATTCCCGGGAGAACAACCACAAGGCCAACAACGCCCACCCGGAGCTGAACCAGCCCACCAAGCCGGTTGACCCCGGCCGGGAGATTGACACCAACGGCCCTGACTATATCGCGCCTGAGAGCGATCCCTGGCTGCTGTAAGGGCAATTTAGGGGGCAAAGGAAACGGCGGGGCATCTTTTTTGAAAAAGATGCCCCGCGTGAAAACTCGCTCATCTTGGTGGGTACGCCTAATGTTAGATAAAATGAGGAAGCAACAGCTAAGGATTATATCACTGTATAATATCAATTCATCAATAAAAACTTATTGATGTGGCTATAAGCCATCATTTGAACTTTCTTTATTCATATAGTTGTTCATCTCTTTGATAAAGTCTTTACTATAATAGGCTACCCATACTGTCGGCCCAAATTTTAGAGATTCTATACTTGAATACATTTTTGCCAAATCATCATTCATCAAAATTTCAATATAAACATCCTGCAGTTTCTCCCATGATGCTAATCTCTGATAGAGTCCTTGTTGCGCAGCAGTAGCTTCGGTGTAGATTTTTTTGTAATCATCGTTTTTCCAGTGTGAGAGTTGCCGAGTAGGATTTCCATATTTTTTCTTGATTGCATTTAACAAATCATCATAATCTAATAGCATTTGATGGGACATTAACATGCTATATGATGGTGTAAAATACATAATGCTCCCTAAACCTTTAAAATTGGTTGAGGACTCCGAAGGTTCAATTACGAAAAAGACATGTAATGCTAAGCTTGCAACGGTGACATCTTTATACCAAAGGGTTATGTTATCTCCAGCGGATGTGTATGTATCTATTTCTATGTATTCGGAATACCCTTCGTCAGCCATAAGCGCAATAATTTCTTTAGCATTCATACCCCACTTGATTCCATTTCGGATGGAAAACTCTTTCGCTTCTATGCTCAGTGGAAATAACAGACAGAAAATGCAAACAGCAGCCAGAATTCGTTTCATAAGTCACCTCCAGATCATTAATCAGATTAAATAAACATATTGCTGCTTCAAGACAAATTCGGTGATTGATATTCTTTGTTGCACAATACAAAGCATGGGGGCAGTTCAAAGATCATAGAAGGTTCTCGAAGCACAGAGACTGAAATAATTATCTTGGATTTATCGATATTTCTCTCTTATTCCGTCACCGGCGCAAAGGGCTGATACTCGCTGTTTTTGAAGATGTCAAAGATCACGAAATACCGGGGATGCTCCCGCCAGCCGCCCAGGGTGGAGTAGTGGGTGTGGTCGATGTGGCAGCCCGGCAGGGTGGCTTTCAGGTGGGCGACCAGATCCTTGGGAATGGGGTCGGAGGCGGAATAGTTGTTGCTGTTGTATATCCATAGCCGCTCCAGGGTGGTTAGGGTATCCAGGGGGCTGTAGTCCTTGACGTAGTTGAAACAGATATTCAGGTCCAGCACATGCTTCATGTCAGAAAGCGGGCTGATGTCCCGGATCTTGTTTTTGAACAGCTCCACATATTCCAGGTTGGGCAGGTTTTTGAGGACGCTGATGTCCTCAATCTGGTTGATGGCCAGGATCAGCACGCGCAGCTCGGTCAAATCCTTGATAAAATCGATGCTGGTGATGGCGTTGTGGCCCAGATCCAGGGCTTGAAGGTTTTTGCAGTATTTGATGGGCTCAAAATCCTGGCTGGTGTGCTGGGGGGCCCGGTTGTTGTGCAGGGTGGAAAAAGCGGTGGCATCGGTGCGGAGGGTATGCTCCTTGATGCGGATGGTCCAGCCAAAGAAGATATCAGGATAGCGGGCGGCCAGGGTGTCCATGGTTTGGGGGGTCACCCTGGTTTCAAACATGTCGACGCGCGTGAGCTGCGGCAGCTGGTCCAGCGCTGCCATCAGCGCGTCCAGGTCATCCGCCTGGTAGGCACCCAGGTCGATATACTCCGCATGCAGGCTGATGCGCTGGCCGAAAGCCTCCAGGCTGTCCCCCTGGCCGGCCAGGGCGGGGAGCAGGATCACCATCAGCGCCGCCAGCAGGCAGCTTGCGATCAAGTGTCTTTTTTGTCTTAACATGGCGCTGTTTCCTTTTCTTTTATTCGCTTTCATTCTAACTGGGAAACGCTTCTGATGTCAATTCGCGGCAATTGACAGGGCCGTCCGTTTTCCCCTACAATATCCACAATGAAACTGGGAGGACACTGTATGCCCTTGATCAAGCGTTGCTGTGGGTTGTTGCTGGCCCTGACTTTTTTTTTGACGGCTGGCGGAATGGCTTTGGCCGAGATAGCGCCGCTGCCCATTGATGATTCGCCGGGGCATCCGCCCATTGCCGAGGGCTATCTGAGCGATTTGGAATATGAGGATCCTTCCATCCGCGTCACCATTGAGACCGGGCGCGAGTTCAACACCAACTACTGGCTGGCCCGCATCTCCATCAAGGACCCCAGCCAACTGCGCACCACCTCCGCCAACGGCTTTGACGGCACCCGCACCGTGGCCGGCAAAACCCTGGCCCGGCGCATGAAGGCGGTATTTGCCATCAATGGCGACTATTTTTCCTACCGTAACGATGGCTTCCTGATCCGACAGGGCGTGCAGTACCGGGACCTGCCCTCCGGCAAGCGGGATGTGATGCTGCTTGACGAAAATGGGGACATGCACATCGTGCGCCGCGCCACGGCGGAGACCCTGGCGCCCTATATGGAAAAGAACATCATCAACTCCTTCAACTTCGGCCCCGCCCTGGTGGTGGATGGCGAGAAGATGCGGGGCTTTATCGACAATGATGACGCGGCGCTGCTGGGCCGCCAGCGCATGGGCCTGGCCCAGGTGAAAAAGGGAGAGCTGGACTACATCGCCCTGGCCTGCACAGGGCCCAAGTGGGGCAACTCCGGCTGGACGCTGGACCAGTTTGCCCAGATGATGAAGCGCCTGGATGTGGAGAACGCCTACAACCTGGACGGGGGCAACTCCACCATGGTGATGTTCAAGGGCGATTATGTGAACCGCATCAACGAGGAGACCATGCGCACCATCTCCGATATCATCTACTTTGCCAGCGCCTGGCCGGGGGAGGGGGAGTAGCCGCTGCCGCCTGAAAGCCTATACCTGACGATTCTTTTTGCGGCGGCCCTTTTAAGCGCTGCCGTATTTGGCTGTGCGCTCAAATGGCGCGGGCAGCCGCGCGGCACCTGCCTGGCGGCACCGGCTCTGGCGGTGGCGGCGGGCTTTGTGGGGGCGCGGCTTTTTTATTTCCTGGTGCGCTCCGCCTTCCTGGTGCCCATGTATGGCTGGGGCGCTTTGTTTTCCCTGCCCTATGACGGCATGGCCCTGGGCGGGGCGGTGGCCGGGGCCTTCCTTTCGGTGTGGCTGATGGAAAAGGCGCTGAAGTTGAAGCCCTTCACGCTGCTGGATGCGCTGGCCCCCGCCGGAATGCTCATGGCGCTTCTGGCCAGGCTGGGAGAGTTTTTTGTCAGCTTTGGCCAAGGCGCCTATGTGGAAAATGCCGGGCACCAGTTTTTTCCTCTGGCGGTTGCAAACCAGTGGGAGGAATGGTACTACGCGGTCTTCATGCTGGAGGCGCTCATCGCCCTGGCCTGCTTGATTTATGCTCTGAGGATGCGAAAACACCCCGCCGGGCGGCGGGTGCTTTTAACGCTGACGCTGTTTCTGCTGGGCCAGATCTTTGCCGAGAGCCTCCGGGCTGAAAGCCTCAAATGGGGCTTTGTCAGGGTGCACCAGCTGTTTTCCGTGCTGGGGGTAGCGGGGGTGCTGGTCTATTACGCCGCGGGGGCCCGCCGCCGGGGCGCCCCGATCGCCGCTCTCATGCTGCGCTTCGCCCTGCCCTTTCTGCTGGGCGTGGCCGCCCTCATCGGCCTGGAGTTCGCCTTTGACAAATGGGAGGAGGCGCCCAACTGGGCGCTTTACATGGGGATGGCGGCGGTGCTGATTGGCATGGGCAGCCTGGTGTTTGGGGCGGAGAAAGCAGATAAGGTATGACAAACAAAATCGCCCTTGTGGTCTATCCCCAATTCAGCATGCAGGAGATTGCCACATTAAGCGGCCTGTTCCGCTGGTATTTTGACAGCCCTACGGTGGTGTTCTCCAAGGACCTGAAACCGGTGCTGTCAGAGGAGGGCATCCAGGTGCTGCCCGAGAAAACCTATGACGCGTTTCGTGTTGCTGACTATGACTGTCTGATCCTGCCGGGTTGCAGCGATTTCAGAGAGTCCATCGGCGATGAAGCGCTGATGCGCTTTCTCCGGCAGTTCAAGCAGCACCCGGGCTTTGTGATTGGTGCTATTTGTGCAGGCCCCATTTACCTGGCCCGGGCCGGGCTGCTGGAGGACAGGAAGTTCACCTCCTCCCTGTTTGTGGAGATGATTGAGCGTTTTTCCTTTATCCAGGCGGAGAACATGGTCTATGCCCCGATTGTGGAGGAGGGGAACATCCTGACCGCCACGGGGGACGCATACCGGGAGTTTGCCATCGCCATGGCCAGAAAACTGGGCTACCAATGCTCTGACCGGGCCTATGCCGGCGTGCCTTTTGACTGGAAGCCGGAGACCTACAAACACAACCTGAACCCTGAGGGCATGGCGCAATTTGTGGAGGCCTATGGGGCGTACCTCAGATAGCCTTGTCCCTTCATCCCTTATCCTGTATACTATTTCCCATGTCCGATGATGATGAAAAGGCGGTGTCCCATGGTTAACGGCAAGGATTTCACCCAGGCGCTGTCTTTGCGCGTGCTCTCCCCCAGCACCCAGACGGTGTGGCCGATTGATTCCCCGGAGCTCAACCGCCCGGGGCTGGAGCTGACGGGGTATTATGAGCACTTCGCCTATGAGCGGCCCCAGGTGATCGGCAACGCGGAGATGGGCTATTTGATGAGCCTGTCCAAAGCCAAGCGCAGGCAGAAGCTGGAGGCCTTCTTCGCCTACCAAATCCCCTGCCTGGTGGTGTGCCGGGGGCTGACGCCGCCGGAGGAGATGCTGGAGCTGGCCGGTGAAAAGGACGTGCCGGTGCTGGGCTCTGATGAGTCCACCACGCGGTTTATCGTCAGTGCCATCATGCACCTGACCAGGCTCCTGGCGCCCCACTCAACGCTGCACGCGGTATTGGTGGATGTGTATGGGGTGGGGGTTCTCATCACCGGGGAATCCGGCGTGGGCAAGAGTGAATCGGCGCTGGAGCTGATCAAAAGGGGACACCAGCTGGTGGCGGACGATGTGGTGGACATCTGCCGGGTGAATGACAACCGCCTGGTGGGCGAGTCGCCGGAGGCCATCCGCCACTTCATGGAGATCCGGGGCGTGGGCATCATCGATATCCGCGCCATGTACGGCATCAGCGCGGTGCTGATGAGCAAGTCCATCGACATGGAGATCCACCTGGAGCCCTGGATAGAGAAGAAGGAATATGACCGGCTGGGATTGGATGAGGATTTCTCCACGATCATGGACGTGAAAATCCCCAAGCTGGTGATCCCGGTGAAGCCGGGGCGCAACCTGGCCATCATCATTGAGATCGCCGCCCGCAACCACAGCCTCAAGCGCCTGGGCTATTCCGCGGCGCAGGAGCTGGACAAGCGCCTCACCGACATGGCGCAGCAGGGGATGGAGGACGCGTGATGAGGCGGTATATCGGCATCGACCTGGGCGGCACCAAGATCGCCGCTGGCGTCACCGATGAGAGGGGCCGCATCCTGGCCAAGGCGGAGTCGGCCACGCTGGCCGGCCGCCCTTACCCGGAGGTGGTGCGGGACATGGCCGCAAGCGCCCTTCGCGCGATGGAGGAAGCCGGGTGCACGGCGGAGGAAGTGGAAGCCATTGGCATCGGCATCCCCGGCATTGCCGAGAACAAAACCGGCACGGTGATCTTCTGCACCAACCTGGGCTGGCACGATGTGCCGCTGCGGGCTGAGCTTGCCCAATACATCAACAAGCCCATCTACATCGACAACGACGCCACGGTGGCGGGCTTTGCCGAATCGGTGGCGGGCATCAGCCAGGGGGCTGGCTGCAGCGTGTTTATGACCCTGGGCACAGGCGTTGGCGGCGGCATTGTGATTGACGGCAAGCCCTGGGCCGGGGTGCACGGCGTGGCCAGCGAAATTGGCCACCTCACCATGGTGATTGACGGCATCCCCTGCACCTGCGGCAAATCCGGCTGCCTGGAGCGCTACTGTTCCGCCACGGCGCTGATCCGCATGGGGCAGGAGGCGGCGGTGAAGCATCCGGACAGCCAGATCGCCCGGGAGGCGGGGCAGGACCCCAGCCGGATCAACGGCAAGCTGGTCATCGACTGCGCCAAGGCGGGGGACCCCACGGCGCTGGAGGTATTCAATGAATACACCCGCTACCTGGCCCTGGCGGTCAACAACGTGATCTCCTTTCTGGATCCGGAGATCGTGGTGCTGGGCGGGGGCATCAGCAACGCCGGGGGTTTTTTGCTGGAGGCTGTGCGGCGCTGGATCCCCAGTTTCCTGATGTTCAAAACCATGCCCTACCCCCGGATAGAGCTGGCGGTGCTGGGAAACCAGGCCGGCATCATCGGGGCGGCCATGCTTGCCAAATCCATCAAAGAAGAAGGAGAAGCCTATGCCAGTGACCAAGATCGCTGAACTATACCGGGAGTTACCCCCTGAGGGCCAGGAGGTGACCGTCAGGGGCTGGGTGCGCACGCTGCGCGACAGCAAAGCCTTTGCCTTTATTGAACTAAACGATGGTTCCTCGTTTCGCAACCTCCAGGTGGTGTGTGATGAGGCGCTTTCAAACTTCGCCCAGGTGACCAGGATTTCACTGGCCACCTCCCTTCAGGTGCGGGGAAACCTGGTGCACACCCCCCAGATGAAGCAGCCCTTTGAGTTGAAGGCCACGGAAGTGACGGTGCTTCATGCCTGTGACGCGGACTATCCGCTGCAAAAAAAGCGGCACAGCTTTGAATACCTGCGCACCATTGCCCACCTCAGGCCCCGCACCAATACCTTTTTTGCGGTGTTCCGCATCCGTTCCATCGCGGCCCAGGCCATCCACGCCTTCTTTGCGCGCCGTGGCTTTGTGTATGTGAACACCCCCATCATCACCACCAGTGACGCCGAGGGGGCGGGGGAGATGTTTCATGTGACCACCCTGGACCTGGACAAACTGCCCAAGACCCAGGAGGGTCAGGTGGACTACGGCCAGGATTTTTTCGGCAAGCCCGCTTCCCTCACCGTATCAGGCCAGCTTCAGGCGGAGGCCTATGCCCTGGCCTTTAGCGACGTGTACACCTTTGGCCCCACCTTCAGGGCTGAGAACAGCAACACCGCCCGCCACGCGGCGGAATTCTGGATGGTGGAGCCGGAAATTGCCTTTGCCGACCTGGCAGATGACATGGCCCTGGCGGAGGACATGGTGCGGGAAGTGATCGGCGAGGTGATGGAAAAAGCCCCGGACGAGCTGAACTTTTTAAACAGCTTTGTGGACAAGGAGCTGCTGGCCCGCCTAAACCATGTGAAGGACAGCGCCTTTGGCCGGGTCACCTACACCGAGGCGGTGGAGATACTCAAGGCCTCAGGGCAAAAATTTGACTATCCCGTATCCTGGGGCATTGACCTGCAAACCGAGCATGAGCGCTACCTGACCGAGCAGCACTTCAAGCGCCCGGTGTTTGTCACCGATTACCCCAAGGATATCAAAGCCTTCTATATGCGCCAGAACGAGGACGGCAAGACGGTGGCCGCCATGGACCTGATGGTGCCTGGTATTGGCGAGATGATCGGCGGAAGCCAGCGTGAGGAGCGCTATGACAGGCTCCTTTCCCGCATCCAGGAGATGGGCCTGGCGGAAGAGGAATACGGCTGGTATCTGGATCTCAGGCGCTTTGGCTCTGTCAAGCACGCGGGCTTTGGCCTGGGCTTTGAGCGTTTTGTGATGTATCTGACCGGCATTTCAAACATCCGGGACGTGCTGTCCTTTCCCCGGACGGTGGGGCACGCGGCGTTCTGATGGATGGGATATAAAAACACAGGGCCGGTGCAGACAGTTGCGCCGGCCCTGAAAAGCGTGTTGCACAGGGGCCGCTTACTCCGGCCGCGGCACCGCGTCAAAAATGGCCTGGGGGTCTTCGCCCAGCAAGGCGACCCGGACGATGGCGTTGCCATAGGTTTCCAGCAGCAGGCCCACCATGCCCACGCAGATGTGCAGCTCTTCTTCCCCCGGGTAGACCGAGAGGGTCAGGATATCCGCGCTGCTGATGATCTGCCCGGTGTCCATGTCCATGTACAGATGCGCCCAGGAGCTGTCCCAGTTGATGAGGGTGATGAGCTTGGCCATCTTCACCCGGTTCTCCTCCGCCGCAAAGATGCTGGGGAAAGCGCTCACCATGAGCAGGTCTGCACTCAGATTGATGGTGACGGAGCTGGGCGGCAGCGTGTTATCCGCCGGCACTTCGAAGGTGAAGGAATGCGGGTTCTCGCGGTAGGAGAAGCGGTAGCCCTGGGTGGTGAGGTAATGATCCACCAGCGCCGTCAGGTGGGCGATGCGGGCTTCCTCCGTGTCGTTCCCCACGGGCTGCGCCAGGGCAGCGCCACACAGCATCACCAGGGCCAGGCAGAGGGGCAGCAGGCGTCTTAATGTCATATCATGGCCTCCTTGCACGTCACAGGCTGCGGGCGGGGGAAAGCGTGGTGACCGGCAGCGCTTCAGAAGGGCTCATGCCCAGCAGCGCCACCTTTGCCAAAGCGTCGCCATAGGACGACAGCAGGTTTTGGGTGAAAAAGAGCTGGGCGCCCACCTCCGGGACGCCTGGGAGCACCCCTTCCACGATGATGCGTGAATAGGCCAATAACCGCCCGTCCTGATAGTCCATCTGCAACTGGGCGAAGGAATGGTCCCAGTTGATACGGGTTTGCAGCTCCGCCATGCTGTCACGGTATTCCGCCCGGACGCTGATGGTCGGGTAGCAGTAAAAGGCAACCATGTCCTGATACAGGTCGATGTACATATAGGCGCTGCTCAGCGCGCCCTCAAGCTGCACATCCAGGTAAAAGGAGTTGTTCTCCTCATCATAGCTAAAGCGGTAGCCATCCTCGGTCAGCGCCTGCTCCACCACTGCGCGCAGGGCGGGGATGCGGTCGGCCGCCGGCTGCTCGGGCATGGGGAGGCCTTCAGGCGCCAGGGAGATCACCGCTGATGCGGTGAAAGCCAGGATGAGCGCAAGGATAATGGAGACTGCCGGGCTGAGGGAAAGGTGCATGGCGGCCCTCCTTTGGGTGAAGTATGGTCTCTTGGCGCGCAAAGCCTAACACAATGTCCGCTGATGTGCAACGGGAAGCCTGTAAAATATGTGCGGGGCCACAGCGGGTTAAGGAGCGGAAAACGGGGTATACTCTATGCGGCGCGGTTTACCCGCGCTTTGACATCTGGAAGGAGATTCAGACATGACCCAAGAGCAATCAAGCCTGGTGCTGCCCCTGTTAAAGAGCGCCCAGATGCGGCGCAGCGTATACGCCCTCAACAAAAACCTGCCCCTTAGCCAGCAGGAGGTGGAGGATTTGGTGGGGCATGTGCTCAAGCACACCCCCAGCTCCAACAACTCCCAGTCTGCCCGGGTGGTGCTGCTGTTTGGGGAGGAGCATGAGGCGCTCTGGGAGCTTGTGCGGGAGACCTTAAGGCCTCTCACCGCCAAGGAAAGGTGGGGGACCACCGACAAAAAGGTGAGCGGGTTCAAGGCGGCTGCCGGCACCGCGATGTTTTTTGAGGACATGGCGGTCATCCGGGCGCTTCAGAAAAAGCTACCCCTGTACAAGGATCACTTCCCCGACTGGAGCGAGCACGGCAACGCGATGAACCAGTACCGCCTGTGGCAGTTGATGGCGGCGGCTGGCGCCGGCGCCAACCTGCAGCACTATAACCCCATCATCGATGAAGAGGTGAAGAAGCGCTGGAACATCCCCCAGGACTATCGCCTCAGGGCCCAGCTGGTGTTTGGCGGCATCAGCCAGCCCGCCGGGGACAAGGAGTTCCTGCCGGTGGCGGACAGGCTGACCATCCACGGCACGCTGGCTGAGTAATGCCAGGAGCCGCACCAAAAAAGCGGGGACCTTGTGCAGGTTCCCGCCTTTTTGATGGCTGTGAGGGTCAGTCTTCGTCCGCTTCGCCCAGGTTCTCCATGAACTTGTCGAAAACTTCCTGGACGATCTCATCGTCTTCGCAGGTGACATAGATGTCCTCGCCCTTGTCATCCTGGGCGATCTTGAGGATGACGACCTCGCCTTCTTCTTCCTCGTCCACATCCTCATCTTCCTGAACCGCCATGAACACCACGTAGCTCTCGCCCTTGTGCTCCACGGTGTCCAGGTATTCGAACTGGGCGACGTTGCCGTCCTCGTCCGTCAACTCCACCAGGTTGCTGTCTTCATCGTCCTCAAAAAACAGTTCTTCCTCGATGATTTCCTCTTCCGGCTGCAGCTTTCTGTCTTCCGCCATGTGCTTGCCCTCCTGTCGGTTTTGGCGCGGCAAATATCACCGCTCATTCATTATACCCAAGGCTGTCAAGATAGCGTTCCAAAATCAGGCAGGCCGCCGTCTGATCCACCTTTTCCCGGATCTGGCGGCTGTCCAGGCCGCCTGCCCGCATGGCCTCCTCCGCTTCAAAGCTGGTGAGCCGCTCATCCTGGTAGCGGACGGGGATGCCCTCCTGGAGGAGCCGCTCGCCAAAGCCCTGGGTCTCCTGCGCCTGGCGGCCCAGGCTCCCGTCCATGTTGCGGGGCAGGCCCAGGACCACGGCCTGAGCGCCGGTCTGCGCCATCAGCGCTTTCACCCGCTTTACATCCGGGCCCCAGCCCTTGTGGCGAAAAACGCTGTGGGGGCGGGCCAGGCGGGTATGGGCATCGCCAACCGCCACGCCGATGCGCCCCTGGCCATAATCAAGCCCCAGAAACCTCAATCCATCTCCGGGGCGGGAACGCTGAAATACTGGCGCACCAATTCCTCCAGCACCTCATCCCGCTCAAGCCGGCAGATGAGGTTGCGGGCGTTGCCATGGCTGGTGATATAGGTGGGGTCTCCGGTCATCAGGTAGCCTACCAATTGGGCCACCGGGTCGTAGCCCTTTTGTGCCAGGGCCTGATATACATGCTGCAGGATGCCCGCAGCTGTGCTGCTATCGCTCCCCAGGGGGAGGATTTTGGTTGTGCCAAAGCCCTCGGTCATAGGCAACCCTCCTTTTTCTTTATTATACATGAATCCCCTGAAACATCAAGGATTTTGTGGCGCGTTTTGCGCCGGGGCTCCTGTGCTATAATGTGCATGATAAGGGGGCGGAAGCATGAAGGACAGGCTGTACTTTGGGGATGCATGGCGCAAGGCGTTTTCCGCCGTGGTGGAGGCGGTGAAGGAGGAGGGCGGTGGCCGGTGGCTGCGGTTGTCCCAATCCGCCTTTTATCCGGAGGGGGGCGGGCAGCCGGGAGACCGGGGCAGCCTCAGCCGTGAGGGTTTTTTATATCAGGTTCTGGATACCCAGGGCGATGAGGAGGCCCAGGTGTGGCACCGGGTGGAAACGCCTGAGGGCGCGCCCGGGCTTTTGCCCGGAGATCAGGTGGAGGGGGAGATCGACTGGGCGCTGCGGTATGACCACATGCAGCAGCACACTGGGGAGCACATCCTGGCCTACTGCGTGTGGAAGCTGGCGGGGGGCTATGTCCATGGCCTGCACATTGGACATGCCCAGTCAAGCATTGATGTGAGCCTGCCGGAGGGTCAGACCCGCCTTTCCCGGGAGATGCTTGAGGAAATCGAGACAATGGCCAACCAGGTGATCGCCCGGGATGACCGGATTGACTGCCGCTTTCCGGATGAGGAGGAGCTGAAAACGCTGCCCCTGCGGAAGATCCCGGGGGAGCATGCCCAGACCCGGGTGGTGCTGATGGGGGACTATGAGGGCGTGGCCTGCGGCGGCACCCACCTGGCCCGCACCGGGCAGGCCGGGGTGATCAAAATCCTGAGAGATCAGAGCAGCCGGGGCAAGATGCGGCTGTTTTTCCTCTGCGGCCAGCGGGCGGCCCGGCACTATCAGGCCACCTATAAGGCGCTTGATGAGGCCTCAAGCCTATTGAATGTGCCTCCGGACCAGGTGCCGGCCGCGCTGGCGGCGACCCTGGAAAAGCTGGGCGCCCAGGGCTTTGAGCTCAGCGCCCTCAGGCGGGACATGGCCCTGGCGCGGCTGCCGGGGCTGCTGGAGACGGCGGCGGGGCTGCCGGGGGGCTGGCGCCTGGTGGCGGCCCAGCTGCCTGAGCAGGAGGCCCAGGGCCTGGATGCCCTGGCCAGCGCCCTGGCGGAAACCCCTGGCGTGGCTGCCCTGCTCTGCGCCCCCCAGGGGGACAAATTCCTGTTCACCTTTGCCAGGAAAGAGGGCCCGGGGCCTGACCTTGCGGCGCTGATGCGCCAGGCGGGCATCCGGGGCGGCGGGCGGCCGGCCTTTGCCCGGGGTGCGGCGGCCACATCAGCGCCCCTTGAAGCGGCGCGGGCCGGCCTGGGGCAGCAGCGCGTTTAAAAAACCGAATTTATACAAAAAAGATACCATTTCATACAGGCTTTCCGGCGGATCAAGGCCCCATGTGAATTGACGCTCAAAGCGCGCCTGTGCTACAATCTGCGCACTCATTTACTGAGCTGCTGATGTGGTGGCGATGCATTTTTACACCCTGGCAGACAGCGGCGGTGCCCATTCCGGCGGCGGAGGGCAACCAACCGTGTCCCTTGACCCCAACATGAAAGGAGACCGGAACCATGAAAAAACTGATCGCTCTGTTGCTTGCCTCCATCCTCCTCCTGGCGGCCGCCCCGGCGCTGGCCTGGGATCCCGTCGGCATCACCACCGGCGGCACCGCCGGCACCTACTACCCGCTGGGGGGTGAGATCGCGGCGCTGTGGATGAAGCACATCAAGGACCTGGATGTGTCTGTCCAGTCCAGCGGCGGCTCCAAGGACAACATCATCAAGATCAACAACGGCGAGGCCGAGCTGGGCACGGTGCAAAACGACGTGATGTACTACGCCTACCAGGGCGACAAAGACTTTTTCAACGGAGAAGTCATCGACTCCTTTGTGGCCATTGGCTCCCTGTACCCGGAGCTGGTGCAGGTGGTGGTGGCGGCGGATTCCGACATCAAGACCATTGAGGACCTCAAGGGCAAGAAGGTTTCGGTGGGCGCGGTGGGCTCCGGCGTGTATTTCAATGCCGTGCAGCTGCTGGAGATGGCGGGGCTGACGCTGGATGACATCCAGCCCCAGTACCTGAGCTTTGACGAGTCCTCCACCTCCTTTCAGAACCGGCAGCTGGACGCTTTCTTCATCACCGCAGGGCTTCCCAACCCGGCCATCATGGACGTGGCCAGCCGCCAGGAGGTGCGCCTGATTGGCCTGACCGATGACCAGATGAAGGCTCTTCAGGAGAAGTACAGCTTCTATGTGCCCATTGAGGTGGAAGCGGAAACCTATAAGGGCATGAAGGAGCCGGTCAGCGTGCCTTCCATGAACGCGGTCCTCATCTGCAATAAGGACCTGCCGGAGGAGCTGGTCTATGAGATGACCAAGGTGCTCTTTGAAAACAAGGATGAGATGACCCACGCCAAGAAAGCCTTCATCAGCGCTGAATATGCGGTGGGCGGCATCCCGGTGCCCTTCCATCCGGGCGCTGAGAAGTATTTCAAGGAGATCGGCCTGCTGAAGTAAACCCCACAAGGCCCCGGGTGCTTCGGTACCCGGGGCTTTTTGCCTGACAGGAGCCTGACAGGAGAAGAAACATGACACAGGATTCCAGCAAGCGCAAGGACAGCCAAGACCCCATGGATATGGAACACGCCGGGCAGATGGAGCGCGTGGATCAGGAAGAGATCCGCCAGATCATGAGCAAATATGACCGGGAGAGCGCCTTCCGCACCCTCTCGGGCTATCGGGGGCTGATCATCTCAGCCTTGTGCGTGCTGTTTTCCCTGCTGCAGCTGTACAGCACCTGGTTTATCATCCCCTCCACCCACATGCGGCCCCTGCACCTGGGCATTGTGACGATGCTGTCCTACTTCCTCTACCCTATCAGGCGGGGCGGACGCAAGGATGCGCTGCCCTGGCATGACCTGCTGCTGGGCCTGGCCGCCCTGGCGCTGTTCCTGTACCCGGTGGTGTATTTTGGCCAGATCGTGCGGCAAAACAGCCTCCTGCCCTATCAGTATGTGATTGGCGGCGCGGCGGTCCTTTTGCTGATGGAGGCCTGCCGGCGGGTGGTGGGGCTGCCCATCGTGGTGATTGCCACCCTCTTTATGCTCATCGCCTTCTTCGGCCGGCAGATGCCCGGGTTTCTCAGCAACCGGGGTTTTTCGGTGCTGCAGATCATCAAGCACCTGTTCTACACCCAGGAGGGCGTGTTTGGCACGCCGGTGGGCGCCAGCTCCACCTTTATTTTCCTGTTCATCCTCTTTGGCGCCTTCCTGGAGAAAACCGGGGTGGGCGAGTTTTTTATCGACCTTTCAAACGCTGTGGCCGGCAACAAGCGGGGCGGTCCGGCCAAGGTGGCGGTGATCACCAGCGCCCTGGAGGGCACTGTCTCAGGCTCAAGCGTTGCCAACACGGTGGGCAGCGGCTCTTTCACCATCCCCATGATGAAGCGCCTGGGCTACCGGCCGGCGTTTGCGGCGGCGGTGGAGGCGGCGGCCTCAACCGGCGGGCAGATCATGCCGCCGGTGATGGGGGCCGCGGCTTTCCTGATGGCGGAATCGGTGGGTGTGCCCTATTCGGTGGTGGTCAAGGCCGCCATCATCCCCGCCCTTCTCTATTTCGCGGGCATCTACATCGTGACTGACCTGGAAGCCAAGAAGCAGGGCCTGAAGGGCATGGACAAGGACAAGATGCCCCGGCTCCTCCCGGTGTTGAAGGAACGCGGGCACCTGATCCTGCCGCTGGTGGCCATCATCTATGTGCTGGGCGCCGGCTACACCCCCTCAGTGGCGGCGCTGATCGGCATTGGCATCGCGCTTTTGGGCGGCTACATGAAGACCTTTGTGCAGGCGCTGGCGGCCAGGGTCAAGGGGCGGCCCATCACGCCGGTCATCAAGGCCAGCAAGGGACTCAGGCCCCGGGAATACCTGGAGGCGCTGGAGGCGGGGGCCCGCTCCATCCTGGGGGTGGCGCTGGCCTGCGGGGTGGCGGGCATCATTGCCGGCATGATCACCTTAACCGGCATCGGGTTGAAGATGGGCTCCGGGCTTACAGCGCTGGCCGGCGGCAGCCTGATCCTGCTTCTGATCTTCACCATGCTCTCCTCCATCATCCTGGGCATGGGGGTGCCCACCACCGCCAACTACCTGATCACCTCCACCATCATGGCGCCGGTGGTGGCCAGGGCGCTTTCTACCTACCTGCCGGATGTGTACAGCGCCCTGCACGCCCTCAGCCCGCAGCTGGCCATCCTGCCGGCCCACCTGTTCACCTTTTACTTTGGCATCATCGCCGACATCACCCCCCCGGTGGCCCTGGCGGCCATGGCAGGGGCGGCCATCGCCAAGTCCAACCCCCTGCGCACCGGCGTTGAGGCCACGCGCCTTGCCATCGCGGCCTTCCTGGTGCCCTACATCTTTGTGTACAGCCCCCAGATGCTCATGCTGAATGCCCAGTGGCATGAAATTGTATTGATCGCCGTCACCGCCCTCATTGGCATGTACGGCATCGGCATGGCGGTGGAGAAATACTGGGAGAGCAGGCTGAATGTGATCCAGCAGCTGATGGCGCTGGCCGGGGGGCTGCTGCTGATCATCCCCGGCCTGGTGACCGACCTGGCGGGGGTGGCGCTGATTGCCGGGGTCATCCTGTGGCAAAAGGCGCAGCACCCAAGGCCTGGACAGGAGCCCTTGTAAACTGGGTAAACTGTGTGATATACAAGGGGAAGAGAGGTTTAGTCCATGAACAAAAAGCGCATCGTATGCTTTGGCGACTCCAACACCTGGGGCTATAACGGGGAAAACGCCCTGCGTTTTGAGGATGATGCCCGGTGGACCCAACTCCTGCAAAAGCGCCTGGGCGAGGGCTTCATGGTGGTGGAGGAGGGGGTCAACGGCCGCACCACGGTCTTTGAGGACCCGCTGACCGAGGGGTTAAACGGCCTCACCGCCCTTGCCCCGGTGCTGCTGGCGCACCAGCCCATCGACCTGCTGGTTTTGATGCTGGGCACCAATGACTGCAAGGCCCGCTTCTCCGCCACCCCCTATGACATCACCCAGGGGCTGCGCCGCCTGGTGGTGAAGGCCCGGGGGATGGAGGTGTGGCGGGATGCGCCGCGCATCCTCATCATGGCCCCCATGGTGATGGGCGAGGCGTTGTATGAGGTGCCGGATGTCATGGATGGCATGGGGCCGGGCAGCGTGGAGAAATCCCGGGAGCTGCCCCGGCGCTACCGGCTGCTGGCGGATGAGCTGGGCTGCGCTTTCCTGGACAGCAATGACCATGTGCGGCCCAACCCCCATGACCACATGCACATCGCCCTGGAGAGCTGCGCCCCCTTTTCTGAGGCGGTGGCGGTGGCCTGCCTGGAACTGCTGCCATAGAAAATGAAACATATATAACAAATCAACCGGGGAGATGAGGCCTTGTGAGAACCAGGAACTGTTTTTCCTTGTTGGTGGTTTGCGCTTGCCTGGTTGTTTTGCTGCTCGCTTACCCCGCGAATGCCCTGAGCCAGAGCCCTGATAAGCTGAGGTTTGACTATTCAGCCCAAGGAGGTTATCAGGGCGACTATATCGTCGTGTTAAACAGCCGTTATCCGGGTGGAAGCACGCTGAGCACCGGCTTTATTGGCAAACTCATTGAAACCGATATCCCGGCCTTTGAGCATGGCGATCATGCCGCGCCCGATTCCAATATCTATAGCAGCAAGCAGGCAGGGCAAGATGACCCCTACACCTCCATGGTGGGATCAGCTGAGGACGCGCGCTGGGAAATCGGCTCTGAGTGGAACTTCTCTCTGACAGGCGCAGGCGAGGTGTCCCCCGGCGGCGGCCTGATTGCTTTTAAGGTGCTGGCTGCTGGGACGCATTGCAGGATTTGGACGCCCCTCAATCCGGACTATTTCCCGCTGGATGAAATCGATCCCACATACGCACAGCAAGCCGCAAAGGAGTTCGACGCCCAATATCCATATATCGTCAAAAATTTCGGGGACTTTCTGGACACCCGGGGGGATGGGCTGGTCAACATCCTGTTCTACAATATTCACCTTCCCGAGGTGAGCGGCTTTACGAACTATTACGACTTATACACGCAGGTCACGATTGATGGCATGCTGCATCAGAGCAATGCCGCCCCCATGATCCACATCGATACCTTTGGCGTGGCCGGCATCGTCCGGGTGGATGCGCAAGGGCAGCGCTCACAGGATATTGCCCGGTGCTTTCCTGTGATGGCCCATGAGTTTCAGCACCTGATTTTTGAGTCAAAAATGTATGCGAATCCCGCCTACAGGGCATACTGGGAATCTGAAGCCGAAAAAGGAAAATTCGCGGGCACCATCGAGAACAATATCTGGATGACGGAGTTTTTATCTGCTGCGGCGGGCATTCTTCGCTATCCGCGCATGATCAGGGAGAGTTACGTTCCTTTCTGGTATCATCACAGGGCGAACTATCAAGACATCTGCGACCACTTCAGTCGTCATGAGGAAGTGCTGGCAAACAAGCACCATATGGTTCAGCGGGGACGTGGCATCTTTCGCTGGAAAGGGCAAAAGGCGGACTACTCCCTGATGGCCTTTCTGGCGCAGTTTGCTTTTGGGAGAGGCGGGGAGGAAATCTTCTCAAAAGCCTGGGAGTTGTGGGATGGGAAGCGGGATGAGCTGGGCTTTGAGAAACCCGTGGAGGCGGTGGCCAGCGCCTTGGGCTACACGGACTTCGGCAGTTTTCACCGGGACTTTGTTCTGGCCCTCCTGTTCAACGATGAGATATCTGAAGGGGGCAAGTACCGCTTGTTCGTGGACCTGGGGGATGGTGACCCGGGACAAACCAAGGAAGCTCTCTCCATGCTCAAACCGCCCCTTATCAATGGCAATGAAGCCAAAATTGAGCGTGGTGGCTATGTGGTGTTCAGGCCCATTGGCGGCGTTTATGTGCCCCCGATCACCGCTCAGAAGGGGCTGACATACATTGGGGTGACCGTGAACAACCTGGATTAGGTAGCACGGCAGCGGTGCCCGGGAATGGGAGGAAAAAACAACAATTCTGGATGATGAGCTGCCTGTTTTCCTTCAGCCCTTGTCAACTTGCGCTATCTGCTGTAAAATCCCTCATTGAAAATGAAATTGGCAAGGCCTTGGGGAGGAAAACGATGCACGAGAACGTCTTCATCTTTGAACACCCGCTGATACAGCACAAAGTCTCCCTGCTGCGGGACAAGAACACCTCCATGAAGGACTTCAGGGATTTGCTCGACGAGCTGTCCATGCTCATGGTCTATGAGATCACCAAGGACTTCCCCCTGGTGGAGGTGGAGATCGAAACCCCCATGGCCAAGGCCAAAACAAAGGTGCTGTCTGACAAAAAGGTGGCCCTGGTGCCCATTCTCCGGGCGGGCATCGGCATGGTGCACGGCATCCAGCAGCTGCTGCCCAACGCCCGGGTGGGGCACATTGGCCTGTACCGCGACCATGACACCTGCCTGCCGGTGGAGTATTACTGCAAATTGCCCTCCGACATCGCCGACAGCACCGTCATCATGCTGGACCCCATGTTCGCCACCGGCGGCAGCATCTCAGCCGCGCTTAAAATCCTCAAGGACAAGGGATGTCAGGACATCCGCCTGGTGTGCATCGTGGCCGCCCGGGCGGGGGTGGAGCGTATCTGCCGGGAGCATCCGGATGTCAAAATCTATTGCGCCGCCTTTGACGAGGTGCTCAACCCCAACGCCTATATCGTCCCCGGCCTGGGGGATGCGGGCGACCGGCTGTTTGGCACCAAGTAAATCAAATTCAAGCGGGTATAATCCTCCTACCCATTGCGCAGGAGGATTTTTTTGTGGCGGAAGCTAAAACCAGGCCCACCGGGCAGGAACCGGTGGATTTTATTCATCAGCTGCCTGAGAACAGGCAGGCGGACGCGCTGAAACTGCTTGAGATCATGGCGGAAGAGACCGGGGAAAAATCGGTTATGTGGGGCGGCAGCATCATCGGATTTGGCCATTTCCGCTACCGCTATGCCTCCGGCCACAGCGGGGAAACCGCCAAAATCGGCTTCAGCCCCCGGAAGCAGGCCCTGACGCTGTATCTGAGCTATGACCTGGGCGCCTATGAAAATGAGCTGGCGGCCCTTGGCAAGCACAGCCGGGGCAAGGGCTGCCTGTACATCAAGCAATTGCGCGATGTGGATGAGGGCGCGTTAAGGCATCTGATCCGCCAGGCCTATAGTGCCAGCGGCGACTATTTTGACGCGCGGGAGGCAGGAAATGAGCGATGACAGAAGGGACACCCTGGAAGGGGGAACAGGCATCGCCTGGGAGGAGTGGCTGACGCTGCTTGAACCCTACCGGGAGGAAAACCACACCCGGATAGCTGAGGCTGCCCATCAGATCATCCTGAAACAAGGCAAGAGCAGCAACCCCGCCTGGTGGGCCCAGGGCGCGGCTGCCTGGTTTGAGCAATACATCGGCCGCCGGCTGCCCGGCCAGCAGTGCGACGGGTACTTTGCCATGAACGCCAGCAAAACCCTGGCCCTTTCACCCGAGGAGCTGCTGGCCCGCTGGCAGGCGCTGATGGCGGGGGTCACCCATCCCCGGGACATGGCCATCATCCGGGGGCCCCAGGTGAGCCGCACGGAAAAATGGATCTACTGGCGCATGGGGCTTGAGGACAGGAGCAATGTATCGGTCAATATCCAGGCCAAGCCCGGCGGCAAAGCCTCCCTCGCCGTCAACCATGACCGCATCGGAACCCAGGAGGAGGCCGCCCTCTGGCGCAGCTACTGGAAGGGCCTCATCGCCGGCCTTTAGCCTGCCGCTTGCCCAAAGCCATCCGCTGCCTTATCATAGAGGCAGCGTTTTTATACAAGGAGGAAACCCATGCCCCGATGGACCGCCAGGCAGCAGCAGGCCATTGACGCCCGGAACCCCCGAGTGCTGGTATCCGCCGCCGCGGGCAGCGGCAAGACCAGCGTATTGGTGGAGCGGGTGCTGTCCATGCTCAGAGAAGGGATGAGCCTGGAGCGGCTTTTGATCCTCACCTTCACCAATGCTGCGGCGGGCGAGATGAAAAGCCGGCTGGCGCAGAAGCTGGGGGAGGAGGCGGCAGGGAACCCGGCGCTTTTAAGCCAGCTTTACCTGGTGGACCGGGCGGATATCAGCACGCTGCATTCCTTTTGCAAAAAGCTGGTGCAGCGCTATTTCCACGCCGCGGGCACCGACCCCAACGCCCGCGTTGCCGACGAGCAGACCGCCCAGGCGCTGTTTGACGGAGCGCTGGAGGAGGCGCTGGACGCGCTGTATGAAAACCCGGGGGAGGACGACCAGAACCTCATCGACCGCTTCAAGGAAGCGGAGATCGTCCAGATGACCGGTGAGCTGCACAATTTTCTGATGGCCCAGGGCGACCCCTGGGGCTGGCTTGAGGCCAGCCTGGACTATCCTGACGCGCAAGCGCTTCCGGCCCACCCCTGGGGCCGGGTGATGCGCCGGGAGGCGCTGCTGTCCCTTGAGGGCGCCCTGGGGATGGTGGCGGAGGCGGAGGCGCTGTGCCTCTTGCCGGGCGGCCCCGTGCGCTATCTGGACGCGCTGCAGGATGACAAGGCGCTGATCAATGGCTATCTGCGCGCCCTGGCCCAGGAGGATGGCTATGCGGGGCCGTCCCCGGCCTTCACCCGGCTGCCCACCCGCGCCAAGGGGGAGGAAGCCCCGGCGCTTGCTGCCCGGGCCAAGGACCTGCGGGACGCGGCCAAGGAGGCGGTGAAAGAGGCGCTTGCCCTGATGCCTGAAAACCAGGAGCAGGCGGAAACCTGGGCCGGGGAAATCTCCCTGACCCTGCCCGCGCTCAGAGCCCTGGCCCGCCTCACCCGGGAGGTGAACGCGCGCTACCAGGCGCTGAAGGCCGAGCGCACCCTGTGGGACTACAATGACCTGGAGCACTTCGCCCTCAAAGCCCTGAACCATCCGGAGGTGGCCCAGGAGGCAGCGGGCAGCTATGACGCGCTGTTTGTGGATGAGTATCAGGACATCTCCCACATCCAGGAGGCGATCATCAGGCAGCTGCACGCAAGCCAGAACAGCCTGTTTATGGTGGGGGATGTGAAGCAGAGCATCTACCGCTTCCGCCTGGCGGATCCCAGCCTTTTCCTGGCGCACCAGCAGCGCTTTGGCCGGGATCCGGAGGGGGAGGAGCGGGTGATCACGCTCAGGGAGAACTTCCGCTCCCAGCCCAACATCCTGGAGAGCGTGAACCTGGTGTTTGAAAACACCATGCGGGAGACTGTGACTGAGATCGCCTATGACCAGGAGGCCAGGCTCTCTGCCGGGCGGGAAAGCGCTGGCGGCGGCGAGCCGGTGGAGCTGTGGCTGATCGACCGGGACGCCCAGGCGCAGGAGCAGGACGCCGATGACAGCGTCTGGGAGGATGAGGAGGCCGGGGAGGAGTTTCCGGACCTGGTGGACAGCGCCTTTGACTATGAGGCGCGGCTGATTGCCCAGCGCATCCTGCAACTGCGTGGGGAGATGATGCCGGATCAGGACGGGAGCCTGCGCCCCATCCGCTATCAGGACATGGCGGTGCTGCTCAGAAGCGGGGTGCGCCGGGGGGCGGCCCTGGCTCGGGTGCTGGGGGAGGCGGGCATCCCCGCCTATTCGGACATGGACGCCGGGTTTTTCAGCCTGCCCGAAGTGCGCGACGCGGTGAATCTGCTGCGGGTGCTGGACAACCCCCGGGATGACGAGCGGCTGCTGTCGGTGTTGGCAAGCCCGGTGTTTGGCCTCAGCCCCCAGGCGCTGGCTTCCCTGCGCCAGCACAACCTGGACAGCCGGGTGCCGCTGCACCGCAATTTCTTTGAGATGGCGGAGCGTGAGCCCCGCATGGGCGCTGTGGCGCAGCGCCTGGCCCACTGGCGCTTCCTTTCTGAAAACATGCCCCTGGAGCGCTTTGTCAGGAGGCTGCTCCGGGAATCCGGGCTATACACCCTGGCGGGCGCACGGCCGGAGGGGGAGCTGCGCCGGGCCAACCTGCGCCTGCTGGCCACCCTGGCGGCCCCTGCGCCTGACCCTCAGTCCCTGCACGCGTTCATCCAGCGTGTGGACAGCGCCGGCAAGGAAAGCCGGCAGCGCAGCGCCAGCCTGGGGGAGCAGGAAGACGTGGTGCGGGTGATGACGCTGCACAAGTCCAAGGGGCTGGAGTTCCCGGTGGTGTTCCTGCCGGACCTGGCCAGCCAGTTCAGCCGGAAGAAGGACCGCTCCCCCCTGATGCTGGACGCGGCCACCGGCATGGCGCTCACCCTGGTGAAGCCGGAGGAAAAGCTGAAAAAAGGCACCTTTGCCACCCGGGCTATGGCCGTGAAGAAGAACCGGGAGGAGAAGAGCGAGGAGGCGCGCCTTCTCTATGTGGGCATGACCCGTGCCCGGGAGCGGCTGATCCTGGTGGCCTCCCCCGCAAACCGGGAGACCGCCCTGGCCCGCTGGGCCAGGGAACAGAATGACTATGCCGTGGGGGCCGCTGGCAGCATGCTGGACTGGGTGGGTGCCTGCCTGCACGAAGCCATCGCCCTGGGGCATGATGCGCCCTTTGAGCTGGCGGGCAGCCGCTGGCTGGTGTATCACCGGGGGATTGACAGCCTGCCTCGGATGGGCCAGGTGGAGGAGGTGTCAGCGCCTTTACTGGGGGAAGCAGCGCCCACGCAGGAGATCAGCCAGCGCTTTGCCCAGCCGCCCCAGCCCCCTGCGCTGCCGCTTAAAAGCTCGGTCACGGCCCTTGTCACCGGCCGCCTGGGGCTGGGCACCGAGGATGAGGAGGAGACGCCGGACACCAAGCGCCGGGAGCTGATTCGGCCCCTGCCCCTGGCCCCGCTGCCCCAGCTGCGGGATGACAAGCTCCTCTCCGCTGCCCAGCGGGGCATCGCCACCCACCGCGCCTTAGGGGCGCTTGACCCGGCGGCCCACACCGCGCTGATGGGGGAGGAGATGGCGGCAAAGCTCGGGGGGAACCTGGACGATCTTGCCGCCCGGGGCCTGATCACCCGGCAGGAGCGGGCAGCGCTTGATGAGGGTGCCCTTGCCGCTTTTTTTGCAAGCGATCTTGCCCGGCGCATGGCAGAAAGCCAAGAGCGCCAGCGGGAGTGGCCCTTTACGCTGAAGGTGGAGGGGGGCATGCTGCTCCAGGGGGTGCTGGACGCTTGCTTTATGGAGGATGGCGCCTGGGTGCTGGTGGACTTCAAGACTGACCGGGGCGACCGGGAGGAGCTGCGGGCCAAGTACGAGGCCCAGATGCGCTGGTATATGCGCGCGCTTAGAGACATCACCGGTATCCCGGTCAAGGAGGCCTGGCTGTACCTGCTCCACCACCGGGAGGCGGTGCGGGTGGTGGAGAAAAGGCCCATCCGGCTGCACACGGGGGCTTCCTTGCCACCCGAGCCCCAATAGGATAAAATAACAGGCACAGAAAGGAGGGTGCGGAGACATGAGAACCAAGGGCATCAAGCCGGTTGCCGACAACCGCCGCGCCCGTCATGACTATTTCGTGGAGGAGAGCTACGAGTGCGGCATTGAGCTCAAGGGCACCGAGGTCAAATCCATGCGCCAGGGCCGGGTCAACCTGAAGGAGTCCTTCGCCCGGGTCAAGGATGGCGAGGTGTTTGTGGAGGGCATGCACATCAGCCCCTATGAGCAGGGAAGCATCTTCAACACCGACCCCTTGAGGCCCAAGCGCCTGCTGCTGCACAAAAGTGAGATCAGAAAACTTCAGGCCCAGGTGATGCGCCAGGGGATGACGCTGATTCCGCTGAAGGTCTACCTGAAAGACGGACGGATGAAGCTGGAGCTGGGCGTGTGCCGGGGCAAGCACCTGCATGACAAGCGGGATGACATGGCCGAGCGCGATGCCAAACGGGACATGGAGCGGGTGATGCGCCAGAGCGTGCGCGCAGGAAGGGAATAGGCCCGGGGCCGCCGTTGTTCATGCTTTTATCCTGTGGTATAATAGATAGGGTGGAGAACCGCTCTGATTGTCGGTTTCCACCGCCTGGGGGTGCACCGGTTTCGACGGGGATCGTCGGGTGCATGGCAAGCGAGCCGCGGCCCCTGAACCGCGTAACAACGGGGAAAAACAATAACTGACAACAATCAGAAATTAGCCTTCGCGGCCTAAGCCCGCGAACGTCGGCCGCAAGCGCTCACGGCTTGCGTCACCGGCGCAAATGATGTGAGGAACAGGGCCACCTAAGCTTTGCGGTGAACCCGGTAAAATGAAGCTACCAAGCCCGGCAGCCTGACGGCGGGCGGCCGGAGGCGGGAAATTCAAACCACCGTCTGCGCTCGGAGAAATCCATGTTTCTGAATCTTCGGACAGGGGTTCGATTCCCCTCACCTCCACCAAAGCGGGATTCCTTGTATTTCAAGGGATCCCGGTTTTTGTTGATATATATGAGGTTGTGGGTTTCCAGCATGATGGACGATAATCCAGAGGAAGGCAACAAAATCCCTCCTGGCGGACAATCATGCAACCAGAAATGCAACCAACTGTATTTATACAGTCGAAATGTATAGAAGGCCGCTCGAGGGCGAGATACGATTGAATCCCGATGACAAACGCACAAAGCAAGATAGTTAGTTCAGATGGCTTCTTTCCAGCAACTTACATCCTATCAACTTCCCAGGCTGCTACTAAAGCGTACAATCAAAAGGGCTGCAACAGTTTATGTGTTCTGCTACAGCCGCAATGTCTAGAAAAGATAATGACAACCAGTTCATCATTTACCTTGTCTTAGTCATTTGTTCTGCAGCTCATCCTGATTACTAAAAGAGACTTTACCTATACCGATCCGATAACCGCGTTCCATAGCTTCTCGAATAATGTATACACAACTGACCTGCCCCCCGATCCTTGTGCCAGTTTCAGAGTTAGTTGAGATATAATC
>ENA-UOOM01000746-UOOM01000746.1-fermentation-metagenome-genome-assembly--contig:-NODE-746-length-34629-cov-5.518251_pt1 | contig 34629 bp, 31 predicted proteins | sample MGYA00245781_ERZ724031 | MGnify/ENA primary metagenome ERZ724031 (study PRJEB28704, sample SAMN03018317) | fermentation metagenome | biome: anthropogenic terrestrial biome; feature: soil; material... | reverse complement strand
GACTTCGCGGGCTAATGCGGCGACCGACTCGGTTAGGCTGAGACATGTGGGCAGGATGACCTCCTGATGACACTCCAGGGACTTGCCTCCTGCTGTGCCCATTGTGTGAGTGCTTTGTTATATGGAGTCGCGTGCACCTCGAAGCTAAGCATGAACCAACACCCGATCAGTATATTGACCATATCATATAATGCTCTTTTCCCAGATGCCCGGGTAATTTAACCCTAAAAGTCTTACTATGGTTGATGCAACATTAGCAAGACCGAACTCACCTTGTTTTGGGTTATATTTCTTTGTTTTGTCATAGATAATGAATGGAACTGGATTTAAAGTATGTGCCGTCTTTGCTTTTGAAGATCCTTTGCTTTCATTTGGTTTTTCTAACATCTCATCAGCGTTACCATGATCTGCAGTGACAATCAATATCCCACCTACATCATCTATGGCCCTGATAACTCTACTTATACACAGATCAACAGATTCAACTGCTATCCTTGCAGCTGCCATATTGCCCGTATGTCCTACCATATCCCCATTGGGATAGTTAGCCCTTAGAAACATATACTTACCTGATTTTATTGCGTTGATGAGTTTATCAGTAATTTCTGCAGCTTTCATCCAGGGACGTTGATCAAAAGGTACCTTATCTGAGGGAACTTCTTCAAATGTTTCAAGATTCTCAGAGAACTTTCCGCTTCTGTTTCCGTTCCAAAAATATGTTACATGTCCATATTTCTGAGTTTCTGAGACTGCATACTGTTTTATATTGTGCTTTGCTAGAAATTCAGTCAGGGTATTTTTAATATTAGGCGGAGTAACAAGATACCGCCTTGGTATATTTAAATCTCCGTCATATTGCAACATACCAGCAAAGATAATTTTAGGAAATCTTACTCTGTCAAACTTATTAAAGTATTCATCTTCAAATGCTTTGCTAACTTCAATTGCCCTGTCCCCTCTAAAATTAAATAAAATGACACTGTCATAATCCTCAATAGTACCTATTGGCTTCCCATCCTCAGCAATAATAAAAGGCGGCAGGTCTTGGTCCAGTGAATTGGTTTCTTCTCTATACGTTCTTATTGCATTCTCTGCACAGTCAAATTGTCTGCCAATACCTAAAACATGGGTTTCCCATCCCAACTTAACCATATCCCAATTAGCTTCATATCTATCCATGGTTATCTTCATCCGGCCACCGCCAGAAGCAATTCTCCCATTAAAACTCTTATCATTTAATTCTGTTAAAAACTGCTCCAGGTCATGAACATATTTTAATGCTGAAGTTGCATCAACATCACGACCATCCAGTAATATGTGAATACGTGCATTTAATATCCCGTGTTCTTTTGCCCTTTTTAACATTGATTTCAGATGAGAAATATTGGAATGTACATTACCATCTGATAAAAGCCCAATAAAATGTAATGTTCTTCTATTATCTATACAATTGTTAATAAGTGAATTCCAAGTTATTGATCCATACATTTTGCCATTTTCAATAGATTCATTAACCAGCTTTGCACCTTGAGAATAAATTTGACCACTTCCAAGTGCATTATGTCCAACTTCACTATTACCCATATCATCATCTGAAGGTAAACCAACTGCCGATCCATGAGCCTTTAACTTTGTAAACAAACATGTCTTGTAAAGTTCATCCAACGTCGGCGTATAAGCCAATTTCACTGCATTACCATGTTCATTTTCATTTAATGCTACTCCATCCATGACCAATAGTACTACCGGTCTTTCCATTTATAGTTCCTCCTCCAGAATATTTGATATACCTGGGTAACCAATTAATTAACTTTATTCATTATGCATTCCCTAGGCACGATCGTTTAGCACGCGATTTTATATAACGTTTTGCACTCGCGACGTGGCTCAGCCTTACAGGGAGCCGCTCATGCCCAGCGAGACTTCGCGGGCTAATGCGGCGACCGACTCGGTTAGGCTGAGACATGTGGGCAGAATGACCGCCTGACGGTGCTTCGGAAGCCTTATCGCCTGCTGTGCCCCTTGCGCTGAGTGGTGTGTTATATGCTGCCCCATGACCCACGGAGTCTAAGCCACAAGGATGTGGCACCTTAAACTATTTTGTCGCAAAGATTGTAAATTCACCTGGAAGTTTTTTATTATTCCAGTTCGGGTGCTCATTAAACTCTTTAATTACAAATTTTGATTTAATTACTGAGTTAATTATTTCGCTCAATGTGTAAAATCGTAGACAACAATCAGGAAAAGAGTTTTGTTCTTCACTGGGAAAAAACCCTTTATATGCAACATCTCCGTTATGTATGTTTGAATCAAAGTAGTCGCCGCATGTTTGAGGAACATTGCCAATTAGGTCTATCTTTCTGAAAGGGTGAAAGTCACTTAGAATAAGCTCTCCATTAGTTTTCGTGATTTCATATAATTTACTTGTAAAAATATCAATATCGGAAAAATAATGTAATATACCACCTTCGGAGTACACAATATCAAAAGTATTTGAATACATATTTAAATCTATATCACAAAAATCACCTACAATATATTGTATATCTACTTTTGCACTTTCTGCCAGCTCTAAAGCATAGCGCTTATTTTCTTCTGAAATATCAAATATCGTCACATCTGCACCTAATAAGGCGAGTGGTACTGCTATTCTACCATTCGAACCACAAGGATTTGCTATCTTCAAACCTTTTACATCTTGAAAATACTTCTGGTGATAACGTAAGCGAGCTACAGGATCATTCTTCAAATATGTTGCTTTTTCAGCTGGGGATCCTTGTTTGTACCAGAATTCATACGCTCTATGTTGCCAAGCTGCTTTATTTTTTGCGGCTTGCTCTCTCATGGTATCCTCCTAATTAAACATATATTTCAACCATAACAATATATCCAGTCCTCTAAACTACAAAGCATTTCCTAGCCGTAGGATACGGCGGAGATAACTCCTCATGGGGTTTCATATAACGGTTTGCATTTGCGACGCCCGCCCGCTTACAGGAAGCCGCTTATGCCCGAGACCCTTTGGGTGGGCTAATGCAGCGACCGGCTCGGTTAGCGGACGGGTGTGGGCAGGAATGACCTCATGCTCCTGCTCTCAGAGCTCTGCTACATGCTTGCCCTTTATGCAAATGCGTTGTTAGGCGACGGGCCATGACCCCTTGCTCGGAACTCGACACGGATGTCGAGCCCTTACATTTCTCCTGTAAACTTTCTTGGTACACGAAGTGCCTAAAATGGGTAGTTCCCGAACTTCAATATTTCGTAATTCTCATGCTTAAGACCCGTCATAGCGAAATGAGTTACCCCCGCTCCATTGTTTTTTCCATGCCAATCTGAACCACCTGATATATATTTTTTATTTTCTTCTGCAATTTGTTTATATTTTTTGGTTTCTTCTAAAGAATGTATAGGGTGAAAAACTTCTAAGCCTTGTGCACCATATCTCATTAAGTCAAGAACTATATCATCATTTTTAATGCTTTTAGGATGTGCTATTATTGGTATACCTCCAATTTGTTTAATTATATCTATCGCATCATAGCCACTGGTTGTTTCTGTTTCAATAAATTCTTGACCTTCCACCCAAAAGCACAAATGAAACATATCCCATAATTTCATATCGGGAATTGTATGCCGATCTATTTGCATAGCTTTAACGACATGTACACCAGATATTCTAGGTTGTTCACCGTTCAATTCTAAAACTCGTTCCCACTTATAGTTAAATATTCCTTTGGATACTGCATTCTCAAAATTAACTCTTGTGTTTTCAGTTTTTTCCTCAGATATGCGAGCAATAAAGTTTTCTAGCTGTTTATCAAATATATCAATATAGTATCCCAACACATGAAGATATTTACGTTTATATATTGTTGATATTTCAACACCGGGAATTACTTTAACACCCTTTGGAATTGCATGTTGTAATTCTTTCAAGGCACCCACAGCATCATGGTCTGTAATTGAAATAACTTTTACATTATTAACTTTAGCAAGAGAACATAACTCTTGCGGCGTGTCAGTGCCATCTGAAAATGTAGAATGTAAATGCAAATCTGCAAACATACCATCACCTTCACCTTCCAAATGTAAAAATAATCAAATGTTTTTACTATCAAACAAAATATGACTGATATAAACTACATAGTCATGCCCTAATTATTCCGGGCATGATGCCCGGTCTCACCATGGTCTGTCGCCTAACTATGGTATTCGCGAAACTTCCATTTCGCAAACAACTACAAAATCACGATATCTACGAAGTACTTCGTAAATCCTTATTGTGTTTATTGCATTTATCTAGTCTTTAGTTAACTGTCAATTATTACTATATTATGGTAGACATATTCTGTCAATAAGTGATTCTGAAATCTAATGCAACAAAACTTTACGCTCGCTCACGGTAAGCCTCCCGATAAGCCCCAGGCGGGAGTCCATATGCGTTGCGAAACTGCCGTGAAAAGTTCGGTAAATCTTGAAATCCACATGTATACATTATTTCCTTTACGCTTCTGTCAGTATTCTTCAGCATGGATTCTGCACGCTCCAAACGGTAAGACAAAAGATAGCTTTGAACTGACATACCTGTGTTTTCTTTAAATATCCTAAACAGATGGCTTCTGCTGATACCAAGGTGATTGGCAATCTGGCTAACAGTCAATCCATAAGAGTAGTTTTTATTAATATAGTCCAAAGCTAAATCAATAAGCTCTAAATTCTTACCTGGTGGAGCATCAACAGGGCAAATTAATGAAAAAAACTCATACAATCGAGATAGAGTTAGAAATCTATTTTTATTCGCTCGATAACTTTCACCAAGCTCATGGATACATTTCTCCATTCTATCCCCATCCGAAAACTGAAACACTGGATTCTCCAACCCTATACCACATTTAGAACATATGCCGCTTGCATCACTACCATTAAAACCGACCCAAACATAACGCCATGGGTTAATATTTTCTGCTTTATACAAAGTTACTACTCCTGGAGGGATTAAAAAACCTTGTCCCTTTTTCAGAGGATAATGTCTATCGCCTATAGAAAATGCACCTTCTCCATCTAATACACAATGAATTAGATAATGGTCTCTTACAGCAGGACCGAAGCTGTGTCCCGGTAAACAATTTTCTGATCCCACTTGATATAATGAAACAACACTGGAACAGCTGTTGTCAAAATCATTCATAATTGAATAGTTCATGCCTCTTCTCCTTGCCTTTTTCTATACAATTCTATAATAAGTCTGTGAAAATCTGTGATTTTAAGAAGATACCAATCTTAGCTTCATCAGTTGTACTAATTATAGCATAAAATGAGCTATGCAACATTAAGACAATGATTTGCAACACTTTCCTATATAAATTCTTGTAGGTAACTTGTATAATGGATTTATACAACCAATGACAATAATATGGTTGATAAAAAAGAGGGGGATTTTATGCCTAAAATAACGTTTATGGGTGCAGGAAGCACCGTATTTGCCAGAAATGTATTAGGTGACACAATGTGTTCACCCGCCCTTCAGGATAGTGAAATAGCACTATATGACATAAGTGCTGACAGACTGAAGGATTCTGAGATTATCTTAAGTGCCATTAACAAAAATGTTAACGAAAGTAAGGCCACTATCAAGTCTTATCTAGGTGTTGAACAGCGAAAAGAAGCACTCCGGGGGGCAGACTTTGTTGTAAACGCCATTCAAGTTGGAGGATATGACCCCTGTACAATTATCGACTTTGAGATTCCTAAAAAATATGGGCTTAGGCAGACCATTGCAGACACTTTGGGCATTGGCGGTATTATGAGAACCCTGCGCACCATTCCAGTTTTACAGGGTTTTGCCGATGACATAGAAGAGGTTTGCCCAGATGCATGGTTCTTAAATTATACCAATCCGATGGCCATGCTTTCTGGATATATGCAAAGGTATACTGCTGTTAAAACTGTTGGATTATGCCATAGTGTTCAAGTTTGCTCCCCTCATCTACTTAAATCATTAGGGATGGACGACAAACTGGAAGGTCACCGAGAATTAATCGCCGGTATCAATCATATGGGCTGGTTGCTGAAAATTCAGGATAAGGATGGCAATGACCTTTACCCTGAAATCAAAAGAAGAGCAGCTGAAAAAAATGTTGCAGAGAAACACTATGATATGGTTCGCTATGAGTACATCAAACATTTAGGTTATTATTGCACTGAATCCAGTGAGCACAATGCAGAATATAATCCATTCTTCATTAAGTCTGCATATCCAGAGCTTATTGATCGCTTTAATATCCCGCTGGATGAATACCCCCGCAGATGCGTTAATCAGATTAAGGGATGGGAAAAGGAACGAGATCAGATTCTTCAAGATGGCAAAATTACTCATACCCGTTCCCATGAGTACGCTTCTCGAATAATGGAATCCATTACTACCAATACATTGTACAAGATCGGTGGTAATGTTCTAAACACTGGCTTAATTGATAACCTTCCTTCAGATGCATGTGTAGAAGTACCTTGCCTTGTGGATGGCAGCGGAATTAATCCAACATACATAGGAAGACTGCCGGTTCAATTGGCTGCAATGAATATGACTAACATCAATGTGCAACTGATGACCATTGAAGCTGCACGAACCAAAAAGATTGAAAACATCTATCAAGCTGCCATGTTGGATCCGCATACTGCTGCAGAGTTGTCCATTGATGACATTATCAAGATGTGCGGCGAGATGATTGAGGCACATGGTGAGTATATGGAGATATACACATAATAGATGCTGGATGCTGGATGCTGGATACGGGTTACGGGTTACGGGTTACGGGTATGAAATGATACGAGATACGGGTATGAAATGATATGAGATACCAGATATAAGTATTAGAAAACTTGAACAACCCTTTAATCTTACGTTTTTGCTCAGACCTATTGCCTATCGCCTAGAGCCTAGTACCTATTACCTAGTGCCATTCTACCCGTATCTCGTATCTCGTAACCAACCTTAACGTCCGGCCCCAAATACCTGGTGTCTACTCAAAATCCACTACTTTATTATTCTCAGCAGACTCAAAAATTGCTTCCATCAGCCTCATAACGCGCATTACTTCAGGCAGTTTTACAATTATCTCTGCTTCTCCGGACAAATTGGCAGCCACATTTTTGTAGAAATCCTTAATGTCACCGTGGACAATTGGGACAATCTGCTCGGAAATATTGTCTTTCCTGCGAGGTGCCATGGTCTTGGTTAAACCGGCTGCTGTGCGAACAGGAACGATATCCTTCTCATTCTTGCCCCGAGCAGTGACAACCTTGGCGTCCATGCCCCAGTCTTCAATTACAGCAGTCCCATTGTTACCCAGCATATACCATCTGGGAAGGGAGATAAAATTACTGGTTCCAACTTCTAGCGTATAGACCAAGCCATTTTCAAATGTCAGCTCTGCCCGAAATCCGTCATCAACCAGCTGATTTGTTACATATGTAAGGGTCGCATAAACTTTCTTAACTTTTTCTTCAACCATTAATAGGGCTTGATCCAGGATATGTACTCCCCAGTCAAAAACCATACCGCCGCCATATTCTTTTTCCTGCCTCCAGTCACCCGGGATTCCTCTGGAACCATGAACCCGGGATTCAATGGAGAAGACTTCTCCCAGCATGTTTTCATCGTAGATTTTCTTCATGGTTAGAAAATCTTCATCCCAACGACGGTTTTGATGTACCACAAACAATTTACCGGTTCGATCAGATGCATCTATTATTTCCTGTAAGTCAGCTGAACTTAAGGTAACCGGCTTTTCACATACTACATTTTTTCCTGCTTCCATGACCTGGATGGCAATTTCCTTGTGTACATCATTAGGGGTAGCAATCAATACAATGTCAACAGCATCGTCAGCCAAGAGATCCTCCATGCTGTTATAAGCCTTTAGCCCCATCTCTCTGGCTTTTTCCTGTCTGCTTTCCTTAATGTCAAAGGAACCCACAAATTTAACTACATCAATCCCCTTGGCTAATTCCAGGTGATAACTGCCCATACCACCAAAGCCAATGATACCAATGTTATATACATCTTTACCCACTAGTAAAACCTCCTTTTAATTGATACTATTTTATAATCAAACAATTGATTTTTCGCATCTATAATACACCATATAACAAAAGCTAGTACCTTGCAGCATCTGAAACTCTCATAAAATCTTTCAATGTCATCCTGAGCAATTGGGTCGTAATTTTCTTGTCCAGATCCCTCGTTGCACCAGTGATGACAAGATTTAAGTGTTACAGCATACTCGTCTCCTAATCAACTTTGTGGAGACAATATGTGCCTTCAGGAGCAGGCTCTCGCTGTATCCATCTTCCGTTTGTAAAGTCTGGTATGGCAATCGGTGCTCCACCCATGGCAATCGACTTTTCGGTTAAAGCGGTTATACTCATCCATGCAGCCATATCATAAACATCAATGGGAGGTTCAACCCTTCTTCTTACACTATCAAAGAACGCTGACAGCACAAGATCGTCCATACCACCGTGTCCTGCACCTTCCCCTGGTATATAGTTTTTCCAGATAGGATGATCATACTCTTCCCGCAATTTTTCAGCATTGTTCCAGTTTCCCTTCCAGTAAAACTCTGATTCCCTGTGCAGCTCATCTAGAAAGATGGAATTATTATCTTCCATATACATACCCTTGGTTCCTTGAACCAGAAAGCCTCTGGAATAAAAGCGCGGTAAAGTGGTATCCAAGGTAAGAGTAATGGTTTCCCCGTGTGCACATTTGATAATGGTAGTTACCACATCACCTTGCGCAAACTGATAATCTGCCAGATCAGAATCCACACCTTTTGCGTTTCGTATGAATTCATTCAGCCCTCGCGCCTTAGAGGCCATAGACACAAGAGACAACATCCGATTTCCTCGGTTGATATCCAGAATTTTTGCTATTGGTCCCAACTCATGGGTAGGGTAATTATCGCAATTACGATTCATATAATTAACCAGACGATAATGACGATTTTCTCTTCCATAAGTGATTTCATCGCGCAGATCATGGCGGTAACCGCCTTCACAATGAACCACATCACCCATGATGCCTTTCTTTACCATGTTAAGAACCATCAGCTCTTCTCGTCCATAGCAACAGTTCTCAAGCAACATACATGGAATTTTTGTGTCTTCGTATGTTCTTACCAATTCCCAGCACTCATCAATTGAGTAGGCTCCTCCAACCTCAACTCCTGCATATTTACCAGCTTTCATGGCAGCTATGGCAACATGCATATGATCTGCCCAGGAAGCAGACACAACAACTGCCTCTACTTCATCCATAGCTAAAACATCTTGAAAATCAGCTGTGCTAAATGGTATGTTGCCGGCTTTTTCCTCTACCAACTTCCTTGCACTTTGTTGTCTGTCATCATATTTGTCACAGACTGCCTTTACAGCAATACCCTCCATTTCTAAAATAGTATGCAGTAAACCATAACCTCTGCCGCCCAAACCGATAACCCCAATATTCAATACTGTGTCCATAACACAATTCCCTCCAAGTTGTTTCATTTGTGTATATTATACTTTACCTATTATACATCATTTTTCTTTTATTTTCTCAATTATTGTATCCAAGCATTTGTCCTGCAAGTAACATCAAACTTTCATGTCAAAAATCTACTTGTAGAATTTGTGTGCGACCTATTAATCCATCCATTAATATTCAGCCCACTCCACCACTCCGCAAGCCAGTCGTTTCCCAGCATCTCCTGCCGGCTGTGTACGATAATCATCCGGATTTTCATGAATGATTACTGCTTTACCCACAGCTTCACTTACTTGAAATTTGTTCGTAAAGAAACTCATATAAGCTCTACCGCTGTTGGAGAAAAGCACAGGAAAGTCTCCTGCGTGGTTTCCATGCGGCTGGTTTGTTGGATTCCAATGTTCTCCTGCTTCTTGAAACGGATTATCCACATTTCCAACTTCACAAGTTCCATTTTCATGTAGATGGAAACCGTATGGACCTATAGGGTTTTCCGTATCAGTTGCGGGCTTATAGTCAGGCAATCCTGAAATTTGGACGGAAATCAGCGTTCCACCAAGAGTAGCACGAAAGAACACAACACCACTGATTTGAGGCCTCAGAGGACCACCCAATATATAAGCTGCTGCTGTCTGATTCCAGTTATTATACCCGTGGTTGTTAAACAAAAAAACACCTCCAATTTTGTTTACCTTATATTTTAGTATATGAAAAAAGAGCTTCTTTTGCTAACCGTGGGAGGATTTTCCAAATAAACGTGGAAATAATAAGGTTATACTAAGACTAATAAATACGAAATTTTGGTTTCATAATTAAATTTGTAGTGTAATTAGTAATCAATAAAAAAACTTTATAGCGCATGATAAAGGATCTGAAAAATTAAACTCGATATTCAACCGAAAGGAGTACAATCAATGAATTTGAAAAAGGGAAATTTGATTCATGGATTTCAACTGCAAGACGTAACGGAAATTAAAGAGTTGAACGCTGATGCGTTGCTGTTCTCTCACGAGAAAAGTGGAGCTCAACTGCTCTATGTACAAAATGATGATGATAATAAAGTATTCTCAATTGCTTTTCGCACCCCGCCACCGGACAGCACAGGAGTTCCTCATATAATGGAACATTCTGTGCTATGCGGTTCAAGAAAGTTTCCTGTCAGAGAACCTTTTGTTGAGCTGGCAAAGGGTTCCCTCAATACCTTTTTAAACGCTATGACCTACCCGGATAAAACCATCTACCCTATCGCCAGCCGCAATGATAAAGACTTTGTCAACCTAATGGATGTCTATTTGGATGCTGTCTTTTATCCCAATATATACAACCAACCGGAAACTCTAATGCAGGAAGGCTGGCACCATGAGTTGGAGGATCCAGACGAACCTCTAATCTATAAGGGTGTAGTGTATAACGAAATGAAGGGTGCTTTTTCTTCACCAGAGCAAGTGCTGTTCAGGAAGATACAGGAATCATTATACCCGGATACGCCATATGCCAACGAATCCGGTGGGGACCCAGACTACATACCGGAGCTGACTCAGGAAGATTTTTTAGCTTTCCATGGAAAGTATTACCACCCTTCCAACAGCTATATTTACCTGTATGGAAATGGTGAAATATATAATCACCTGAAGTTTATAAATGAGGAATATTTATGCCGATTTGATAAGGCAGAAATTGATTCTGAAATTACAAAGCAGGTTCCTTTTCCAGAAATGCGCAGACAGGAGATTCAATATTCAATATCTCCCCAGGACAATCCGGAAGGTAAAACCTATCTCAGCTTGAATTTTGCTGTCGGAAATTCTACTGATCCCTTCCAATACCTGGCTTTCGATATATTGAAGTACCTTCTGCTGGATAATCCTGCTGCACCATTGAAAAAAGCCCTGTTAGATGCTGGAATTGGAAAAGATGTATTTGGCTCCTATGACAGCTCTTTACTCCAACCATCTTTCAGCATCGTTGTAAAAAATGCCAATGAAGATGATGAAATGCCTTTTATTAAGCTGGTAGGAAAAACTCTTAAAGAGCTTGTGGCTAAGGGTATTGATAAGAAGCTAGTGGAAGCAGCTATCAATTACAGAGAATTTAAGCTGAGAGAATCAGATTTTGGAAGCACTCCGAAAGGTTTGGTGTACTGCCTGCGATGTTTGGACAGCTGGCTCTACGGAGGAGACCCCAGCATACACTTACGCTTTGAAAACACAATAGGGCAAATCAAAAAAGCTCTAACCCAACCACTGTTTGAAGAGTTGATTGAAAAGTACTTATTAAATAACACTCATAAGAGTTTGGTTGTTGTTAAACCCAAGCCTGGCCTTTCCGAGGAAAAAGACCAGGAAATCCACGAAATGCTTCAAACTTACAAAACCCAGCTGAGTAACGCAGATATCCAGGAAATCATTAGCAATACTCAAGAACTCATGAAAAAACAATCTGAACTTGATTCCCCTGAGGATCTGGCTAAAATTCCCATGGTAGAGCTAAGCGATATCGAAACCAAAGCAGAAAATCTTCCCCTCGTGGAGCAGGAAATAGCCGAAATTAAGGTGCTGTATCATCCTATTGAAACTAACGGTATTGCATATCTAAATCTATGGTTTGACAGTGGTGCAGTTCCTATAGAGCTTATTCCTTATGCGAGCTTGCTGTCAACCCTGTTGGGTAAAATGAGCACCAAAGACCATCATTATGAGGATCTTTCCAATGAAATAGACATCCATACCGGAGGGATGAATTATAATCTTCAAGCTCTTGCTTTAAGCGGTGAAGATGGTGAATTTTTGCCAAAATTTGTGGTAAGCTCAAAAGCCCTGGTTGACAAGCTGCCTAAATTGACAGCCCTTCTTGAGGAGATTATAAACGGCACTGTTTTCCAGGATGCAAGACGCTTGAAAGAAATTATACAGGAGACTCGCTCCCGTATGGAAATGATGATCAACCAAGCCGGTCATCAAGTAGCCATGAGCCGCCTAAGCTCCTACTTTTCTCCAGCAGGCAAATATACGGAGCTGACTTCCGGCATTTCTTTCTATCACTTCTTATGTGACTTGGAAGAGAATTTTGATTCCAAAAGTTCAGACTTGGTTGAAAAATTGGAACGGGCAATACAGCTTATCTTCCGTAAAAACAGCCTGACAGCGGGTATCACCTTATCGGAAAAAGATTATCCGGTATTTGCAGAGCAGTTTAGGAGCCTTGCTAAAAGATTGTCTGGGGAAGAAAACCCGAGTACTCCCTTTCCATTCCATGAAAAAGCTTATAACGAAGGGCTTTTAACTCCAAGCAAAATTCAATATGCAGCCAAAGGTTATAGCTATGCAAGGATGGGATATTCCTACCGTGGAACTCTACAGGTGCTGCGCACCATCAGCAACTTGGATTATCTATGGAACCGTGTTCGTGTACAAGGCGGTGCCTATGGTGTTTCAGTAACCTTTACCCGAAGCGGCATGATGATCTTTACATCCTACCGTGATCCCAACTTGAAAGAAACCCTGGAAGCCTATAATGGTCTTGCTGATTACTTGGCGAATTTTGTTGCTGATGAAAGGGAAATGAAAAAATATATAATTGGTACCATTAGCAAACTGGATGCTCCCTTAACTCCTCAGATGAAAGGGGAGCGCTCAGAACTCTACTACTTTACCGGCTTGACCCAGGAAGACATCCAAAAAGAAAGGGATGAAATACTGGCAACTACCGCTGAAGACATAAAAGGATTATCTTCCATGGCTGCTGATGTACTAAAAAAAGATTATTTATGTGTTGTAGGCGGTCAAGGTAAAATTAAGCAGAATGAAGGATTGTTCAAGAATCTGGTTTCTGTGTTCAAGTAATTTTACAGCAATATTCCTTTTTGGCTTTAAGGAAAGAGGTTTTTAAAGTAAGGAATGACCCTCATGGCTGGATTTTATATCTTTCCCATGAGGGTCGGCTGCTTGGATAGTCGGTTTGTTGCTTCTTTACATTGCTCTTACTGTGGAGCTTATGGCAATTATATCCACCAGTATCTGAGTCCCTAAATTAAGAGAAACAAGCAGCGCGAGTTGTTCCAGGCTGACATGAAACTCCCGTTGAAAGGTAACAAATAAAAGAGGCGATAGATTATTAACAAATCGCCTGCGTAATATAGCCCGTATAACTAGCATAAAGTGTATGCTTATATGTGTATTCCATAATTTATCCTGATATCCTTTAAATAACATTAATGTTTAATTACAGAACTCCCAAATACCGTATTGATTTCCAATATCATATCAGCTTCTCCCTTACCCTGAGGGTCGAAAAAATAAGTATGATCTCCGAAGGACAAGGTAGAACCATCTGGCAGCTCAGTGGAAGAAAAGACAGAACTGGCTTTGATTTCTACTGCTGCTTCTTTGGGAAGTAAAATTTCCGCAGAGCCGAATACCGTATTTACTTCCAATTTCCTTCCCAAATCGTCAGTTGGGGTTTCTCTAAAGTCAAGGGTGCCTTGTCCAAATACAATGTTGTAGTCCTTCCCTTTAGAACTCACATTTATTCTGCCTTCATTGAAAATAATATTGCTTTTATCCTGGTAGCCGGCTCCCCCTCCAAAAAGCAGGGAAAGACCCAGTGACAGCAGAAAAAGCCCTATAATTACCCGAAAAGTAGGCACATTCCAATTAAAATAATGCTTTAAAATCAGAAACAACCCAGATAATATCAGAAACATACCCCCAAAAAACGACCTCATTTAAATCCATCCTTTCATAATTCATATTGGTTATAGTAAATTAATTATTTCCTAACAACTCCAACGCTTTATCGATCAGCGAATCTCCCACCGTCCTTTCATATTTCGATACGGTAGGCTCGTATCCTCCCTCTTCATATGATTTTGGTGTACAAACATAGCCACTGCCATACCCATTGGAGGTACTGGCAAGATAGGTATGCTCAAACGGAGATTCTTTCTTCAGTCTGAGGGCAAATTCTACAAATATTTCACATGGAACCGTTACGATTCTATTCTCGCCTATTCCAAGCACAAATATTTCCAGGGGATTATTAGCAGCTATAGCTTCAACGGCTTCAGCTCCACCCATAGATGTTCTCAACATATTATTCGCACCAATCAAAGAACATTCCAACGTTCGCTGTACAGCATATGGTTCGTTGTTTTTGATGGAGTTTTGATAGTCATTTTTTACCTTTTGCTGCAGGGCTTTTGCTTCTTCCACCGGTGGTATTTTCTTCATTTCTGGTTCCAATTCGGTGTGGACTGTGAATAAACTGACATCATACTCATAATTCAGTTCAGATAAAACTTTTTCTGCTTCAGCAGCAATTGCATAGCCAACTCGTTTAGCTTCTTCAAAGGTTTGCCCGGTTCTAAAGTGTCTTGAAGATTGATTTCCTGCAGCGCCGTTTTGGAATCCTACTACCACATCATTGTTCTTATCTTGAAAGTATTTATAGATATAAGCCGGATAATCAGCTGATATAGCTCTACTTTCTGCATGAAGGAAAGTTGGATGTAGGGCATAATTTACTAATACGCCTCTTAGTTCGTCCTTTGCATCCTTAATACCAGTTACAAATACATCTGGATCTGCAGGGCCGTCCTTATCTCGCCGATTGCCCCCAACACCTTGTTCCTTGCCGCAGTATCCTTTCCCCATTGCTATTTTTGCAAGAAAGGCTGAAATTTTTGCTTCTGAAATACCTTCAACGATAGCCTTACTCACCTGGTCTAGGTAGTATGGATACATCTCCCTGTTGTCGTGGTTAAATGGTACGCTTCCGCATGCAGGTGCTGAGTGGGTGTGAGTAGCAGAAATAAGAATATTTTCTGGCTTAATGCCACAAGCTTGATAGATTTGTTCTCTCACTTTTTTAACTCTAGGTTTTTTGTAGCTTATAAGATCCAGAGTAATTATTGCTACTTCTGTCTCTTCGTTTCTTAGATAAAAACAATGTACTTTTAAGTCATCGTGTACTTCTGTATGATAACGATCCCTTGGTTCTGGATAACCGGATAATAATGTGGGGAAATCCGGTGTTATAACTTTTTCTATTACTCCCGCATATAACATTTATTAGGTCTCCTTCCAAGTCATCGCCATAGTTATTGTATTATGGCTTTAACAGTTTGTACACTGTTTTTAGGTCAATTCAACAGTTTTTGCACCTTGGTTACCCGTCTCATGAGTGTCGAAAACCATACTTTTACAGCAATAGTTCCTAAGTCTATTCCTAATAAATACATACTTTATTTCCTCTTAAAGTTAATGAAAAAATTCACTGTTATAGCGACCAAAACTGTATTGATTTTATTATAAATTAATATCCTACTGTCTCCAAACACTCAATAGGTTTTGCTATGTTAGGATCTATATAGATTGTGCAGGGCAGAATCTGGTATATAGAGCCTGGAACCATTGGTGTTACCGGTCCGTGAGTAATCAGGCGGGATGTCATCCGTTGCCAGGAAGAGAAGGTGCCCATAGTTCCCAATCCGTGACCTTCAACTCTTTTCTTGGCATGTTTTACATCTCTTGGACCTATTGTTGCTGCCTTAGGCGGCACATTTCCTACATTTCCAGAGCAGCCAAAAACGCCATGGAGTGAGTTTTGAGCTATCGTCAATGGATGCAGGTTTATAATCTTTGCAGGCTGCTCAAGATATTCTTCAATGGAATCAACTTCTGTATATTCCGGAACAGGATCGATAAAGGCAATATGCCCAGCCCAACCGGGACCTGAAGTGAAATAGTCAATTCCCCCATCAGTTTTCTCATCTATCAAATCGGAGAAATAATCAATATTTCTATTTGTGGGGTAGAGTACATTCTCAGCTAAGGGTCGTAAATCCGGATCTATTTTATTGATAAAGTATTTCATAAATGAATATATGAAACCGGATCTGTATGTAACAGGTGCAATGTTTCCATCTTCATCAGCCCATTCGTCCATTGCTACAAAAACGCAGTTTTTGCAGTCTACACGATGTGTGTTGATCAGCTCAGCCAAAACCATGTGAGTATTGGGGTTTGGATTGCCAAAAATAGTTGAGAACTTTTTGTTTTGCTCATAGGATTCCTTAATCCCCATAAACTTGTCAGCCATTACCACCGAACCAAAACCCGAAAGGATTTTGATTCGCACATCTGGATTTGGATGTTGTTCAATTTCCTCAGCTGTCATTTTAGCTAATCGGTCCAATAGCTCTCTGTCCTTAATTGGAACCCAGTCAGCTGGCTTGAAGTTAAAAATGCTATCCATTGTTGATCCTCCCTTTTATGCTTATTTGAATATCGAACTTATTAATATGAAGCTTACTTCAAAAATTCAGTCAGCTTGTCTGTAAAAAGTATATCACAAGAGTATCAGATTGATAAGAGTGTAAAAAAGCAGGAATTTGTACATAGTCGTAGAACTTATATTATTAATTTGCTGCAATAAACTAATTTCTTTGGAGGGAACTATCTATGGAATCTTATTATGGTAATGTTGTATTGCTAACAGGTGCATCATCCGGTATCGGTAAACTAACTGCTGAGCATCTGGCAGAATTAGGCTGCAGGGTATATGGAACATCCCGTAAAGGAATGAATGGTACTATTGTCTTTCCCAATGACGGTTCACAAACTGCCAACCAGGGTTTTATAAAGATGGTTCAACTGGACGTCTGCGATGACCTGTCCGTTCAAAATGCTGTAGACTATGTAATGCAGGAAGAAGGATGTATTAACGTTCTCATCAATAATGCCGGCTTTGGTATTTCAGGGGCCATAGAGGAAACCTCCGAAAAGGAAGCCTTTTCTCAATTCAATACAAACTTTTTTGGTATGCATCGCATGTGCAGGAAAGTACTTCCCATTATGCGAGAGCAAAAGAAAGGGCTGATTATCAATATCGGTTCTGTGGCTGGAACATTCCCAATACCCTATCAATCCATGTATTCCGCAAGTAAGGCTGCTATGAAATCCTATACGGAAGCACTCCGCATGGAAGTAAGGGATTTTGGTGTTCGTGCTGTTATTATAGAACCTGGTGATACGCAGACCGGCTTTACCGATAACCGATATTACAGCCTGGAATCAGAGAATACAGCCTATCCAAAGGGCAAAGCTTCCATAGAAAAGATGATACAAGATGAACGAAATGGAGATAATCCAATTGGAGTTGCCCAAACCATTGGTAGACTGCTGAACAAGAAAAATCCTCCAGCTCGTATTACTATTGGTATTGTTTATAAGGTATTCACACAATTAAAGAGAATACTTCCAAATCGCTTGGTTGGGTTTGTGTTGGGTAAGATGTATGGGTAACGGGTTGCGGGTTACGGGATACGGGATGCGGGTTACGGGTTACGGGATGCGGGTTAATAGAAAGTATGAATCCTCAGTGGAATGATTTATCTATAGGATTTTGTAGGTAAGATTCCTCGTTTACTCGGAATGACAGAATCGTTGTTTTCATTCTACACTATTAAGGCATTAAGATATTTTTTTCTTAAATGTACTATAATTGTACTATTGATTGAAATATAGTTAGGAGAAATGATTTTGAAAATATTAGTCATCGACGGACAAGGCGGCAAAGTGGGTAAATCCATTGTAGAGCAATTAAAGGCAGCCTTGCCTAACCAAAAAATAACAGCCATTGGAACAAACAGCATTGCTACTTCCACCATGCTGAAGGCTGGTGCCGATATGGGTGCAACAGGTGAAAACCCTGTTATATATAATTGTAAGGATGCGGATATCATTGTTGGTCCTATTGGCATTATCCTGGCTAACTCCCTTTTGGGAGAAGTAACTCCACAAATGGCTGCTGCTGTTAGTGGTTCAAAGGCACAAAAATTCTTGATTCCCAGTAACAAATGCAACAGCCATGTGGTGAGTACTCAAAATCTAAGTCTCACTGACTATGTACAACTGGCAGTTGAGAGAGTTACAGTTTTTTCATTACATCCGTCTTCTGAAGACCTAACAAAATTATAGGTATCAGTATCAACTGGATGACAATACCAGGCCAGGCAGTAACAAAAGCACCTGCTATAAATGCGGAGAAAGCATAGGATTTTCCTTTGATGCCTAATAAAACTACATTAGCCACACCCATTACCAAGCGCCCTGCTAACATAGCACCAATAAGAGAAACAAATACATTTAAATTGATTTTCTTAGCTCCAATAAAAGAAATTAATTTATTCAGATTAATCTCCTTGTATAACAAGCCTGCAAAAAATCCATAGGCTGCCAGTTCTAACGCCATTGAAACAGCCACGGGATAAAGCGGCGGCTTACCCGTAAAGGCAGTGGAAAGAAGGGGGACAATAAAACCTACCAGAGTACCATATTCTTTACCTAGAATAAATCCGCATAGGAGCACCGGAATGTGCATAGGCAGAATAACCTGACCTACAGCGGGAACAGGGCTTAAAACAATAGGCAATAGTATTCCTAAGGCAGTGAACATAGCTGCTAAAACCAAATGCAGAGTAGTATTTTTATTCATGAGAGACCTCCTTAAAATAAAAACCACGAAAGATTTGCTTTCATTCATGAAAACAGATACCTTCGTGGTAATCTTTACACAATATTTACATGTTTAACAACACAATATAAGTTTTGTTGACTTCTTGTCAACGTTGTATACATTATACAATAACATACTACATACGGTCAATAACAAATTTACCAGGTGTACTTATATCACTTCATCCAAGCTGATCCCATACTCCAAAGGCAAGCTTCAACAGTTCATCTCGTAGATGGTTGATTGGTTATTTCTACAATTTCATATTATTTCGCTTGATTCAGCCGCTCTCCTACTGCCCCGCCGGGATGAATCAATGCAAATTGTTCACTTTGGTAATCGGTTTCTTCAATTAATGCAGTTTGGAGCGTGTGAAATATTACACACAGTGATGTAGATGATGTGGTTCCTTGAGCATTGTATTTGTCCGTTTCTCGATTAACATGCTGTTTTAAAACAATGTCAGCATTTTGTGCCAAAGGCGAACTCAAATTTTCCGTTATGGTAATAATCGTTATTCCCTTAGCCTTACATATATCCATGATTGGAAGCAATTCTTTGGTTTTGCCGCCTCGGGATGCAAAAACCATAACATCACCTTTCTGCAAAAACCCAGTCGCTCCATGTATTGCTTCCGCAGGTGAAATAAACCTGGCTGGGCGTTCGATACAGCATAATAAATGTGCAAAATGTTGGCACATAATACCGGAATGGCCACTTCCGCATGTACCTATTCTCTCTGCCTTTGCTAGTACATCAACCGCTCTGGCAAATGGTTCTTCATCAAAATATTCCATCATTTCCTGTATACACTTTGATTCGATGGTGTATACAGCTTTTACACTATCTAGTGTTTCTTTCTTCATAATGTCCTCCTAATATAAATAGTTATTTGTTATCAGATTTTCTTAGCTTCTAACATGTTATAAATTCAGAGTTTGTTAGCCTTCCTTGAGATCCTCCACTTTGTTCGGGATGACAAGGTTATCTGTTGCTAACCTCTTTCCACCTTTTTCTATAACCCTGACTTAAATTGCATCATATTACTCTAAGTGGTATTCCAAAATATTTACCGGTTTGGATACTCCAGTAACTTCTTGGACAGGTTCTATTGTGCCATCCTCTTCAGACACTTGGTACACGACTATATTATCCGAATCTCGGTTTGCACACAGCAAAAGAGAATCCGTCAGTATAAAATCCCTGGGATGCTGACCTCCAGAACTGGAATTGGATATCCGTTCCAATAAACCAGTATCTTCATTAATGTGGAAAAGCGCCAAACTGTCTTCTCCACGGTTGGATGTGTACAAAAACCTATCATCTGAGCTGATGCGAATAGCAGCTGCATCGGAAGCAATATCATCCTGTTCAAGGGCATTTATAGTTTGAAGAATAGTAAAACCTTTATCAGCTTGATAAGAGAGTACAAAAACCTGAGAAGATAGTTCCGATAGCACATATGCTGTTTGTCCATTGCTATTAAATATCATATGCCTTGGACCACAGCCATCCGGCAGCTTCAAACATTTATCCTCGTCCAACTCCAACTGCCCTGTATTAATGTCAAATCGGTAAACCATTACTTTATCTATGCCTAGATCGCATGCGCATAAGTATTTTTGATCCGGCGTCAAGCAGACATGATGTGCATGAGCCTTCTCCTGTCTCGCCTTATTAACACCTTTACCAACATGCTCCTTAACACATACCGCTTCGCCCACACTGCCATCTTCAAGTATGGGGTAAACCTGAACAGTTGCATCAGGATAGGAAGCAGCAAACAAAAATTTTTCTGTCGGGTCTATGGATATATGACATAAGCCCAAGCCTGGTGCATTAACTTCATTTATTTTGCTGAGCTTGCCCGCTGAAGGCTCAATAGAGTAAGCACTTAGTTTTCCCCGGGTTTTGTCGGGGATTTCAGAAACAGAATATAAAATTGCAGCATTTTTATTAGATACCATGTATGTAGGAGAAGGTAGTTCTGCAAAAAGCTCGGGCTTGGAAAATTCTTGTGTTTCTGAATCAAAATAAGTACCATAAATTCCTTTGCTGGTTACGGATGTGTAAGTACCGATATAATATAGAATTTTACTCATAAAATATCCCACCGATCTTTTAAATCATCGTAGTGTTAATGAAAGTCAACTATCATTAACATTATTCTACCATAGCTCCTTTAAAAATCAAAGAACATCGGTCACAAAGCAAGGAAGCTATGGTAGATCAAGCTCTAAGCATGTTCTATATTGGGAATGTGAATTGGCACAGGCAGAAGCTTGCTTATTTCCTTTACAGTATTTAAAGCTCTAATATATAATTTAGAAAAGCCGGTTCATAACCATTCTCTACACACCAGCGTATCGCTGTGTCAAAGCGGTCGTAATAATCTGGCATGTAATTAACATAGTGTGGATAAAAATACTGCTCGTGGACGCACATCTCCTTGAAGGTAAAAAGCGGATGCTGTTTTTGAAAATATTTAAAATCAGGCGCTATGTCATCTATTTCGGTTCTCTGTATGGATGCACTATATCGGATGAAGTATACATCCTCTTGCTTATCGTAATAAAAACCATAGGTATCCAGCAAAGCACATTGTTCGGCATTTAGATAATGATGACGTGGTAAATTTTTCGGAACATGATACAAGAAGGAGCCGACTAAAGCCCGAATACCACTTGAGCGAACGGCACGAACTGCCTCCAGGCTTACATCTCCCCAGTGAATTGTTGTTACCGGTCCAGCAAAGGCTTCCTCCCCTGCAAAACGGAGTATTTCATTTACCACTCTGTCATGTTCCAGCTTTACTTGGCTGAAAGAACCTCTTTTGTATGGTCTGTCAGGTAAGTTGGCATTCGCATGGAACGACAGTCTCAGCCAATCGGAGTTATCCTTCCATTCAGGCTTAAATTTATCAGGCATCTCGCTGAGATTAAACCCGCGGAATTACAATTGTTATCTTTATGATAGATTATTCAAATCATTTATATCTACAATCTTTTGTTTGCCTACTAAACCTACAAGAGCGTATACTTTGGATATCGGATCATGATAGTATTCTTTAATCAACCTGAAATTCTCTATTTCAGATGCATTTTTAACATGACTCCTGGCGCCTGTGCAGTGATATGGCTTACCTTCTCCCAATTGTATATGGTTTTCATCCAGATAGCTGATATCTAGCCCATCATCAATGTATTTCCTTACTTTTTCCTCAAGTTCAGAAAGATCAACATCAGGTTTTTGGGCAAATTCCAGCACAAAACCATGCTTCACATCTCCATGCACTTGTGGATGGGTAAAGCCATATTCAGACTCCAATATCTTACATGTTAGATCTTCAGCTGTATGTGCCATCCTCCTGTAAATAATGGATTTGAATACAATATCGGCAACGTCCTTGGGCTGCGGACCAAAAATATTCGGACGGGTGACAATAACTTCCTCACCAACACCAATGAGTACCTCAGCATTTATACCTAAAAAAGGATATATTAACTCAAAATGTTCAATAACCACTCTTTTTTCCTGAGCTACTGCTTGATTTATGGCATCAGCAAGAACATGCATTTGGGTAAAGGCGGATTCAAAACGAATATCAACATGGTAAGTATAGCTGCTGAAAAAGCCTCTATCCAGGTTTTTTAGCAATGGGAGGGGGCGGACATTTACTCCTTCATCATCACTGGTTAACTCCAACCCGGGGAACATACCCTTGATAAGCAGCGATTTACCTGCTCCGGCATCTCCTATGAATCCTATAAGTTTATCTAAAGGGCTTAAATACCTTTGTGACAGCTGATAGCCCAAACTAATAAGTCTTTTTCTACCCCTGGGAGCAAAATACACCGCATGCGATAATGAATCCTGTGGCAAAATAACTGCCATGTCGTCCCCGCCTTTCAGCCTTTATATTAAATTTCATACTTCAAATTCCAAACCCAGCAATGGTGCATGCTGTTGAGCCCCATAAACATCAGTTTCACCCAGCTCTCCTGATGCCATGGGTCTTTCTATTGTGGCTTTAATTGCTTTTGCCGGCTTAAACTCGATTACATTGATTACTTTCTCTTGAGGAATATTATATAGCTGTGCAATCAGTTCTTTTCCAATAAGTTTTTTATCACAGAACAGCTGGAAGGTCTCCCATTCTCTAAAAATAATATCAAAAGTTAGTTCATAGGGACCTGAATTTTTACTCCTTATAACTTCAGCTGCATCTATTAATTTAATATTCATAGTCAAACACTCCCTCCCATAGTCATTATTTCCATTGGGAATAATTCATTGGGATCATCCACTTCGACAACATGATATAAATTAAAGGTATATACTTCGCCAGCTTTGAGATCTGATGGAGAATAGGGAAAAGCGAGGTTGCCTGCTGTTGCTATTCTTCCTTGATATCCGTAGTGTAACATAGTTGAGCGGGTAAAACTGCAAATAGTATTGGCTGTAGCTTGATCCTGCGCAACTACCTCAATTATAATCCCAAGTTCATGGCTTGTTATTTCTTGTTGAGGTTCCAATGCCCCCATAACTCCATTTCTACCATACACTCTGAAGTCCAAGAAGTATTCCATCTGTGAATCACTGAAATTATCTTCCACTCTTTCGCGAACACCCTGTAGAACCTCATCTATCTGAGCAATCATAATAGGATCTCGAGTTCCGGCTATGGACACAGTTCGATAACCAATTTTCTTTGCACCTTCCAGTTTAATCGTATATTCTTCAGACTGAATAAATTTGCTGCCACTTACCTTTACCATGTTATCTGTTTCCTGTGTAAATTCTGTATTGGTTAAGTCCAATACGCCACCAGGACCCGGTAAAATGTATGGATTGGTCTTTTCATAAAGAGTATGGGCTGCAACTGACAAGGTCGTACATTTCCGAACAGGGTTCAAAGGCTCTACATTGAAATAATCTTCTCCCAGGTATCCCATCATACAGTCGCTGCCACTGCCCGGAGTGGCTGCTATGCTTGCACATTCAAGTATCTTACCCAGATGTATGGCAAGTCCTCTATCATAGCCTTTTTGAACTGCCAGAGAAGCAAAAACAACTGGATCATAAGCTCTTCCTGCTATGATTACCTGAACATCCTGTTCAAGTGCTTTTATGAATGGTTCTATCCCCATTTGTCCTACAATTCTATCGGTTCTTTCTAATTCTTCCTTCGACAATTCTGGAGCTGGATGAAGAGGATACACTTTTCCTTCATCCATTTTCTTAAGAATATAATCTTTATCTATTTCAGCATGAATAACAGCTGTCTTAAACTGCATTCCCTTTTCTTTTGCAATTTCCATAACGATTTGTACATTCCATTCCAAATGCGGTTCGCCGCCACTTCCCCCTGCACTGCCTATTATAACAGGTATGTCTTCTTCAAGAGCCGCTGAAATCATGATCCCCAAATCTCTCTTAACTGCTGTTCTATCAGTAAAAGATATCCCTGCCCCCAAATAATAAGGACCAGGATCAGTTGAGCCTGCATCCACAGCAATTACATGGGGATGCCTTCTCATTCCCTCTTCAAAAGACTTCATTGGAAATCCATAGCCCAATATGGCTGTTGGAGATAATATTCTTAGTTCTTCCACCTTTATCCTCCTAACTTGAATCTACTCTTTAGTTAAATTAATAAATTGTCATCCTGAACGCAGTGAAGGATCTTTCCTTCTTTCCTTATAAGATTCCTCATTGCATTCGGAAAGACAACATCTAAATGTCATCCTGAACGCATGTCATCCTGATCGTAGTGAAGGATCTTTCTATATAAGGTTCCTCATTGCATTCGGAATGGCATGGTACAATCCGAGTGACAATATTCTACTTAGCTTGATTAGCCGACTGTGAATTATTGATTGCTATAATTCTCTGCATCTCATTATAAACAATCATATAACCTTCATCCACACCCATCCCCGGCTTGGCCAGGATTTGATCGGGATGAGCAGCCATTGCTATATGTACACAAACTTGTGATGATCTGTCGGTTTCATTACAGGTTCCGCCTTGATATGCTCCTATACCTTTTTGTTTGCAATATAGCACAGCTTCAATAGTATTATTGATGCCGCCAAGATCCGGTGTTTTTATTTGAATCATATGTCCTGCTCTGTTATCAGCGAAGTATTTAATGTCCTCCAGGGTATTGCACCACTCATCTGCTACAATCTGTATATTTATGTCTTCTTCATCAACTCTTCGAGTTAATTCCTTCAAAGCAAGCATCTGGCCTTCTCTTTCTTCAACATCGATAGGACCTTCTATTCTGAGTTTATAAGGATAAGCTGCTCTCTCAAGTTCTTTGAAATAGGCTATTATTCTATCATAATCATCGTTAAACGCCATTCCTATAGTTCCATATACATCAATATGAAGTATCGGCTTATATTCCTGATCAGGCTTTAACTCAGATACCCTGTCACGCAGCCATCCTACATATTTCAAGAGAAGCTCTCCTTCTTCTCCGAGCTTGTTATGCACATTATTGATCAGTGCATGAGGCAATACATCAGCGCCTTTGATGATCATTTTATCTACATTATTATACCTATCATCGCCAGATTGAGAAAATATAGGAATACCTTCGCTTGATACATAAGTATTATATTCATCTGCAATAACTTCCGCCATGATCATTTTTCTGCTTTTTGCAACTGCGTCCAGAATAGCTTGTGTAATTCCATAGCGTAAAGCAGTATGAATTCGCTTTCCAGTATCAGGATTTATAAAGCTGTCAATCTCTTCAGCCAGCTCTTTAAAGCTATACATTTCCCGTCCCTCAAGAACAGGTGCAATATACTCTTGAATGACAGGAATAAAATCATCTGCCAGAAACAGCGGATCTCTTCCTCCCGCACCTGAATACTGAACTGCAGCACAATCGCCATGAGCTATTTGCCCATCCTCCAACACAAGCATTACTGAAATTGCTTCTCCGGCTTGTCTCACAGCAGTAAATCCATCTGTAACAGGATCTCCTTTATAGGTTGCTCCATCAGGTACAGCATTTCTCTTGATTGCCCGTTGATCATCAAAGTAAAAGCCTGTCCTTCCCTTTGAGCAAATAACATCCACAATTTTCATGTTCTCATCGATACTCCTTTGTCACCTTGGTCTTCCTACAAGTGCCCCTTTGCCGATTGCATAAATATCATCAATAACCATCTGGAAGCTTACAGCTCTTCTCTCATGACGAGCTCTTTCCTCAATCTTTTCTCTGTGAAAACCAATGATATCCTTGCTAAATGGCAGGTCACCGCAGTCTAAGAGTCTGACTGCTCCGTTATTATCTCTGGCAGGAAGGATTTTGCCCGCATTAAACTTGCTGGGTGCAAAGGGCACATCAATAACCCCTGCCTGGAAAGCTCGTATAACACCAACCGCTATATCACCGTTGCCAAGTTCGAAAACCTTATCTACAATACAACGGGTTTCAGCAGTGATTATTTCCATTTCTGCTTCCAGTTCAAGTGTTAATGGCAGCTGTTGATCTTTAAGCATGGTAACCAACTGCTTTGTAGCTCTAAGCCCATTTGCATTAGCCTCCTTGGTCGGTATTCCAAGGGCTTCATGAGGTGACTTTACGATTACTTTTGTGGCTCCCGATAAAGATGCAGTTGCTGCCCCCCATGAGATAACACCAAATGCTTTGGCTTCATCCTGCGGAAATCCGCCCATCCATTGGTGGAGAACAGTAGTAATGGTAACATCAGAGTATCCGTACTTTTCCATGTATTCATCGGTCAGCATTTCCAAGGTTCGAATTGCTGCTACGTCCTGAGTTAAGTTTCCGCTCTGACCATAACCTACTGTGATATTTTTGACCCCTTGTTCAGCAGCAAGTAAACTCTCAACAATAGCAACAGCGTGGGAGATTGACGGGGGTACCAATGTTCCGGTTAGTGGTCCGAATGGCTCACGATTAATTGATACTCCAGCTTCTTCATAGATACCAGTCAGCCTGTCTACATATTGCCAATCATATATGGTTTTCTCAAGGGAAACACTTTTTGCATAAGGAATATTGTATGAGATACCTCCACCTTCGTAGGAAGTAAATCCTCCAGCCAAGGAAATTTCCGTCAGCAGCCTTGCATCTGGTGTTCCATGACGAACTTGTACAGGTACATTCACAGACTCATTGACTTTTCTGCAAATCTCCACACCATAGTTTACAGCCGGGAAGCCATTAAGCATAGATCTACCTGCTTTTTTACTTTCACTGATTCCAATTTCTGCTTCACCATATAGATTCTGCCTTGTGTAGCTGTCGATAGTTGTAGGCAGTAAATCGGCTTCACCATTTTCCTCCAAGAACTGCAATAATTTGATATGCCTGTCTACCAAAGCAACACCCGCTCTTGGCTGTATAAGCGTATCGGCATTTTTCTTGGCTTCATTTAATTTATTTGAAAAAATCCTCTTCCTGGGAATGTTTTTATGATATACAACTGTATTTTCAAAGTCTACATCCATGCCCGTAGGCCATTGCCGCAACACTTCTTGTTGCAGCTGCCTGAATGTACCCTCATCCAGTTTTTTGTTTTTAATCACCATTTATAAACTCAGCTCCAATTTTTATGATAACATGGTTAAAGCTTGACCAACTCTTTTTTCATAATCCGTATGGCTATCTCAGGATAATTCTCACTTAATAAACCCATAGCAGCAAAAATATAATCAGCGTCCAGAAAATAATCAGCTTGCTGCGGTTTTAACACTGCAGGGTTTGCATCATCATATCGGGATTGCTCAAGTGCTTCCAAAGGATTAATACTGTTTATTATCGGACCACCAGTCCCTATTATTGTCCTTAATCCTGTCAGGTCCTTACCAGTTTGTACATAGGCGGCTCCAAAAGGAGTATACATAGTTTCTATTGTTCCTGCATGGCGTTCTACTGCCAGCTTAACTGCTGTAGTGGTTAGACTGTAATCTACAAGACTCAATTTTTCACTGTCAGAAGGAAGTAAATCGGGAGAGTCTGATATCAGTGTTAATTGACTTTTTATATCATCCGCTGATAATCCTGAGCGGTTTTTTATCTGCTCAATTCCAGCTGATTCAACTAAAGCTGTGGCACTGTATCTTACACCTAAATCGCCTTCAACAGTACGTTTCATAAAGGGTTCAGGAAGTCCTTTTATAATGACTCCTGTCCGTGTTGGGCTGCCATCCGCAATGGAATGTACATCGGTTGTAGCTCCTCCTACATCCACTACCAGGAGGTCCCCAATTCCCTTCTCTTTCTCATAACCCGCTGACAGTCGATAAGCTGCACTGAGAACTGCTGATGGAGTAGGCATTAAAATACCCTCTATAAGGTTCTTCACTTTTGAAAGCCCCTTGGCCTGAATAATTCTTCTGAGGAATATCTTACGTATTGCTTCCCTGGCAGGTTCTATGTTCAGAGTATTAAACTCAGGCATTACGTTTGCACATACTGTTACCTGCTTACCTGACCTGAGTAAAACAGCTGATGCCTGGTCCGCTGCAGATTTATTTCCGGCTATAACAACTGGAAAGCCTTGTTCTATATTGGACAATGCATGAGCATTATGCAAAATTACATCCTTGTTACCGCCATCTGTTCCGCCAGTCAGTAGTACAATATCCGGTTTTAATTCATTGATCTCAGCTGTTTCACTGGGGCTCAGCTCGTAGGAATACACCTTCATTACCTTTGCGCCTGCACTTAGAGCTGCTCTTTTTGCCGCTTCTGCCGTCAAATCCGGAACCAAACCGACAGCAATCATCTTTAAGCCTCCTGCAGCGCTGCTGCATGCATACTTGGCCATATAATCAATATTACCTGTACGTTCCTTTAGGATATTCAGGGCATTTTCCAGTCCTTCATTTATATCTGCAGCTACCGTAGTAAATGACTTGGCAGTACCTAAGACGAGCTCGCTTTCCAAATCTACAGCAGTGACCTTGGTATATGTACTTCCAAAGTCAATAAGTAAAACTGCTTGCATTAAATCATTCAGCTCCCAAATCCTTTTTGATTTCTACAATAGCAGTATCCGGAAGAGTTCCCGGAGGATAAACACGGTTAAATCCCATATCTTCAAACTTTTTTTCCACCTCTTCAAAAGGAGCCTTTCCTACAACAAGATTGCCGCCTACATAGAGAGGAATGTTCTGTAACCCAGCTTCATCACATTTTTCTCTAAGCCCGCGGCAATCAAGTTCTCCATGTCCGTACAGGGATGATACTAATATTGCATCAGCTGCAGTTTCTATTGCAGCTTCGATAAATTCCTCCTGAGATACCATTACACCCAGATTTATTACTTTAAAACCAGCTTCTGTAAAGGCATAATCCAGTATTTTGTTCCCTACTGCATGAACATCTGAACCGATTACGCCTAAAACCAGAGTTTTTTTGCTCACAGCCTTCACCACCTTTACATAGTAGTATAGTAGTATAGTAGTATAGTAGTATAGTAGTATAATAGTATAATAGTATAATAGTAGATATCTTTAATTAAGTCAACATTGTCCAAATTTATTGACTGAGCTGCTAAGTACTTGAAGAATATTCATTTTGAGTATCTTAAATATTTTTTTTCGTAGTATTCTGACTCAATTGTATCACGAGCCAATAGTTCACTGCTGCTCAGGATTTTTGAAGCCTCTTTCAAATCAGACCATATGCCAACTGCAACCCCACCCAATGCAGCTGCTCCCAAACACGCAATATCAGTATCGTGAAATAACTGCACATCGCCGATTATGGAACAGATTAGTTTCTGCCATGGCGCTGCCTTGGAAGCACCACCTATCAGTTTTACAGATTGCACAATATGACCTTCCGCAACAAAACGCTCCATAATGCGGCGCACCTCAAAAACCACACCTTCCATGGCTGCCAGTGCAATATCATATGCATCAGAATGCAAATCCAAGCCTTCAATTGAAGCTTTACCATTGCTGAAATTAGGTCGTAGAAATATATTTTCATTAATACCGATACGCTTCATAACCTCGTTATCCAGAACATCAAAGCTCAACTGAGAATCACCGAAAAGCTTGTTACGCACCCAGTCCAATGCAGCTCCTCCTGTGGGAACGCTGGAAAACACCCCATACATATTGGGACAAACATGAGGTCCTACACTTAAAATGGAATCATGATTTAAAAACCTTGTTGCACCAAAGATAACCCATGCAGTACCAGTCGACAAAAGTATATCTCCCGCTTCCAATACATTGGCACCGGCTGCAGCACAATATTGATCATGACCTCCATTTACTACTTTTGTATTCGTAGTCAGACCCATGGCTTCTGCTGCTTCCGGAGTAAGATTCCCAATTACGGTTCCTGTGGGCATTATCTCAGGAAGTGCAGACTCACGAATTCCACACAGCTCAAGAATTTCGTTTTGCCAGCCACTGCTATGAATGTCCAGCATACCTGTCATAGCTGCACTGGTAGGATCCGTTATTGGTATACCAGTAAGCTGCATATTCAGGTACTCCAGAGTAGTCAGGTAGTGAGCAGGCTCATATTTTTTAAACTCCAAAAAATTTCCTATGCAGCTGCCAGGTGACAGTCTTCTGCCGGTGCGGGAATGGAACCATCTATCATCTCGCTCCCCCTGACTGAATTCTGAAAAAAAAGCCTTGTTCCTTTTATCCATCCAGGTAGCCGCGTATGCTAAAGGATCACCTTTCTCATCAACAGGCACAAGACTGCCTCCTTGAGCAGATATGCAAATGCATGCCACTTCTTTCGGAGCAATGGACCCAGTGCATTCTCTTACAGTTTGGATCACTAATTCCTTCCATTTACAAGCATCCTGCTCCACTATTCCTCCTGACGCAGTTATAAGTGGATAATTAGCGCTGAAATAAGCAAGTTTATTACCGGATTTATCCACTAAAATTGATTTAACAGCTGTTGTACCGACATCAACCGCACATATATACATAATATCCCCCTTATCCTTTAACTGCGCCCAGCATTATACCCTTAACGAAATATTTTTGTATAAATGGATAAACCATGATGATCGGCAGCGTAGAGACAACTATGGTAACATAACGGACTTGCAGGGATACCATCCCTTTTTCTTCCGCTTTCAGTATCTCCTGGGACAGAAGCTCACTGGACGACTGTATCAGTATTCTGCGAAGCAATATCTGAAGGGGCTGCAATTCTTTTTTACTAATGTAGAGGAGAGGAGTAAAGAAATTATTCCAGCGTCCTATTGCATAATATAGTATTAGAACCGCCAAGGTAGGCATAATAAGCGGGATGGCGATCCGAAAAAGAATCTGTATATCGTTTGCTCCATCTACTATGGCACTCTCCATCACTTCTTCAGGTATCGACGAAAAGGCACTTCGGCATATCATTACATAATAAGATGCCAATAACACCGGTATGATCATAACCCAACGGCTGTTGTAAAAGCCTAGCTGTGTTATCAACAAATAAGAAGGAATCAGCCCTCCTGAGAAGTACAAACAAAATACTATGAAAAAGTTTAAGAAGCGTCTGGCACAAAAACTTTTTCTTGAAAGCGGATAAGCAGCCATAGTGGTAGCTAAAATGCTAAACGAAGTTCCCACGACTACATAAAATATCGTATTTCCATAGGCCATCCAAATACCCGGATTTTTCAATACGTGCTTATACGCCTCAAAACTTAAACCAACCGGCCATAAGAACACTTCACCTTTATTTACGGCAGCTGAGCTGCTGATGGATATACTTATTATATATAAGAAAGGGTACAGCGTAACAATTCCGGCTAAAATCGCAATAAAGTAAACTAAAAAATAAAACAAACTATTCGAACCTAGTTTTTCTTTCATCCTTTACGCACCTCCTTATTACCATAGACTGGTCTGGGTTACTCTTCGTGATATGACATTGGATCCAAATATTAGAATGAAATTGATTATGGAATTGAAAAGTCCAACAGCCGCAGAAAAGCTAAAACTGGTGGATTCAATACCTTTTCGATACACATAGGTTGAGATGACATCCGCTGTTTCATATATGCCAGGATTATAGAGAAGAAAAACCTTTTCAAACCCCACGCTCATAATGGTTCCCAGCCGAAGTATAAACAAAATAATTATTGTTGGAGCTATCATAGGTATAGTAATATACCATACCTCCTTGAACTTCGAGATCCCATCAATCTTAGCAGATTCATATAATGAAGGATCAATGCCTACAATTGCTGCAATGTATATAATTGAATTGAATCCAAATGATTGCCACACCCCAGATGATACATAAATAGTCTTGAACCAATCCTTCTTCATAAGGAAATTAATCGGTTCAATTCCTAGTTTCCCCAGAAAGTTATTTACGATTCCTGTATCTACAGCTAAAAATTCTTTGATAATTCCAACTAAAACTACAGTTGAAATAAAATGAGGTAAATAACTAACAGTCTGGATGGACTTCCTCAGTTTTGAACTGCGAATTTCACAAATGCAGACAGCAAAAATGATTGGCAGTGGAAAGCCATATAATATACTGTATACAGATATTAATAATGTATTTCTGATAAGACGAAAAGCATAGGGAGACTGAAAAAATTGGATAAACCACTTCAAACCAACCCAATCGCCCCCGTAAAGACCTGCGCCAGGCTTGAAGTCTTTAAATGCTATAACAAGTCCGCCCATGGGAAGATACATAAAAACAGCATACCAAATGAATATTGGCAGAAATATCAGGAATAAATATTTATCACGTTTCAGTGCCTTTAGTATTTTATTATAGCTATTCACTTTACCTTTACTTTTCTCATGAATTTTAAGCTCTCTTCGCATACAACTTTCCTCCCTTTGAAAACAAGCAGGGAGAGCCATACTCCCTGCTTGTTTTTTTTACTTAGTTACCTGCGGCTTTCGTTCTTTCATACCTGGATTGATATGCTTCCAACAACTGACTTAATCCCATAGATTCAGCTGTAGCCACATAGTCATCAAAGGTTGACAGATCGGTTTCTCCCGTAACAAAAGATACCAGCATCTCATTGAAGTAAGTTATGATATCAGTATCATATTGTTGTATAACTTCAATTTCATCAGGGAGGAAAAACGAGGTGAGTACATCGGGAAGTTTGTTATATTCATGTATTTGTTTATTATATACAGCAATTTCCGGCATAAAGCTTACATCCCGGTGAGCTGCAAGTAAAATACGCGGGAACCCACCAAAGTTATTTCCCATGCGATTAGCGTAATTATCCGTTGTCCTTTTCTCAAGGTCTGGTACTATCTTACCATCTATAACTTCATAGTCTTCACCTTCAAACCCGTAATACATCAGACTGTTAGCTTCTTCGCTAAAGATGTAATCCAAAAAGCTGAATACTGCTTCCGGGTTCTCACAATTTTTGTTAATAGCAAAATATCCTGCAATTGGATCATTGCCTCTGTAATAGCGATGTCCGTAAGGGCCTTCAAGTGGCAGCATGGGTGTCATGATGAGCGAGTCGTTTTTTACATCTATTTCAGGATTAAGCAGGCGTGCATAAGTTTGTGCAAAGTTTATATAAACCATCGAAACACCTACTGTATCATTTGCCAATCTTTCATTAATCATATCATAGGTAGATGTGGAAAAGTCGCTGTTAATCAAACCTTCTTCATACGCCCTGTTCCAATATTCTAGGAAGTCCCTATATCTTTCTGAAGTAAAAGAGCTTTCCAACTGCCCATTATCATCTGCTATAAAACCTGCTCCGTTAAGCTCAAGCCCCCAAAAAGCGCCGAGTGCGTTGAAATAGGATAAATGAGAAAAGTACATGGGATTTTCATCATTCTCATCATTACCATTTGGGTCCTGGGTTTTAAAAGCTGTTAATACATCATAAAACTGATCTGTTGTAGCAGGAACATCTAAATTCAGGTTCTCTAACCACTCGCTTTGTATCAGCAGGTTGGGAATATAATCCAAGCTCATATTTATAACAGGAACGTAGAAGACTTTACCATCCGGGGTAGTCATCTGACTCATAACCGTTGGGTTGTCTTCAAAACGCCACGATAGATTAACAGCATATTTTCCATAAAGATCTGTCAATTCAAGGAACATCCCAGAATTAACATAAGTCATATCTGTATCTGTGGACGGCATTTGTATTACATCAGGAAGGTCAATACCGGCAGCCAGGCGAGGTTTGATGGCATCACCATATGAAGCGGGATCCAGGATTTCCATATCAAGTTCTACATTAGCCAGACGTAAAATTTCCTGAAGCCATGCCATATTTTCAAAGTCCATATCTCCGCTGGCTACGCCCGTATTTGAACATACCCACGATATGGTAAGCGGTTCTTCAGTTATAGGTGCACTACCATCATAAACGAATCCCTCTTCTACTGGTTCAGCGGTTTTAGTATCAACAGGTTTATCCGTTTGTTTGCCAGGATCGTCTGTCTGATCACCTGTACAGCCAGTGATCAAAGTAACAATAAGGATACAAGATAGAAGAATTGATAGTATTCTTTTTTTCATTTTTTCTCCTCCATTTTTTTATAGTAGTGAGTGTTTTTTTATACATAGTATAAGCAGATCTTTTTATCTC
>ENA-UOOM01000745-UOOM01000745.1-fermentation-metagenome-genome-assembly--contig:-NODE-745-length-34703-cov-6.930934_pt1 | contig 34703 bp, 29 predicted proteins | sample MGYA00245781_ERZ724031 | MGnify/ENA primary metagenome ERZ724031 (study PRJEB28704, sample SAMN03018317) | fermentation metagenome | biome: anthropogenic terrestrial biome; feature: soil; material... | reverse complement strand
TGGGAAGTAAAACGCCAAATAATTTTTGATAATTACAAAAATTATTATGGAATTGGAAAGCTTTATTTGGAAGAAAAGATGTATGAGAAGCTTTTAAAGGTTGTAATGGATTCGAGTGGTCTATATTCACTTACAGAATATGAGAAAGTACTAAAGCCCATATATGAAAAAGAGCTGCTGAATAAATATGAACGGGAAGTTCGGTCAATGGCATACAGAACTTCTGACCGTAAATTTTATAAGCAGATTGTATCAGTTTTAGAACGAATGCAGAAGTATGAAGAAGGGAAAGATTTAGTACGAAATATTGTTGCTGACTGGCGTTGGATTTATAAAAACAGAAGAGCAATGATGGAGGAGTTAGGAAGACTAAAACTTTAAAGTAGGAAAAATGGTTAAGGGGAGTGAAATGAATATGAGTTCTGAAATAATAATGTGTAAAACAGATGACGGTTTGGCTGAAGTAGATAGATAATTTTAAGTTACATATGTATCATAAGTTTGCAATAATTGAACAGAGAATTGTCTGGTATGGAAGCATAAATCTATTGAGCTTTAGAAATTCGGAAGAAAGCTGCTCTTGATATTACGAAATGTATATATTATAATACTTCTTAGCAAGACAACATATGGCTTCCGAACAATTAAAATCACAAAAACAGGATTATTTATGAAAATTACGGAAAAGTTAACAAAGCAAATAACTGAAACTAAATATTTAACGGTGGATAATTCATGGAGATACAGGGTTATTATAAGATATTTCTATGAACAGTTTGAGCAAATCAATTATTTATTATATAAAGAAGATGTATATGCGGAATTAATAAAGCATGATATGTTTGAGGGTTATACTCTTGAGCAATGTTCATTAGACTTAGATGCATTAGTGGGCTGGGGAAATCTTATTGCAATACAGGATACTGCTAAGGTACAAACCATAGAAGAATTTAAGAATAAGAAATATCGATATGAAATATCCCAATACTCAATTGAAATAGAACGTCTGACTATAAAATTGGAAAATTTAAAAGTAGAAGGCGCTTCCTTAGAACCATCACTTCTTGAACGAATTAAGAATTCCCTAAAACATGCAAAAGAAAATATTAACGGTGATTATAAAGTAATATACGAATGGTGGAACGATTTAGTATCTGACTTTGAAAGGCTAAATGTAAATTATCAGGACTATATAAAGCAAATTTATAGTTTAAAACCGGAAGATATGATGAATACTAATGAATTTCTGATATTTAAGGAAAAGTTAATAGAATATCTGAGAGATTTCATAAAGACTTTACAAATAAATATTTATGAAATTGAAGATATTTTAAAAAAGATATCGGTCGATGATGAGTTTAAAATATATGATAAGATAACTAAGTACAGTCTTAATATACCAAGAGTTGAAGCTGTAACCTATGAAGAAATAATGGACAGTATAATACCTAAATGGAAAAATATAAAAAGATGGTTTGTTGGAGAAGCTGATAAATCAAGTGAAGTTGAAAAGTTATTTGATATAACTAACGAGATAATCAGGAAATTAACCAGATATGCCGCACAGCTGTCAGAATCTATGACAAATAGCATTAACAGAAAAGAAGATTATAAAAATATATGTAAAATGTTTTTAGCTTGTACTGATACGGATGATGCTCATCGTTTATCATCCTATGTTTTCGGTATTGAACATATGAGACATATTCAGGGCGATTTTCAACGTAAAACTGAAAGTGTTAATTCTAATATATTCGATGAAGAACCTTTTGAAGTAATAATTAAACCAAGAGTAAGAACCTACAGAGAAAGACTTAATCGATATGCCATAAAAGACAAATCAAAAGAAAAGCAGGAATTATTGGATAAAATCTTAGAAGAAAGAAAAGAACAGGAAAAGTTAATAAGCAAATATATTAATGATGGACAAATAAACTTTGAAAGTCTTGGGGATATTAGTCAATATGTTCGAATAACACTCCTTGGGTGGCTTAGTGATGCCATAATATCTGATAATTTTACTTCTAAAAATGAAAACGGCAAAATTATAAAGGTCATAAATCCTAAAGAAAAAAGAAAATGCACTATAAATTGTGAAGACGGTGATTTTGAAATGCCGGCATTTATTTTAGCGGTAGAATAAATAATATAATCAAAATACAAAGGGAATCTTATGAAGGAACTGATTTACTTATTGGAAAATAAGTGGGTAATAAGAGACAAGGACAAGGACCTTTATTATATCATTAAAGATAGAATAAAGGATTTCAGGGATTTTATAAAAGATAAGTTAGGTTATCAATTAATTATAACTTCTGATTTTATAAAATTAGAAAAAATACCCGGTAAAGCAGAAGCATGGATGGGCATTGAGGATTTTGACAGCAGTGTTGAATATGCACTACTTTGTTTAGTATTGATGTTTTTAGAGGATAAGGAAAAGGGAGAGCAGTTTGTATTGTCGCAGCTTACAGATTATATACAAACTCAGTGGCTTGATAAAGATGAGCCAATAGATTGGACAAAGTATGATTTAAGAAAGAGATTTATCAAGGTTTTAAAATACTGCACTGATATTTACTTAATAAAGTCTAACGATGGCAATGAAATGTTCTTTGCCGACAGCTTGGATGCCGAAGTTTTGTATGAAAATATAGGCATGTCTAAATATATGGTCAACAGATTTTGGGATGATATATCAGGTTTTTCTACCTATAAGGATTTTGAGGACAATGAATACAACCGGTTTGAAGAAGACAAGGGTATCATACGAAAGAACAGAGTATATAGAAGTTTAATTATGTCACCTGTTGTTTATAAATATGAAGGTTATGAAAATGATTTGATTTATATTAAAAACTACAGAAGCATGCTTGAAAATGACATTACAAAATATATTGAGGGAAATTTACACATTCATAAAAACAGCGCCATGATTTTATTGCCTAATGGAAGCTATAAGGATGTATTTCCAAACAATAAAAATATATCGGATATTATTTTGCAAATATGTTATTTAATCAGAAATGAATTGCCGGAAGATTACAATGCAAATAGTGAAAATATCATCATAGATGGCAGGATAGATATACCATTAGAGAAATTTCAAGAACTTATAAAAAAATGCAGGGAATTGTATTATGACGGATGGAGTAAAAATTTCCGAGAAATGAGTATAAATAAGCTGATTGATGAAGTAATTTTTGAAATGAAGAATTTTCAAATGATTGAAGTGGATAAAATAAATGACAGAGTTTATATACTGCCGTTAACAGGTAAATTCATAGGCAAATATCCGAAAGATTACAAAGGAAGAAGTGAAGAAGATGTCAAGATGGAAAATGAATAGAGCGGGGTTTGTAAATTTTTGGTACTATGATAATGAAATATTCAATTTTGAAGATGGAAGGCTGCTATTGAGAGGAAACAACGGCTCCGGGAAATCTGTAACCATGCAAAGCTTGATACCTCTTCTTTTGGATGGTGATAAGAGACCTGAGAGATTAGACCCTTTTGGTTCAAGAGCTAGGAAAATAGATAATTACCTGCTTAATGAAGATACTGATGAAGATGAGCGCACCGGCTATATATTTATGGAGTTTATGAAGGATGATTCAGATACATATATGACAATTGGTTTGGGAATCAGAGCTAAGAAAAACACTTCTACATTGTCATGGGGATTCTGTATAATGGACGGAAGAAGAGTAGGTATTGATTTTGAACTTACGAAAGTTACAACAGGAGAAATCCCACTGACGAAGAGGGAATTGGAAAACAGATTGGGTACGGGCGGATTTGTAACAGATAAGATGCAGGAATATATGAAGAAGGTTAATGATATGCTGTTTGGCTACAGCGATACAGACGATTATGGTGAGCTTATTAAGCTGCTGATACAGCTTAGAAGCCCTAAATTGTCAAAAGACTTTAAGCCTACCGTTTTATACGAAATTATGACTAATTCCCTGCAAACATTAACAGATGAAGACTTAAGACCTATGTCTGAAGCAATTGAAAGTATGGATATAACTAAAAACAGATTGGAAAATTTATTGGAGTCTAAAAAGTCTTTACATAAAATAAAGAATGTTTATGATAAATACAACAGGGTGTTATTGTATGAGAAAATCCAGCACTTATTAGATGTGAATAAGGAGTATGGGGAAACTGAAAAAGAAGAAAATTCAAAAAGAAAAGAAGTATCTGAAAATGAACAGCAAATTATATTATTAAACGAAAAATTAGAAAATGCAAAAATAGAAGAAGATTTTTATAAAACTAAAAAGGAAAGTCTTCAGGACAAAGATGAATTTAAGCTGCTTGAAAAGCTATCAAATTTTGAAAAAGAGTTAAAAGAAGACAATGAAAAGTTGTCGAAGAAAAATGTGCAATTAGAGCTTAAAAAACAAAAGGAAATTGAAATTAACAGCAAGATTAATTCAATTGAAGAAAGCTCTGAGGAAAAATTAAAAAATATATCCGTATTATTAAAGGACATGGACGAATTATCAGACAACATAGGTTTTGACGAGCATGCATTTATGGCGGAGGAGTTTTCCGCAAAACAAGAAAATAAATATGATTTTTCATTTTTGCAAAAGAATCTGAATATTTACAAATCATCAATTGAAAATGCCATAGAGTTATTGAAAGAAAAAGAAGAAATTTTAAAAGATTATAATAATAAAGAAAAACAATTGGATATAAAGACAAAAGCAAAAGATTATTTTCAAAGAGAAGCTAAAAATGCAGAAGAATTATTTATAGAAATAAAAGAAGAATACGTTGAAAGTATTAATAAGTACAATAAAAATAATGTTTTCTTCAAAATCGACAAGGAAAGAATCGAAAAAATTATTGATGCCGTATATAATTATTCTACAGATGACTATTTCGATGATATCAGAAAAATATACAATGAATCCCTTAATGAACAGCTTAATCAAGTTACATTATATATAAAATTAAAAGAAAATGAATTAAAAGAAAAAACAGATGAAGCAAATGAAAAAATTAATGAAATAGAAGAATGGAAGTCGAAAAAAGACCCTGAACCGGAAAGAAAGCAGGAAGTTATTAATAACAGAAATATGCTTTCTGAATTAAATATACCTTTTATACCTCTCTATAAGGCGATTGATTTCAATGATGATACCGATGAAAAAACAAAGGCAATAATAGAAGAATCATTGTTGGAAATGGGATTGTTGGATGCTCTTATAGTACCTGAAAAATATAAGAATGCCGTGTTAAAAGCAGACGGCAGCGTATGTGATAAATATATTTTTTCAGAACCTAATTATTTAAACTATGAATTATCACGCATTATGTATACGGATAAAAACTATAAGGAAATATCAAGCAGTATAGATGATGTATTAAAAAGCATATTGGTAGATGAATCAAACAACTCAACTTTTATTACTAATGAGGGAATATATGGTTTAGGTATCCTGCGAGGCAAGGTTACGGGAAATTATAAGCCTAAATACATAGGAGCCACGGCAAGAAAACAATTCAGAGAAGAAAAAATCATAGAATTGACCACGGAGCTTAATGATTTATTAAATGAAAAAAACAAGCTAAAAGAAGAGATTAATACTATATCGAAGAAAGAAGAAACTATTATTGAAGAAGGAAATAATTTCCCATCTGAAAATGAATTAAATAATTCTAAAAATATTGTTTTTGAAGCAAATAAAAAATTAAATATCAGCATTGAAGAGTTGGAAACAGCAAACAATGAATTAGAAAAGGTTAAAAAGGAATTAATAGAAATTAAGGACAAATGCTATTATGCTTGCGAAAAAATATTCATAGAGCCCAAAAATTACGAAACATTTGTTGAAGCAATAAAAACTCTTGATGATTATGGCTCGGATTTAAAGGACTTAGTAAACGAACATAAACTTTATTTGAATTTCAATAGTAATTTAAGAGATAAAATTGAAGATAAATCAGATATAGAGTCTGATATATCTGATTTAATCGGTGAAATTAACGATTTAGAAAAATCCTTAAGGGAAATAAATTATAATATTGACAATATCAACGAAACCCTTAAATCATCGGATATTGCCAATATTCAAAATGAAATTAACCAATGTATAAAGAAATTAGAAGAATTGCCTGAATTTATTTTAGAAACCTCAAAAGAGATTATAGCTCTGCAAACGAGTATAACCCATATAAATAACGATTTAGTTATGCTGAATAACAGAAAACAGGAAATAAACCAAAAGCTGCAAAATGCAAAGGATTTGTTTGAAAATGAATATAAATTAGGATTTATTTTTGAATATCACCATGAAGATAATTTAATAAATATTGCTAAAAAGTTAATGGTATCTTTAGAAGACGTTAAAAGTTTTAAAAGAAGCAGAAAAGATTTTGAAATAGCCTTACGAAATGTATATTTTGAAGAAAGAAGTATATTGGCAGAATATAAACTTAGCTTAGAAACCTATAGTGACAGAAGCTTACTTAACGCAAGGCACTTAGGAAAGAACTTAAGCTTTTACGAGCTTAAAAGCCAAATTGAAGAAAACATTGAAACCCAAAGTCAGATTATAAAAGATAAAGACAGGGTAATGTTTGAAGATATATTGGCAAATAATTTAAGTAAAAAAATCAGAGCTAAAATATTGCACAGCAGAAAATGGGTTAATGATATGAATGAACTCATGGAGTCCTTGGATACATCAAGCGGTTTGACCTTCAGCTTAAGATGGATTGGCAAGAAAGCGGAAAATGAAGAAGAGCTAAGCTCTGAAGATTTAGTCAATTTCTTAGATAGAGATTCAAGGCTCATGAAACAAGAAGATATTGAAAAATTTACAAAGCACTTTAAATCTAAAATCAAAAGAGCAAGAGACATAATGGTTGACAAGGGAGAAACAAAGAGTTTTCATGCTACAATCAAAGAAGTTCTTGATTACAGAAATTGGTTTGAATTTCAGTTATATTATACTAAAACAAATGAAAGAAAAAAAGAGCTGACGAACAATGCGTTTTTTACATTCAGCGGCGGCGAAAAGGCGATGGCTATGTATGTTCCGTTGTTTTCGGCAGTTTATGCAAGATATGGCGGAGCAAGGAAGGATTGTCCGAGAATTATAAGCTTGGATGAAGCATTTGCGGGAGTAGATTCAAAAAATATCAGAGATATGTTTAAATTATTAGAACAATTGGATTTAAGCTTTATAATTAATTCACAAGTTCTTTGGGGGGACTACGACACAGTCCCTAAGCTGTCCGTTATCGAGATAATAAGACCCAATAATTCAAGCACAGTGAGCCTTATAAGGTATAAATGGAACGGAAAGTACAGAGAAATGGTGGTGTAACCATGGAAAACTTATTGGAAGAATGCGTTTTATATTTTAAAAGCAACAAAGCATATAAAAGAATTCTTGCTAAAGTCAAAGAAAAATATGTCGGTATCGGAACGTTCGGCGGCACAATTAAGTTGGAAAATATTACGGAGGATGAAAAGAAAGCACTGACAGATTTATTAGGGGGAAAATTCTTTCTTAAAAAATCCAATATAGTTAAAGTCAATGATATAGTGGAAGCTTTAAAAGCTACTAAATTTGAAGAGGTTGACTTTTATGAAATGCTCTGTTTGTATTTTGGAGAAGAAATTTTAATAAAGAAAGACATAAAGGAAACAAAAAAATTAAAAAGAGAAAGCTTTTTCCACAGTCTAAAAAATACTGTAGATACAAATGTATATAATTTTGTTACAGAAGCATTTGAAAATAAAGTAAGCGGCAGCTACAGTATACTTAACAACAAATATAACGAAGACGGTCAAGGTGAAGAATTACTTAAAGAATTGGCTCATATGAATGCTATAAGCAATAAAATTAATGGAAAATCAAAATTAAGGATTGCAATATTAGCTTCTGAGGTTACAAACAATCCTCATGCATTAGATGAAAATACATTTTTAAACAAAATAGTGACATATTATTTATGCAATAAAAGTAAAGCTGAATTTCCTAAAAATGCAGAAGAAAAAAATACATTATTTTATGAAAATAATATATTGAAAGATGATATTTCCAATAATACTTTGGTTGCAGGTGTTTTTGCATATACATCACAAAATTATCAACTATTGGAATGTCAAGGGTGGAATAGTTTGGCTGAAGACTATGAACCCTTTGCTCTATCTTTGGTGAATTTAGCTAAAATAGATGTACTAAAACCTTTGAATAACAATGTTATCATAGTAGAAAACCCAACTGTTTTCATGAAATTTCATGAAAGCTTATTAAATCATCATAATAGATTTACATTGATATGTTCTAACGGCCAAATTAATTTATCAACATTTGTTATTTTAGATATGTTAAGTAAAAATGAATGTATGCTTTGTTATTCAGGAGACTATGACCCCGAAGGCTTATTAATAGCCGATAAGTTATTACAAAGATATAAAGATAAAATCAAACCGATTTTTTATTCGGGGGACATTTATTTAACTGCTATTTCTGACGAAATGATTGACGATAGAAGATTGAAGCAATTGGATAAAATTAAGGATGAACGCTTAAAATCCATAGCTGAATGTATGATAAAAGAAAAAAGGTCAGCTTATCAAGAAAAATTAAATTTAGACTTAGAGAATATATTAGGAGAGGTTTATAGTTAAACAATGATAAAATTACAAAGGAAAAATAGTTAAGAGGAGTGAAATGAATATAAGCTCTGAAACTATAATGTGTAAAACAGATGACGGTTTGACTGAAATGGATAAATAAATGATTCGTATCAAGAATGGAGGACGAACATGCCAAAGAGGAAAGATGAAATTATAATACACAGCTCAGCAGCCGAATATCTAACTTATGTTGCAGCTGTAGGTGATAATGCCGATAGCATGGAAATGCGTTACGAAGATGAAAATATATGGCTGACACAGAAAATGATTGCATCATTATATGATGTAAGCCTTTCAACGATTAATGAGCATATTAAGAAGATATATGAGGATGGAGAACTTAACGAGTCATCAACTATTCGGAAATTCCGAATAGTTCAAACAGAGGGATCAAGGCAGGTTAATCGTGAAGTTATACATTATAATCTCCAAATGATTATTGCTGTCGGATTCAAAGTAAATAATGACCGTGCAGTTCGTTTTCGTAAATGGTCGGGTCAAATCGTTAAGGATTATACTATTCAAGGATGGACAATGGATAAGGAGCGACTGAAAAAAGGCCATATGTTCACCGATGAATACTTTGAGCGACAGCTCCAAAACATTAGAGAGATACGTCTTTCGGAGCGAAAATTCTATCAGAAAATAACAGATTTGTATGCCATTGCCTTTGATTATGACAAGGATGCAAAGACAACTAAGCGCTTTTTCCAGACAGTGCAAAATAAGATGCATTGGGCTGTACACAGGCATACTGCAGCGGAGCTTATTGTTGAACGCGCGGATGCAGAAAAAGAACACATGGGCTTGGCTACTTGGGAATCAGCTCCAAATGGAAAGATTATGAAGTCTGATGTATCGATTGCCAAAAATTATTTGAACGATAAAGAAATGACCTACATGGAGAGAATTGTATCTCTCTATCTTGATTATGCGGAATTACAGGCAGAGCGTAAGATTCCAATGAGCATGGAGGATTGGGCAAAACGATTGGATGGTTTTTTGGAATTCAATGGGAATGAGATACTTACAGGCGTAGGGAAGATTAGTGCAGAACAAGCAAAGCTTCATGCGGAAACTGAGTTTGAAAGGTACCGTATTGTGCAGGATAGATTGTTTATGTCTGATTATGATAAGTTCTTGCTTGAGTTTGAAGATCGGGCGAAAGAGATATGATAGGTTTATTATTTATATACACAGATCCACTATTTAGAAGTCAATATTGACATATGAGAGATAAGGATGTTTGCTAAACCATGAAATATGAAGAGCTTTACGAAAAATACCAAGAATTGTTGGAAGAAAATAAGAGATTGAAAGCTGAAAATGAAATTTTTAAAAGTCAGCTTGAATTAGAGCTGTCAGAATTCAACAGTAAAACTCATGCTATATCTAATGAAGAAAGTGTGTTAAATAGTTCGGGAAAAATAACAAAATATAGTTCTCCAAAGGATAAAATCAGCTTGTTTATGTCTTTGTTCAGAGGCAGAGAGGATGTTTATGCGAAACAATGGCAGAACAAAGCAGGCAGATCAGGGTATTCTCCTGTTTGTCTGAATGAGTGGATAAATGGAATTTGTAATAAGCCTCAAGTAAAATGCTCAAGCTGTGCAAATAGAAACTACGCAATTTTCGATGAAATTACAATAGACAGCCACTTAAGAGGAAAATCGGTAGCCGGTATTTATCCAATGCTGCCCGATGAAACATGTTATTTTCTTGCCATGGACTTCGATGATGATGGTTGGCAGAAGGATGTAAATGTTTTACGTAGTATTTGTATGGAGAATAATATACCTTTTGCGGTTGAAAGATCCCAATCGGGAAATGGTGCACACACTTGGTTCTTTTTTAAGGAAAAAATCAGTTCAGCAAAAGTCAGAAAATTTGGTACACTTCTTTTAACTTATTCTATGTCCATACGGCATGAAATCAAATTCAGTTCATATGATCGCTTATTTCCTAATCAGGACACACTTCCCAAAGGTGGTTTTGGAAATTAATAGCACTGCCTTTGCAGGCTAAAGCCCGAAAAAATGATAATAGCGTAATGATTGATGAGGACTTTAAACCATATGATGATCAGTGGGACTTCCTGAGTAATATTCGTAAGATAGATGAAGCAGAAATAGACAGTTACATTTCAAAGCTTGGATGCAGCAATGAGCTTGGAGATTTAAGACAAACTGACGAAGAAGATACAAAGCCTTGGGAAAAGAATCATAGAATAGACACTATGTTAAATGAAAATGATGTTCCACATACAATCAATATAGTAAAAGCCAATATGCTTTATATTCATAAAAAGGATTTTCAAATAAAGCCTTAAATATTATGAAGCGTTTAGCGGCTTTTCGCAACCCTGACTTTTATAAAGCACAAGCCATGAGATTACCAACATATAATAAACCGAGAATAATTTCATTATCTGAGGAAACTGTGGATTATCTTTGCCTGCCAAGAGGCTGTGATATTGATTTAATTAATTTGTTTGAGCATTTGAAAACAAATATAAAGTGGATTGATGAAACATTTTCCGGTAAAGCAATAAAAGTTAAGTTTAAAAAAAATTACGTCTGAAATAAGAAGGTTAGAACTATATCCTTTCTCGGGTGTAGACCTTGGAAAAACTATTAACATCATAACTGATTATCGATATATATTCTCAGAAAAAAATTATGTATTTTATCGTTTAGAATTTGATAAAATTTTAATAATCAGAGTGATAAATGAAAGACAGAATTATTTGAAGCAATTGTTTGGAGTTAGTGCTGATGGAGAAGAAACGTATTGAAATCTTATCCAAGAAAGGTGACTCGCTCATGAAGCAGGATAAATCAGAGTTAATTCAAAATGGGGATATGTACAAGGTATTGTTAACTCTATCTGTCCCTATTATGATTAACAGTATAATACAAACATTATATAACTTGGTAGATGGAATTTGGGTCAGTAAGATTTCTTCAGTTCATTTTGCGGCTACCTCTTTTGTTTGGCCAATAAATTTTCTTTTCGTTGCCTTAGGAATTGGGTTGTCGGTAGCGGGAACCTCACTTCTTTCCCAATTGTTGGGGGCAGGCAGGTTAAAAGAAGCTAAGGAGTACACATCTCAATTAATAGTATCATCATTTTTTTTATCAATTGTATTTATGATAGTCGGAGTTGCCACAAGCCCATATATAATAAAATATATGGGCGGTAAGGGTGATTTCGCTGATTTAGCAAATATTTATTTAAGAATATCATTTTTGGATTTACCATTTATGTTTTTATACTTTAATATAAATTCCATAATGAATGCGCAGGGCAATACTGTAATACCAACAATATTGAGTGCTATATCCGCTTTGATAAATGTTGTATTAGATCCGGTGTTTATATTTACATTAAATATGGGTATAGCCGGTGCGGCATGGGCTACGGTATTATCAAGGGTTGTGTTGGCATTATTAGGGATTAAATTTGTATTTAATGATGACAATAATTTAAAACCTGATTTCAGAGGATTTAAAGCAGATAAAAATATACTTACGGAAATTGTAAGAGTCGGATTGCCGGCATCTATTGGGCAAACAGGAGCGTCAATAGGATTTATGTTTTTGAATGGCTTTATTGTATCATATGGGACTGCTACAATGGCTGCATTTGGCATGGTAAACAGGGTTACTAATCTGGTAATGCAGCCTGCCATGGCAGTCGGGGCGGCTCTGACAGCAGTGGTAGGTCAAAATCTTGGAGCGAACCGGTTTGACAGGGTTACCGAAAGCTTTATAAAAGCCTCAAAGATTGCATTGTATATTGGTATTATTGGCGGGGGATTAATATTTGTTTTTAACAGGCAAATAGTGAATTTTTTCATTCAATCCAAGGATGATCCTGAAGTGATTATTCAAAGTATAACTTATATGAAATATGTTGCATTTTCAATGCCATTGATGGGATTGTTCAGCGTATTGCAGGGAATATTTCAAGGCTCGGGAAACACCAAATATTCCATGGCAATGGAAATCGGAAGATTGTGGGCAGTCAGGCTTCCTATGATATTAATATTTAAAAACTTTTCTGATTTTGGTCCGTCGGGCATATGGTTCTCAATGTGCTTCAGTAATTTAATAGTGTGTTTTTACGGTTTATGGATATATAAAATTCGTGGATGGGATAAACAAGTATTAAATTCAATATTAAAATAAAGAACAGAGGAGTTGCTATGAAAAATCTGAAAGTGGCATTATTGCAGCTTATGCCGGAAGATACCTTAGAGGGAAACCTGCAAAAAGGATTGGAATATTGCATGAAATCAAAAGAGATGGGTGCCGATATTGCATTGTTTCCTGAAATGTGGAGCGTAGGCTATAACATTCCTGAAGATATTGCTGAACTAAAAGCGAGTGCGATATCTGCCGACAGCGCGTTTGTTAATTCATTTGGTCAGCATGCCAAGGATATTAATATGGCTGTAGGCATAACATTTCTTGAAAAGTATGAACCTCTGCCTAAAAATACTATATGCTTGTTTGATCGTTTCGGCAACAAGGTGCTTACATACTCAAAGGTGCACACTTGTGATTTCGGTGATGAATGCAGACTGACACCCGGAGATGATTTTTGTGTTGCTGATTTAGATACCGAACAAGGAAATGTGAAAATCGGTTCGATGATTTGCTATGACAGAGAATTTCCGGAAAGCTCGAGAATACTGATGTTGAAAGGTGCCGAGATTATTTTGGTGCCAAATGCATGCCCGATGGAAATAAACCGCATATCACAACTTCGGGCAAGAGCCTATGAAAATATGGTGGGTATTGCAACCGTTAATTATCCAAAGGGTAAACCTGACTGCAACGGTCATTCTACAGCATTTGACGGAATCGCATACAGACCCTCCGAGTTTGTATCAAGGGATACACTTATAATTGAGGCGGGTGAACGAGAAGGTATCTATATAGCCGACTTTCCCGTGAATGAAATCAGAGAATATAGAAGCCGCGAGGTGCATGGAAATGCATACAGACATCCACAAAAATATAAGCTGCTGATTTCCGAAAATATTAAAGAGCCTTTTATAAGAAAAGATTATCGTAAATAAATAACCCAAATTACTGCGTTTTTAGAGTAATTATTCACGCGCTTATGCCTGTTTCTGCATTTCTGATAAATTATGAAGAAGATACATGAATGAAGGTAATATTTTCCGAAGAGGCAGAGTGGGGCGGATGAGTTATGTATAAAAATGCAAAGCAATATTAATGATAGTAAAGCTTGAGCACGGTCATTTTTTAATTGGTTGCGCACTCTACAATTGAAAATTGAACTGGAGCAATTTGGATAAAAGTTGGAATATAATGTATATTGACAGATATTTAACGGTAATGTATATTGTAATGACAAATACATAATTTGAAAAACATAATTAGGAGGACAAATGAAAAAAATAATTAGTATTTTTTTAGTTTTGATGTTATTGATTGGTGTAACTGCTTGTAATGACAACGGAAATAAAACACCGGCGGAGGGCGGCGAAACGGCTCCCGGTACTGCGGATGAGAATGCAGTTAAATTCACACCGGGTAAATATACAGCTTCAGCCATGGGCATGAAGGGAGATTTAACAGTAGAAGTTGAAGTAGATGATAATAATATTAAGGCAGTTAAGGTTGTTGATAATGTTGACACTAAAGTAATCGCAGATGCTGCCATTAATGTAATTCCAGATAAAATTGTGGAAGGACAAACATTAAAAGTAGATACTGTAAGCGGCGCAACAATGACTTCACTTGCAATTCTGAGAGCTGCTGAAGAAGCACTTACGGATGCCGGTGCCGATATATCATTATTGAAGGCTGCATCTGAAGAAAAGGTATTAAAAGATGAACCTGCCGAAGAATATGATGTTGTAATTGTCGGTTCAGGCGCTTCCGGAATGTCAGCTGCAATTCAATTGAGCAGACAAGAAAACTTAAAAGTTTTAGTTTTAGAAAAGCTTGCATATCCGGGAGGATCATCAAGAGTTTGCGGAGGCGGTATTTGGGCAATCGGAGGTTCTGTATTAAACGAAAATGTCGGGGTAGATTATACTGCGGACGAATATATAGAATTTATGGAAACCTTAGGCGAAACAACACTTAACAGAGAACTGATGAAAAATATTCATGGAATATCAGCTGAAACTTTTGATTATTTGATAGAAAACGGATTGTCGGTTAACATTGAAAATAAAAGTCTTGGTCATCCTTTGTCTCAATTTCCCGTTGCTTGGGCTAATACAAATGCAACCGTAAAATATAATGAAGGTTACGGCGGAAAAGAAATAATGGATGCAATGTTTGAAATTGCAAATGAAAATGGAGCCGAATTAAGACTAAATTCGAAGGTAACTTCTTTAGTTGTTGAAGATGGTGCTGTAAAAGGTGTAAATGTCGAAGACCTTGATAGTAAATATACAGTTAATGCCAAAAAGGTTATTCTTGCAACCGGAGGATTTACAAGAAATGCAGATTTAATAAAAGAGCTTGAACCTGAATATTCGTCTGTATTTGCTTTTACAGGAGCGGGAAGTACAGGAGATGGTTTCACAATGACTAAAGAACTAGATACTGTTATTGTCGGTGAAGGCATGATGGGATTAACAGGTTATAATCCAAATTACGGATATTATGGCGCTGAAGGAGCAATAGCAAGAAAAGGCCAGATTTATATAAATAAAGAAGGTAAACAATTCGGAGCAGAAAAGGCTTTTTACGGTGAAACTTTAGCTTTATTCAACAACCAGACAGACCATATGGCATATGGTATATGTGATCAGTCAAACAGCGATGTTGAAGGTTTTGAAAATGGAGTTAATTTGGGTATAGTTAAAAAAGCCGATACAATTGAAGAGTTAGCTTCACAATTAGATGTTGATGCTGATGCCATGATTCAAACTGTAAAAGAAAATGGAATAGAAAACGGACCATATTATGCAATAGAAGTCAGACCTTTATTTATAGGCTCAATTCCCGGACTTAAAGTAACAGAAAATACGGAAGTTGTTAATAGTAAAGATGAAGTAATACCAAATTTATATGCAATTGGTGAATTAACATTTGGCAATTCATTTAATAAATACTATCCTTCATCCGGAACAGGAATGGGTACATCAGTATATACAGGAGCAATTGCGGCAAAACATATTGCTGAGCAATTAGCGGAATAAATCAATACAAAAGAAACAGCCCTCAGTTCTATATACTATTGGGTATGATACAGAAATTGTGCAAACCTCTGAACCGATAAGAGTAATCGGTTCAGAGGTTTTTAATTCAGAGATAATATGCGATACCAAGGGGTCTTGCATATATTAGAAGAACTTTTTTAAAAGAGCTGTCTTTTCATAATATTTCTTAAAATCATACCGATATATACAATAAATATAATCAGGAGAAAAAATGATAACCAAATTTTCAGGAGCCGGTCGTTCCTACGGCAATGGTATAGATTTCAAGAAATTTGCTTACGGCAGCTTTTCCTCTTCGCGATACCTCTCTAAACTGGCATCGGCAGAATCCAGAGGTGCTGTTATTATGTTGAAAAGAAGTCTCAGAAGAGAAATATACAAAGTTACTAAAAGCGGAGGAGACGAAGCACAAATAAAAGCTGCTGTTGCAAGAATAAGGAATGTCATGAAAAAGGCCGATGAAAAAATGATCGGGCTGAACAGAGAAAGAAGAATGCAGGAACGTATTAAGCAGGCTAAATATGCGGAAAAAAGAAAAGAAGAACAACACCTAAGCAAGAAATACAGGTCTAAAGTTTATAACAGAAGATTATCGGAGCGTTTAAATGTGGTAAGGGCTGCCGTTTTTGAAAAGGAACAGACAAAGGAGTCGGATTATTATAAGGACTGCACAGGTGCGGGTACGCCTGAAGCGCCTGCTTCAAATGCCGCTGGGGGAAACGGGTATCCTTCAATAGACATAATGATATAAATATGTAATCAGAGATAACGAGGATGCATACTTAGGTTATCTTTACCGGCATTTTCAGCTTCTTACATACTGTATTGCAATTGTAATATCTTAGGCGGCAATAAAGGGTAGAATAGTGGAAACAAATATACATTAAAGGAGCAGAGTATGATTAAAAGAAAAATAAGTATATTGTTGGCGGCGCTTATGCTGCTTTCAGTGCTGACGGGTTGCAGTCCCAATGAATTGGGATATTTGGACTTGTCTATGGAAATAAATAATCAGACACAGTATGAGTTTGAAAGTTTAATACAAATTGAGGTTTCAAAGTTTGTTTCCAATGCAGATAAGGATACCAAGATTGATTTGAGCATCAGCGGAGAAGCGAATATAGAGGATTTGGGCTCGCAGTATTTGAACATGGATATTATGCTGAAGATTAACGGAGTGGAAAATGAAAAGCCGATAAAGTTAATAGTGACGGATAACAAATACTATATTTCCAAAAATGTATTGCTTGAGGTTCTGAAGCTTCAGGATGAATTCGGCTCAGAAGACTATAGCAGTATGGTTGTTGAAAAGCTTTTAGAAGAGCTGAAGGATACCGAGTACATATTGCTTGCCGATATAGAAAATATCTTTGACAGCGGCATAAAAATATCGAGAGACGGTTATAGCTATACAGCATTGCTTGACAGTGCCAAGGAATATTTGAAAGCTGCATTTAAAAACTTTGATTCACAGCTCATAAAAAAGACGAGCAAGGGATATGCCATAGAGCTTACTTCCAAAAGTGCTGCTGATTTTATTGAAAGACTTATAAAGTACATCGGCAAAAATAAAGAACAGGTATTTGATGAAACAGTTAAATTTGCGGATAAAATGTTTGATGCGGCAGTTGCAATGAGCTTGGAAGAAAATACCGAGAATGAAAAAGAAGCAGCCATGGAAGAACTTAAGGCAATGAGATATAATTTCTATGATTTTATAGATGAAGCTGTATTGCTTGTAGAGTCAGGAGAGTATAAGGAAATATACGGCGATTTCCGTGATATGTTTGACAGAAGCTATTTGAAAAACGAAATATACAAGGATGGCGGCAAGTATGGACAGAATGTTCAGGGAGAATTAATCTATGAAGATTTTATTATTGGAAATATTAAATCTAATACAGTGCTGACTCCGAAGACCGTTAAAAAAGTTTCAGTTACGGAAAAGTCAATATCCTTGGAAGAAATGGGAGAGCTGTATGATTCTCTTGAAGACAGGTACAATCCGGTTGAGACAATCGAAATATCCTGGTACGGCTATGGTTCGCCTGAGGACAATGCGGAAATAAGCGAGTACAGAGCTGACGGCAAGTACGACTGGAGCTATAAGCCCTATGTTATAATTGAAAACAGAGTGTACCTTCCCCTGAGATACATAAGTGAGACCTTAGGCGAAGAGGTTCAGTGGGATGATGTAAATAAAAAGGCGTATGTAGTCAGAGAAAGTGAAAAAATAGATATGACAGGTATATTGTCGGATAATCTGACTATGGTAAAGGTAAGAGATTTTGAAAAATTAGGATACATTGTGGAATTCGAACAGGATGAAGATTGGTCAACAGCTACGATAAGGAAAATAAATAATTTAGCTCCATAAAGATATAAGTTAGGGTTTCGCTGCAGTCAATTTTGGCTGAGGCGGAACCCTTCTGCTTTAAATAATACTATAGCCCTGTCATGATACGGAGTTTTTTAACTTCGGTGTAAAAGCAGCAACATTATATAAGTGAATAAAAAATAAAGGATGATAAAGATGAAGAAAGATATAAAATATTATACTAATCGAAACAGAGATGCATGGAATGAAGTTATGCCAAAACATCAAGCCGCATCAAAGGAAAGGTTGGATCAGCTGTTTTCTGAACCCGGCTATATATATCAAAAAGATGATGATCTTTATGTTAAAGTCCCGTTAAGCTTTATTTTACTTGGGAAAAAAGAATAAATAGTGCATATTATGTCATCCCGGAAGATGTCTTCCAATCCGCAGGATTATATAAATGCTTACAAAAACGAATATGAATACTTATGAAATATGGCGGTGAAGAAGCTCTGCAATACAGGTTGACACAGTGAGAAAAATTTATAAAAGAGGCGGTTTTTATGCATTATTCTGATTATAAAACTATTTTATCCCCGCAGAATGGGATTAACTTATACCGTGGGTGCACTCACGGCTGTATTTATTGTGACAGTCGCAGCAAGTGTTACCAAATGAAACATGATTTCGAAGATATAGAAGTGAAACGCAATGCACCATCTATTTTGAAGGAGCAGCTGCGTCGGAAACGAAAGCCCTGCATGATTGGAACAGGAGCAATGTGTGACCCGTATATTCATTTAGAGGAAGAACTGCAGATTACCAGACAATGTATTTCTATTATCGAAAGATACGGTTTCGGACTGTCAATTCTTACGAAGTCTTCCCGGATTTTGCGGGATTTAGATTTACTGAAGGCAATTAATAAAAAAACAAAATGCGTTGTTCAGATTACATTGACAACTTATGATGAAGATTTATGCCGCAAAATTGAGCCTAATGTTTCTGCCACATTAGAGCGGGTTAACGTACTTAATATAATGAAACATGAAGGAATACCGACAGTTGTTTGGTTAGGGCCTATTCTGCCTTTCATAAACGACACGGAAGAAAACCTGAGGGGATTATTGGATTATTGTGTAAATGCCAATGTGCGCGGAATACTATGCTTTGGCTTCGGTGTTACTATGAGAGAAGGAAACAGAGAATACTTTTATGAGCAGCTTGACAGGTTTTTTCCCGGTTTAAAAAAAGAATATATTCGAACCTTTGGAAATGCATATGTTTGTAACAGTCCCAATCATAATCATTTAATGTCAATTTTTAGAAAGGCATGTGAAAAGCACGGTATAATATGGAAACCCGATGAAGTTTTCTCTTATTTAAAACAGTTTGAAGAAAAAGAACAACAGTTATCATTATTTTAAAATTATGACAACCGTCACATTCAACGGCTTTAACAAAAATAACTGTAAAATACTAATAACGGAGAATTGGGTAAAGAAGATAGGGGATTGCTCGAACGAGAAGCCCTCACTTCTATATGTGGTGGGAGTATGTCACAAAATACTCTAAATGAAAAAGGGGTGAAATTGATGGATAAAATTACGGTATGGACTAAGCAGAATGAAAATGTTGTCAAGGAGCTAAAAAGAACAAGCAGATATACAGCCAAAAAAGAATATATTTTGAAGGATTTAGATGAACACGCATATTTGGTATTAGAGGTTTATGATTGGTTGGTAAAGAATACTCCAAATATTTCTAAAAAGCCGTATGATGCTGAATATCCGGTGTGGGTATCCCTCAAAAAGGAGGCAGCCATGCTGCCGAGCTCAGGAGCAGTAATATTGGAACTTAAATTAGAGCCGTCTCTGATAACCATGATAAATATTAATAAGTGGGGAGCAATTCTTAATTATTCTTATATTCCGGCAGATGAACAAGATGCTGAAAATCACCGGCATCTTTTAGAGCAATATGGAGTGAGTAGTGATACTAAAGCATATATGTCTCAATTTTATCCCCAAATAAAAAGAGGTATTATTGATAGTTGGAGCCGGTTGTTTGACGATTCTATTGTTCTCGGCGGTGATGAAAAGTATGGTATAATATGGGAGGTCAGAAAAGAATGGATATCGCGGATAATAGGGTAAAGCTTTATTTTTCCCAGTCAGAGGCTGTGGTGAAGATTCTTGATAGGGATGGTATTTGTTTTTCTAAGAAAGAATATGTGGTAAAGAAATATGAAGAAAGTGCCCCCATTTTTACAGCTGCATATGATTGGTTTGTTATGGAAGCACAAAAGTATATTCCAAAACCCGAAGGAGCCGAATACCCTTATTGGGCTTTCGGAGACTTGCACAGTGTTGACCGGTCAGCAGGCGGCAAGCTTTTGCAGCTGTGTATCCCAATAGACGAAGTGATATTTTTTGATATGTATGACTGGAATAAGATATTGCGTCTCCAATATTTGGGCGAAACAAAAGCTGACGAAGAACAATTTCGCCAAATGCTTGCTGACTATGGAATTCGGAAAGAAAGTGATATAATCCTCACAAATTTTTATCCTGCTATAAAACGTCAGGTACAGGATAGCTGGAAAAGACTGTTCCGTAATCATGAAAGCATTAAACAAGAGAATATTAAGGATGTGGGGAGTGTGCAGGCGGGATTGTGGCAGATAAAGAAAGAATGGATATTGCCATAACCAATCTCAACCGTCGAGGAACCCTATAGCCGCAAAGTATTTAAAGAATAAAAATATATCTATAAAAAAGAATCATGCAAGTCTAATCTTAGTATGGCTTTTTTTCATTTCAATTAAATCAGATAGTGTTGTAAGATTATGGCAGGTTGATATCTGTGCGAAAATTGTAGTATAAAAGTAATTTTAAGGAGAAAATATGTATCATGTGGGAATTGACATAGGCTCTACTGCTTCAAAGGTTGCAGTTCTTAAGAATCGTGAAGTAATTGAAACAATGCTGATGAACACAGGCTTTAGCAGCATAGTAACATCAGAGGCTATTTTAAAGGATTTGAATAAATCAGGAATTAATAAAGAAAACTCAAGAATTATTGCCACAGGTTACGGTCTTGATGACTGCACCGGTGAAAGAACAAATGAAATTCTTGTGGATGAAAATGCGGATGATATTCTTAGAGCTATTTCCGACAGATATTTATCCATAAATTGCTCTGTTATGACGCCGAATGGCGGCGGGCTTGAAAATACTAAAAATATGGCTGAAAAATATAAGGTTGACGGTGTTATAGACATGGTTCTTCAAGCGTGTCACACATTTAACATAGAGTCCGTCAACATGGGAAAAATGATGGATGAAATAGGAGTACCGTTCTTAAAGCTGGAAACAGACTATTCTACTGCCGACAGCGGACAAATTGAAACAAGAATTGCGGCGTTTATTGAAATGCTTTAGGCTTATGCTTAATTAACTATATAACTCTGTGATAATGGCCGGGTAGATATGCCGAGAATAAGAGACAGAGCCGATTCACGATATGCAAAGCTCACTCAAGAGCTGTTGGAGGAGCTGGAACGGTTAAATAATTTAATCATAGACAAAATCAATTAGGGGAATTATTATTAAATAAGCTAATGCTTAGAGTTGAATTTAAAGTTCTATAAATTTTGAGGAGAGATAGTATGAATAAATCCATTGATGCAAGAGGTTTGCAGTGCCCTTATCCTGTAATCGAAACAAAAAAGGCATTAAAAGAGGTTTCGGAGGGTATAATCGAGGTATATGTTGACAATGCAGTTGCTGTTCAAAATATAGTTAAAATGGCAAATAACGAGAAGCTAAAGAGTAAATCCGAAAAAATTGATGACAATAACTACATTGTAAGAATTAACGTTTCAAAAGAATCGGAGCAAAAGCTGACGGCTGCCAATGAGCCTGCTGATTCCGAGCACGCTGAAGAAGAAAGCTGCTATCCCGACAAAAGAGAAGAACATACGGCAGTTGTATTATCCTCTGAATATATGGGAGAAGGGGATGAGCAGTTAGGGAAAACCTTAATGAAAGGCTTTATATTTGCATTGACAAAGGTTGATAAGCTTCCTGAAAAAATTATACTATATAACGGAGGAGCAAAATTATCCGTGGAAGGCTCTGATTCCCTTGAGGATTTAAAATTTCTTGAATCTCAGGGAGTGGAAATTTTAACATGCGGAACCTGCTTGAATTTTTATAATATTGCCGAAAAATTATGTGTCGGTTCTGTAACAAATATGTATGCAATTGCGGAAATAATGTTTGCCGCATCTAAGATAATTAAACCTTAAAATAAGGAGAGTGTCATGATTTATTTCGATAATGCGGCAACCAGCTTTCATAAGCCGGATTCTGTAGCTGAAGCTGTATATAACGCAATTAAAAATATGGGCAACAGCGGAAGAGGAGTTCATAAGGCATCCCTTGAATCAGGAAGGGTTGTCTATGCTGCAAGAGAACTGCTTGCAGAGCTGTTCAATGTAAAAGATTGCAGCCGCATTGCTTTTACAGCTAATTCTACGGAGAGCCTGAACACAGCAATTAAGGGACTGTTGCATTCCGGAGACCACGTAATTACAACGGTATTGGAGCATAATAGTGTTCTGCGCCCTCTTTATGAAATGGAAGGTAGAGGTGCGGCTCTTACAATAATACAATGCGACGCTTCCGGTAATATCAAAATTGAAGATATAGAGGACGCAATAAGGCATAATACGAAGATGGTCGTTTGCACCCACGGTTCAAATCTTACGGGCAACCTTTTGGATATTGAAAAAATAGGTGCATTATGCAAGAAACATAACCTGTTATTTGCAGCAGATGTTTCTCAGACAGCAGGAGTTTTTCCCATTGATGTAGACAGACAGAATATTGATGTACTTTGTTTCACCGGACATAAAGGGCTTTTGGGACCGCAAGGAACAGGTGGAATATACGTCAGAGAGGGAATTGATATATCACCGCTGAAATCAGGCGGAAGCGGTATATTAACCTATTTGAAAACACAGCCCTCTTCCATGCCGGAATGCTTGGAAGCAGGCACCTTAAATGTACATGGAATTGCCGGATTACATGCCGGCGTCAGCTATATATTAGAGCATGGAATTGACTATATCAGAAAAAGAGAACAAGAGCTTATGAGGCGGTTTTACGAAGGTGTCAGAGATATACCGGATATAAAAATATACGGTGATTTTTCAACAAGTGACAGGGCTGCAATAGTAAGCATGAATATAGGTGAATACGATTCCGCTAAGGTAAGTGACCGGCTTGCTGAGGATTACGATATCTGTACAAGATCAGGAGGTCACTGTGCTCCTTTAATGCATCAGTCATTGGGAACCGTTGAGCAGGGAGCAGTCAGATTCAGTTTCTCTCATTTTAATACTTCTGATGAGGTGGATATTGGAATCAAAGCAATAAGAGAGCTTTCGACGGAGCAGTAGGAGGTAATTATGAGAGAAAAAGAAATGAGAGTTGTTATTACCTTTAAGAATACCTCTGCCGCAATGGCAATGGAGAAATTCTGTAAAGAAGAAGGCGTCAGCGGAAGATTGATTCCCGTTCCAAGGGAAATTACCTCCGGATGCGGTCTTGCATGGAGCGCCTCTCCGGATATGAAAGAGGATTTGCTTAATCTGTTGGAGAAATGTGATATTAAGTATGAAAATATTTACGTGCTGAAAATATAGATGCTTTGGGCTGCGGAAACTGTGAAACCCCTATACCGGTAAACAATCGGTTCGGAGGTTTCCCGGGTACCGCTAACTTGTTAAAGACTTTAAACTATCAGTAATAATCTCGAAATTTATATGGGTAAAGGTTTTATTTTACGAAGGGTATTGTTTTTTCATCAGATTAATGAGTGGGAACAATACTCGTTGTCCCATCGCGATGAGTTCACCGCTTTCATCCCTCATGCTCCAGAGTGCTAAAACCCCCATAAGTGCTGCTCTGAAAAGTGCAAAGAAATCATCACAGCTCATGTTCAGCTGAAAGTCACCATCGCGTAATCCTTTGCGGAGCACTTTATCTATAAAGTCTTGTTGCAGTTCTAAAGAGACACTTTCTGTTGCCAACTCTTCGTCAATCATTGCCTTAATATAAGATTTGGTAAATGTATGACCATCCTTGCTCACATAGTTAAGGTAGGAAGTAACTGCATTTTGGTAAAGTATCACAGCGTTAAGGTTTTCGTCGTAAATAAACAACTGACTTAATTCATTGTTAAAACGTGAAGTTAAATCTATAAGAATATCCTTTTTTGAGGTAAAATAGCTGTAAAATGTGCCCTTGGCTACACCGCAGGCTTCGCAAATCTGACTAATGGTTACCCGATCATATCCATGCTCTTTTACCAACTTCATTGCAGTGTCAGTTACTTTTTTGTGGGTTTCAAGTGCTTGCAAGTCGCGGCTGGTTAGTTTTTTTTTCATCCGGAACATCCTTTCGGTTTTTATTGAATTTATTTTATCATACATATATTGAAACAACAAGCGTGACAAAAAAGAATGTTCTTTACAAAAATGCGGCGTATGAGTTTAACTCATACGCCGCAAATAAAAATCGGAATAAACTTTACTTGTTATTTACATAATTTGCGACAGCTTCACCACAAACATATGCGCTTGTAAGAACCCAACCGTTGTTTGCTCCGCCGTATGTTACATATGGTCTTTTTTCAGTGAAAAGAACACCTGCACAGTCGCTGCCGACGCAGAAAAGACCTTCAATTGGTTTGCCGGCAGTGTCGAGCACCTGTAAACTGGTATTCACATCCAATCCGGCACAAGTGTTATACGAGTAGCTTGCCATCTTTATGGCATAGTAAGGACCTTGACCGATGGTTTCGAGATACTGCGCATCCTTGTTAAACTGTTCATCTTTACCTTTTGCACAGTAGTTATTGTAGGTTTCTACCGTATTTTTCAGGGCGGACGAATCTATGTCTATGGCTTTAGCCAGCTCCTCAATGGTGTCCCCTTTGAAGATGAAGCCCATCTCCATGCCTGCGTCCAATACATCATACGTTTCAGGTAAAGGCGTGTTAACGGGTATGTCCCCTGTGTAACCAAGAAAACCTGATGATACGCCGCCTAGGAAATGCTTGAATCCATTGTCACGCACGTCGTTAATCTGGTCGCTGCTCCATATGCTGTAGAAATTAGGACCGGCGAGCCAAGGATCTAACATGGCTACACCTGTTTCTGCCGTAAAGCGTTCTCCGGAAACATTGACAGCCAAGCTGTCGGGAGTAATTCCTAAGAACATCGGAAGGTCGGCAACCGACCAAACGCTTTGTTTCCCTGTGTTAAAGCTTTTCTGACCTTCAACTTTATTAATAGGAAATCCATAGCTGTGAGGTATGAACATGGCTGAACCGGACATGTGAACTTCCGGAGGCATTCCTATGTTATAAGTCGCCGCCCCAATGTCCATGGCAGACTGTATCATCTTGCCGTCATTGCCATAAGTGCCGTAGATTTTCCAAGTGCCCTTAAGCGGATAGTATTCATTTGAAAGGTATTTGCTTGTCATTTCGCTGCTGCCGAGAAAACCGCCTGTTGCTATAACAACTGCATCAGCTTTAATTGTGTATTCGATGCCGTCCATACGATTTTTTGCCTTGGCGCCAACAACTCCGCCGGTTTCATCGGTTATGAGCTCATAGGCTTCTGTTTCAAGCATGTATTTTCCGCCTAAATCCGTAAAATCTTTTACGAGCTTGTCGAAATATGAGGCAATTTCACGTTTGTTATAACCGTGGGTTGGTGCATCGGGATGGTCAGGATGAGTATTAGGGTACCATTGGAATTTAACTTTATACCAATCTTGAGGTGTAAAACCGGGTTTGGGGTCAAAATCGAACCGTGCACCATGATCAAGAGCCAGCCAGTCGAATGCCGGGCCGGAATTTTCAAAGTAAAGATCCAACATTTCTTTCTTGCTGTCTCCCTCTGTATAGTCTGTCCATGCTTTGTACATGGCATCTGCGTCGGTAAAATCTTCACCATTGTTGTATTTTTCCTGTACACGCGGAGGATTGATGGATTGTATTTCAGAGGTTAGGGCAGTAGTGCCGCCGTAACGTCCTTGCTTTTCAATAACTAATACATCCGCACCTTCCTCTGCCGCACGAAGAGCAGTATACGTGCCGCTGCCGCCCATGCCTATTACCAATACCTGCGTTTTAAGTTCCTTGCTGCCGCCGCTTTTTTCATTTGTTTTTTTGAATATATCGATGGCGGATTCTTCACTGCCGGCCTCTGCAAGTGCCTGCTTGATACAGTTTTCAATAGCAAGACGGGCTGCATTGCTGGTAACTGTTGCACCGGTGACCATGTCTACATTGATAGACTGGCTTTCAAGTATCCGCGGGAACATAGCTGCTGCCACAGCGTCAATCATGGAAGCCGTGCTTCCGGATTCTTCGTCAAACGCTATGGATTCTATTTCATTTTCAGACACTTTTACTTCAAGTATATCGGGCCACGACATGCTGAAACCATAGACTTCCGCAGTGTATGTTCCCGGAGCCATCATAGCCTTGGGGTTGCTTTCCGTGTCATTACCGGCTGATGGCGGTGTTTCATTTTGCTGCGTACACCCTGCTGCCATGCTCATTATCATAATTAAGCAAAGAAGCAAACTTAATTTTCTTTTCATACTATTACTCCTCCTGTTTTTAATTTGAATGACCGACGGTCAATGAGATGATAATATAATAACATTTTGATAATTTAATGTCAAGCCATATCTAAAGCACCGGAGAATCTTTTTTTGAATTAAAATAAACATGAATAATTGAGCACAAGATATTTTCTTGTGCTTAAATTTTTTATTAAACGCACATTTATATGTTATTATACGTTATATATATTGGGGACATTCTTTTTACCCTCAAAGACTATCCTTAAGGAATAAAGGTGTGTCCCTTTACTGCTTAAAGGAGGTTTCTTATGTCTGTAAGTATACAAGACCAATATGACAAAATATACAGATACTGTTATTTTAAGGTAAACAATAAAGAAACAGCGGAAGATTTGACACGGGAATAATTTAAAAGGAAAGCTAAAATCAGTCTTTGAAGCACCGGTACCGGCAAGAAAGAATATTTTTTTAAGCCAAATTGATTATCCCAAGGCAAGCCGTCTTGATTTCATTAAATCACAGGCAGGCTATATCAGGAAGCACGTATGGATTTTATCCCTGTTATTGTTTATAGGTACACTCACCGGAATATATTATTATGAAGTATCTGCCTCCGTTATCTGGGTTGTATCGTCTGTTTTTCCCTTTATTTCATTAGTAAGCATGAGTGAAATTCTGAGAAGCACTACCTATAACATGGATGAGCTTGAAATGAGCTGCAAGCACAATTTCTTGGAAATCAGCCTCATTCGCCTGGAGATATTGGGAATAGCCAATTTTGCCGTTTTAATCAGCATCTTAATTTTGTTAATGGGAAAAACCGATTTTGGATTTTTCAGATTGGGAATATATTTGATAACGCCGTATTTGCTGAATTGTTATGGCTCAATATTTGTTATCAATCGCTTAAAAAGCAGGGAAACAATTTATGTTTGCGGTGTTGTTACAGCTGCTGTCAGCGTGTTAAATGCATTGTCTGCAATACAAATAAATGATATTTATACAGATAAATATTGCTCATTCTGGATTGCCGCATTTATTATTTTAGCGGTATTAAGCTGTAAGGAGATTATGGAACTAATTAGGAAAATGGAGGAATTGAAATGGAACTCATCGTTGACCGCTTAACAAAGCAATATAAGAATAAGATTGCCGTTGACCGTATTTCTTTAACATTGAATAACGGTGTTTATGGATTATTGGGTGCGAACGGCTCTGGAAAAACTACATTGATGCGGATGTTATGCGGTGTTTTAAAACCTACAAGCGGAGAGGTAAAGTTTAACGGCATTGATGTAAGCGAGGAAGAATACAGGGATGCATTAGGCTATTTACCTCAGGATTTCGGATATTATCCAGAATTTACCGCATATGATTTTTTATTATACATGGCAAGCTTAAAGGGGCTTACGAAGCAGCGGGCAAAGGAAAAGTCAAAGGAGCTCTTGGAGCTTGTGTCTCTTTCCGATGTAGCAAAAAAGAAAATCAAAACATTTTCAGGCGGAATGAAGCAGCGTTTAGGAATTGCACAGGCAATTTTAAATAATCCTAAAATTTTAATTTTGGATGAGCCGACAGCACGACTTGACCCAAAGGAGCGGGTGCGTTTCAGAAATTTAATTTCTCAATTAGGTAAGGAAAAAATTGTGCTGCTGTCTACCCATATTGTTTCGGATGTTGAATATATAGCCTCTGCAATTTTGATTATGAAAGACGGGCAAATTATGCATAAGGGAAGCTTAGGAGAAATTATCAGTGTAATAGAGGGAAAGGTGTTTGAATGTTCGGCAGACAGTAAAACAGCTCATAAGCTGATGGCTGATTATCCGATAATAAATATACGGGAAGAATCAGACAAAACATTTTTGCGTTTGGTGGCGGAAAAGCCTCCTTGTGAAACTGCAACTGTTGTTACGGCTCTATTAGAAGATTTATACCTGTATCTTATGTCACAACCATGGCATTTTTCGGGTGGGAAGGCGGCAATGCTCCTATTCAGTTTTTCCTGCCGATTTCAATACGCCCGCTCCCTTTGCATACAAAAGCTTTAAAAATCATAATTGAGAATAAGGCTGCATAATCCCCTCAAGCAACAGCTTGTAATGCTCAATCGCCTGCTCCTTCAAGTCAAAGTCGGGATATCGGATACACCATTCGTAGCTGATACCCCGAATTGCCGTTACAAAGTGCTTGGACAGGATATCCGGAGGTATGGAGCATTTGAATTCACCGTTCTGAATCCCTTTTTCCAATATTCGGCAAAGCAGTGAATAAAGCTCCCTTCCGTAGCACTTAACCGCATCGGTGCCTATAGCTCCCGCCAACAGCATCTGATAAACCTTTTTCATATTTTCGTATCCGATTGTGTCCGTAAGCTCATTTGCTATTTTTTCAATCAGTGCAAGAAGCACCTGTGAAGCGGGCATGTGAGACGGAAGTGTTTCCAAAAAGGCTTTATAGTCCGTATCGGCACGTGCTGCGTAATCGGCAATCAAAAGGGCTATCAGAGCATCCTTGGACTCAAAATGCACATAAAACCCACCCTTGGTGATGCCCGCCTCATCGGTAATGTCCTCCACGCTGACGTCGTTAAAATCGTGCTCTGCAAACAGCTTCTCCGCAATTTCATATAGTCTTTTTTTGGTTTCGGTGCCCTGCACCTTTCTCTTGTCAGGTTTTTTCTCTCTCATGCTCATTCTCCTCTATTGCATTTTTTGAAAATATACATTATAATAAACAAGGTAAGTAACCTCGTTTACTAAAGCTGATTACCTTAATTATAGTATAGTACATATTAGCCGAAAATTCAAGCGATATGACAAAACAGCCACATTCATTTGAATTTTGCCTGACAGTGGTATGATTTGTAAATTCAATATGAGTTTTCAGGATGTGAAATGGAGGAAACAGTATGAGAAGAAACAAAACGATTCAAAAGATTACGGCTGTTATGCTGTCTGTCATAATGTCTGTAAGCATGATGCCTGTTACGGCAATGGCAGAGCAGCTTGAAACGGAAAGCGGCATGATACGAAATGAAGAGTTTTCTTTTTCGGGGAATGATGAGCTGCTCGGGTCTTCTGCCGCCGCTAAATTTGTTCTTAAAAATCTTGCGTCAGGTGCATTGACATCCTTGGGTAACTATGGAATGGATAAGGCGTTGGAGGAAATGTTCGGCGACGAAACCGGCAGCGTAATCCTTGCCTTTGATGAAATCAAGGATGAAATTCGGGGACTCAAAGCGGAAATTGAAAACCTGAGCGCCAAGCTGGACCTTGCTGCACTGAGAAATGACTTGAATTCGTATGCTGCATTTATTAACAGCTATGTGGGCGTGTACGAAAAATTCTGCATAAGCCGTAGCGATTATGCAGACGATGCCGAGCAGACAAGCATCTTCCTGAATAATCTTTACCATGCCAAGGACCTGAATTATTTTGTGGATGGCAAAAGCGTCATCAACGCCACAATAGCCTTGGGAAACAATCTGACCGGAGCTTTTTCAGGAGGCTACAATATATTTGGAGCATTTGACAAGCTTGACAGGTTTACGAACCGATGGGAGCATCAAGGCTATGAGCAAAGGAAGGCATTCAGGGACAGCGCCGTATATACCTATGCAATGTTTTCATCCATGAGCCAGCTTGCCTGCCGGGCTGTGATAAATAAAAACTCAGGAGACGATGCCGTTTCAAGGAATATTCGGATTGAAGCAAGCGGATGGCTTAAGCTGCTGCAGGGTAATGCCGTAAATGTCAGTGAAATGAATGAGAGATGCGCCGTTAAGGAGCATCCGGAGCTGCGTATCTACCGCGACACAAAAAAGGGAACCGACCTGTATGTGTTCCGCAAAAATGTGGAGGCAAGTTTTGCATACACTGAAAAACATCCGGAATGGAATACATACGTAAAAAATGTAAACAAGCTTGCCGCAAAAGAGTTTTTATATCCAATGTCAAAAACCGATAGATATAATTTTGAGGCCGGTGATTACGGCTATACGTATTATTCTCAGCAGCCCTCTGTAACCATATATCAAAAAATTTATAATGATTACAAATCGGACAATGGAGGAAAGGCGGCAGATTTGTACAATATTTTTTTCAGCGAAAACAAAGGAGCATTTACCCATCCGTCCGGTTTGTCGGGAAGGGCAAAATTTGCGACACATGCCTATTCCATGAGAAGGGAGCCCTTTGCACCTATATGCTCATGGATAGCAAGTGTTGTGACAGATGTGGCACAGCCTGAACTGCGCCATTTGATTGTGGCGGAGTATAATCGGGACGGAAATATAACAAAAATACACGGAACATTAAATGAAATGTTCTACAGTCCTATTTACTATTACGGTGCCGTAGAGCAGGGCAAGCTTATGCTGCCGGAGGAGGAGCCGGCACCTCAGCCTGCGGATGAAATCAGGGGCATGGAAAGCTGTTACGAGCTGCCTCATGACGGGCAGGTTATCCTTTCGGCAGAGGAAAAATCAGGATATACCTGTCAGTGGTATGTGAATACGGGAGACGGCAACGGCTATCAGGAGCTTCCCGGTGAAACAGGCACAAGCTATACGATTCCTGAGCTTAAAGCCCATATGAACGGTTACCGGTATATTTGCGCATTTATTAAAGATACAAAAGCAGGTGGCTTTTCAGGCATTATGGGCGAAGCAGCAGGAGAATTTACTGTACCTGCGGATGTAACCTCCGGGTCAGCCATCGTCCTTGAGGATGAGCCGGCTGCGGAAGCATTTGTTTACACCGCCCCCGTGACACTCAGATTGGTCGGAGAGGGTATACCTGTTCCCGAAACAAGCCATGAGGTAGGAAGTGCAGAGGAGTTAAAAGCTGCTATGGAGAAGATAAGCGACGGAGATTGGGACGGTCATACCTTGAAGCTGACGGCATCTATACGATATCCGCAGCCGATTACTCTGCTTAACCGCTCCGCGGTCATTGACTTAAACGGATATCCGCTGACGGTAGAGCCGCCTGCATGGTCTGAGCCGAATGTAGACCCGATGGGCAGCTCTCCTCAGATTGCAGCCGTATATGTCGGTCATGACGGAGCTTTGACAATCACAGGCGAAACAGTAAACAGCAGCCGGCTGAATGTTTCGGCAGGTGAGGGCATAGCATACGGAATTTATACAACAGAAGAAAGCTCCGCACAGGTAAGCTCGGTTGTATTGAGCGGAGGAGGGACAGCCGTTTATGCGTCAAACAACGGTCATGTAATTATAAGGGGGGATTTAACGGCTGACGGGGAGCAGGCATTCGGTGCAAAGTGTTTAGATGGCGGAAGCATTGATGTAGGGGGTAATGTGACGGTATCGGGGGCATATTCTTACGGAGCATATGCGGCATCCTTCAATGGTGTTATATCCGACATCACAATCGGCGGAAACATTACGGCATACGGCACGAACAGCCGGGGAGCTTGCCTTGATACTGAGGCGGCAGCTCTTACCGTAAGGGGCAGCGTTACGGTGCATGAGGGCATTGCCGGAATATCCGCCGGTAAGGGTGAGGTTATTGTACATGGAAATATTACCGCACCGCACCATGCGGTAAGCGCTTGGGACGGAGCCTCCGTTCAAGTGCGGGGAAATGCGGTTTCCGGCGGTAAGGACGCTGTGGCGGTATACTCCTCCGGGGCAAGACTGCATATAGGAGGAAATATAATTTCATCAGGTTCGGGAGGTACAGGAATTTCAGCAACGGCCTGGGAAGCTTCCGGGATGGCGGTTGGCGCTCAGGTTACGGTGGTTGGCAGCATCAGAGCCGCAGCTCCGCTACGTATAGGAGGGCTTCCGGCAGAGATGAGCGAGCATGTGGAATATCCCGCCAAGCAGGGCTATTATACGTTTACAGACGGAATAAATATTGTTTGGGCAAAGAAGCCCGCAGACAAAAATTCAGAGAAGAGAAAACCGGGCGGAGATTTCGCAGACACAGGAACAACGGAAATTGCGGTTGCGGAAACCAATCCTAATCTGAAGATAAAGGCTGTCTTATTTGTAACGGCAAATTCAGGAGTAAAAGGACTCGAAATGAACAGTGTGCTGTTATCTCTGCTCCTTGATTTGAATGCTCTTGAGACAATACAAAATCAAAGCGGAGACTACATCAGCATTACCTTGGCTCCGGTTAAGGGGTCTTCGGCAATGCTTCACCGCTGCATCAAGCTTACGGACGGCTTTCTTATCATATTCTCCTGTCCTTATGAATAAGATATACCTTGACAATAAATTTTTGGGAACTTTGGGGACGGACCTTGCATTTCAAGGTCCGTCCCCATAATTCCGTAATTCCGTCATTCCGTCATTCCCATAATTCCCCCATATATCAGAGGACACAGACCGCCGAATGTTTAATGATTTATTGGAATTCCACATAATAGAGCTGCCGAAGATACCGGATGATAGTGTGGAAGAGCTAAAAAATGTAGAATTGTTAAAATGGGTAAAATTTATAAATTCTGAAAGTAAGGAGGAAATGGAAATGCTTGCGAAACAGAATTCGGGAATAAGAGAAGCCTATAAGGAACTTGAATCCTTGGAAAATGACGAAGAAAGAAGAGCAATATATGAAGCAAGAGAAAAGGCTATAATGGACTATAGGGTGCAGCAGAGAGCCGCGAAGCAGGAAGGAAAAATAGAAACTGCCAAAAAGATGCTTGATAAGGGCTTGCCAATAGAATTAATCGAAGAAATTACAGAATTATCAAAAGAAGAAATTTTAAAATTAGGGGAAGAAACAGACTAATTACTCGAAATTGTTTTTAACAGCCTTTATAGGAGGAAAAAATGGCATTAAGGAGGCATCACTTTTTAATTCTCAAGATGAGATTGAATTTCAAATGAGCAACCCGGGGTATGAGCCATAAAAAATGGGCAGAAATTAAATTTTCTGCCCTATATACATAGCATGCTCTGAATAGCTTAATAATTCTTCTCTTTCACATAATTCCTCTGCAATCTCTACCCATTTATTTATTATTTCCGGGGGTTGATTGAGTATATTTAATTCGCATGGAGCAAGAATGCTTTCCTGACCGAAAAGATGCTTCTTATCAAGGTTAAACTTATCCATAAACGGGAGAATATCTTTTTGGTAAATAAAAAATGCTTTTGTAAATGCATCCCCGGCATAGGAATTTCCCTTTAAAACCGTATCAATAAAAATTTGCTCGCTTTCTGACAGCAACATTTCAGAAGCATTCTTCATATAATAAATCATTCCCGCAAACATAAGAATAAATGAAACATATATCATTCCTCTATCTTTTAGTAAAGATACAGCTTCATTTAATGCTTTAATTCTGTCCTTTTCATCAAGGAGATGATACATTGGCCCCATAACAAATATATGGTCAAATTTTCCTTTTATAAATTTCCCGACTTCTCTTGCATCACCTGAAACAGCCGTAATACCCACATTTGCCTCTTTGGCTTTTTCAAGAGCGAATTTTATATTTTCTGCGGACAAATCAACAAGAGTAACATCACAGCCTTTTTTTGCATAATAAATAGAATATCGTCCGGGACCTCCGCCTATATCAAGAATCTTGTCACCCGGCTTAATGTATCTGTCCATCATTCTTTTAGTTATCATGAATTCAAAGGGATGCCTTTCAAATCTATCCCACTCCTTTTGCACATCACTGTCATAATAATTTTGCACAATACGCACACAGTCTTCCATAACTTGCCCCCTATAAAGATTTCTAAAATTTTACAGCTATTTACCATGATAGTCAATACTAATTTAATTTTGAGTTTCCCCAAAATTCAAAATTGAACAATCAAGAAACCGCTAATTTAAA
>ENA-UOOM01000744-UOOM01000744.1-fermentation-metagenome-genome-assembly--contig:-NODE-744-length-34705-cov-17.430447_pt1 | contig 34705 bp, 32 predicted proteins | sample MGYA00245781_ERZ724031 | MGnify/ENA primary metagenome ERZ724031 (study PRJEB28704, sample SAMN03018317) | fermentation metagenome | biome: anthropogenic terrestrial biome; feature: soil; material... | reverse complement strand
CTGACCGCCTTTTATAGGTGTGTCTCCCTTCATCTGCCGTGACATTCCCTTGCATCATTACATCCTTAACGTAAACTTGCTTCCCACATTTACGGTGCTTTCTACCGTTAATGAATATTTGTGCTTGTCGGCAATCCATTTGGCAATGCTTAACCCTAAGCCTGTACCGCCTTCTCTGTGTCTTGCCTTGTCTGCCCTGTAAAATCTGTCAAAAATCCTGTCTAAATCTTTTTCGCAGATGCCTATTCCCGTATCCTCAACACTAAAGATTTTTCTATTTTTATCGGTTTTTAAAGTTACTGTTACCGCTCCTTTTTCTGTATATTTGACCGCATTGTCAACTAAAATTACCGCTAATCTTCGTATTTTGTCATAATCCGCTTTTATATTTACATTTTCCTCAATATTCGTTATGAAATCTATATTTTTGTTTTTAGCAATCACTTCCATGCTATTGCACACATTTTCTACTACTTCGGAAAAAGAAAATTCCGAAATATCCAACTTCTCTTCATTGTTGTCAGCCTTTGCAAGAATTAAAAGCTGGTCAATAAGCTTAGCCATTACCCTTGTTTCCGAATATGCATTGTCAATCCAAATTTCATTTTCATCAACGGTTCCGTCCTCATCGCTTAAAACAACATCCAAGTTTGTTTGTATGACAGTAAGCGGAGTTCTCAGCTCATGAGATGCATCAGCCACAAACTCTTTTTGCCTCATCCACGTTTCCTTGATCGGCGTTAATGCTTTGCCCGTGAGTATATAGCTTAATACCAATAAAATTAAGGTGCCGGAAATTCCGATTCCGAACAGTACGGTTCTTAAGAATGACCAGAGTATATCTTCATTAACGGTATTTTGATAAACCTGAACTACACTTTGACCGGTAATATCACTAAAATATTTTGTATAAATTCTATAATTAAAACGACCTACCTTTAAAGTTGTATACGAATCTTTTCCCTGCTCAAAGGCATTTGAAGCAAGTGCCTTAATATCATCTGCTATTTTTATTTCGCCCTCATCAGAAAAAACAGGCGTCAAATATTCATCATACACTATATAACATGCATCAAGCCTTTTAGAATCCGTAAGATTGTTTGGTCTGAGTCTTTTGAGCAGGGTTCCGTTGTTGAGGAAAAACTCCGGAAATGCTGTATTTTTATAATTATATATTCTCAATGCTTCTGTTTTCATAAGCTCTTTATTGCCATCTTCGAATATAATTTTTGTGAATTTATATATTCCGGAGGCAACAAAAAACATAAAAAGAATAAGTATAACACCCATGTATGCGGTTAATTTCAAATGCAGCTTCCTAAACATTTATTTCTCCTTCAGCATATAGCCTACGCCTCTTACCGTTTCAATTTTCGCATTGGTATCTTCTAGTCTTTTTCTCAAATGATGAACGTATATTTCAATGTTGCTTTCAAGTATATCCGCTTCAAGTCCCCATATACGATCAATAATCTGCTCTCTCGTGAATACCTGACGGGGCTTTTTTATGAACATTTCCATAAGCATTGCTTCCTTCAGAGGTATTTTGTATTCATCGTCTCCTACAAACAGAAGGTAATTTTTAACATCGTATTTTATATCTTCGAATTCGTATGTTTCACCTATATATTCGGTGTTTTTTCTTCTTGCCAAAGCTTTGACCCTCGCTATAAGCTCCTTGGTTGCAAAAGGCTTAACCAGGTAATCATCCGCTCCGTTTTCAAGCCCAAAAACCCTGTCATCCACCGTATCCTTTGCGGTAAGCATTATTACAGGTGTTTTAATGCTTGACTTTCTTATAGTTTTCAATATTTGAATACCGTCTACTCCCGGAAGCATTATATCTAAAACTATCACATCATAAATATCCTTGCTTGCAAGAATCATCCCTTCTTCTCCGTCATTTGCAATGTCAACATCAATTTTTTGCTTGCTGAACAAAAAGCTTAATGCTTGAGTAATTTTAACTTCATCTTCTACAATTAATATTCTCAATATAGCACCTCCACAGTACTTTATTATGTATTATTCTATATTCAAAACCTTAAAGCTACATTAATATTATGTATATCATATTAGTATGAAGTTATTTTTGTCAATAGGGAAAAAATCAAAACCCACAGTATTTAGGGTTTGTCCCTTAGAAGGTGACCATACTGTGAATCCGGACAAAAGACAAAGGCGGACAGTAATTTGCTGTCCGCCTGAATGTGATTAATTTGATTATTGTAATAACTGCAATACACCCTGTGGCTGTTGGTTAGCCTGTGCAAGCATTGCCTGAGCAGCTTGAGTAAGAATGTTATTCTTAGTGTATTCCATCATTTCTTTTGCCATGTCAACGTCTCTGATTCGTGATTCAGCAGCGGTTAAGTTCTCGGAAGTTACTCCTAAGTTGTTAACTGTGTGCTCTAATCTGTTCTGTAAAGCACCAAGGTCTGCTCTTGTACCGGAAACTGTGTTGATTGCGTTGTCGATTGATTTTATAGCTGCACTTGCACCTTCTTGAGTAGATACACTAATATCGTTTAATAAGTTAGTGACAGGCACAGTGTCCGTTTGCGGTTGGCAAACTATTCAGTGATCCTTAAGGTTCGAGCCAGTACCATGAACTTATATAGGGATAGAGCAAACCACTGGCTGAGCCGGTGGTCATGATTGTCCACATATTGCGGGAATACCGCATATTTCTATAAATTAATTATTTCGCAACAGCTTATTTTCAAAATATATTATTTATGGATTCTGATTACGGCTGTTTTGTTATATTGATATATCCAAATGCAGGAAGCAGGCCTCCGGCGGCATCCATAAGCTGATCTTCCTCACCATATGTGCCGTCTGCCAGTCGTTCATACTTAATTTGTACGGGTTTTTCTTGGGTAAAGCCTTGTTCTACAGCATCAAGAAATCTTTGAGAATACTTGTCATCTAAGCTAACATCAAAGCAGTTAGGATTATCATAAGAAGTCCTTACCAAAAAACCTCTCAATCTGTATTCTTCACTTTCGACCTTAATAGTAAAAAAGTGTGATGAATTACCCATATTGTACAATTTTAAATCCTTATTATACTCAACCCTTATTCTTTTATTTTCAAAATATGCTTTTGGTTGACCAACGGCATGTAACAACTCTACGTTATTGTATAACAGGTTATTCGCGATTTCTTCATCAGCATATGTTTCTAAATCCTTAGCATGCATTTCAACTGTAACGCTTCCGACCGGCAGTGGTTTTTCAAAGCTCAACCTAAATGTTATGTCGCTTCCATCACAGCTATATGAATAATCTACATCCTTATCAGTAACTGTGTATGTTGTGTCTCCGGATTTTATCGAAAATCTTATGCTGTCACCCATATCATATTTATCCACATTAAAACACGGCTCCACATCAATTACCATATTTTTTCTATCATGGCTCAACATAGCAGATGTTATTTTAGGCATAGGAGAATGTACCTTTTCATCCTTTATACTGTTTTCCCAATTTGCCGATGAATCATTAGCAGGAACCAAAGCATTTTTGGCATCTGATACATCTCTTATATCGCTTCCATTATAGCTTAATGTCAGCCCCTCCAGGTTGCTTGAATCGATATTTTCAACATCCAGTATAATGCGTGAGCCCTTATTGGAATCCTCATCTAAATTCTTCATATCGGACACTGCCTTAATCTCACCCTTGCTCAGAACAAAATCTGTAGCATTAGGCTTGACGGTCAAATCAATTCGCTCGTCAAAATATACATATATTTTATCAAAAGCTCCATTGATGAATATACCCTCTGTGCGAGGAGGTACGGTATCGAGAGCCTTTACAACCTCACTTGAAAACAGTATTGTTGTTGAATTTGATGATTTATATCCATCAGTTGTCTTAACGGCAAACTCCACTCGAAATTCCTTGTTGCTTCTGCCTATATTTACTTTTGTATCAAATTCAACAAGCATATCCTTTTTTGCCTCAAAATAAGGCCAGTTGCTACTGTGAATAATACGTCCGGCTTTTCCTACATGACCGTTAAATACTGCTTCTGCGTCCGACTCATGCTGTCCGTTCATACCGTTTACCACCATGTATACTTCCGCATCTTCCTTAACGGCAAATTTCACCCAAACGGTTCCGTCTTTTACATATGCTTGGGGATATCCATCTGCAAATTTCTCGTCAATATATCCCACTATTCCTACATTTTCAAGGCTTTCCATCCTTACTATGACTTCATATTTCTTCGTTCCCTTAACTGTTCCACTCAGCACTGCCGTCAACTTTACAATTATGTCATCTTCTTTATCTCTGGTAATTTTCCCATCCACAGCGTTCACAGCTGCCTCATCTGAGCTCCATGCGATAGCTACTCCCGGGAATCCGGCAAGTGATTTAACCAGATTCATATCCTTTGTAATATTCCCGGCAGAATTATTTTCTCCCAGATATACCTTCTCCAGTTCTTCAAAAACCTCGTCTGCTGTAACTACTTTCTCCACAGGACCAAAGGCTTCGCTTCTTTTTACGTCATATGCACCTATTCCGTCACCGACTGCTGCGGCCTTAATATATTTTCCGCTGTCTGCTTCGGTAATGGTATATGTCTTGCCTGTAGCGCCTTCTATCCTTGTATATTCTCCTTTTATTTCGTCTGAACGATACCACCTATAACCCTGTTCATATCCAGGAGAAACAGTTTTGCTGTATTCAACATTTCCTGCAGTCAGGACAGAACCAATTGTATTTTCGCCCGTTATACGTCCTATTCCTGTTATTTCAGGCATATATTCGGGGATGTATACTATTTCAAGCTCTAAATCTGAATAGCCTTCCTTCGATATTGTCAAATAATACTGGCGCAGCCTTTCATTGCTTCCGGCATCTATTTCAAATATAAAGCTTCCGGCCTTTATATCATCTGCCAGTCCTTCTTCAAATTTTACATCATATTTTACTGAAGCCTTCATAGCTGTTCCTGTTATATTTTCTGCTATGACAGCGGTAACACCCTCAGTATCCAAAGGAATATCTCCACCCTTCAGTGATATTATGAAGTATGCTTTATTTTCGCCGTCCTCTTTGGTCAGCGCAGCATTTGCATTCAGACTTATTTTATAGCTTCCGTCATCGAACAGAACATTGTCAATACTGAGATTTCTGCTGTTTTCCACCTGTACAGATGTCAAAGCAGACGATGTGGTTATGGTCGATGCTTCAACTGTCATTTCTGACAATACAGGCTTAACCGTAACAGTTACAGAAGCTGTCTTGCTGCCTGAAACCGTTGCAACGGTCATTACAGCTTTTCCTGCTGACTTTGCAGTAACTTCGCCGCTTGGGGATACCTCTGCAACATCGCTGTTGTCCGAAGACCACTTAACGTTTTTATTTGTGGCATTCGAAGGAGTTACTGAAGCTGTCAGCTGTTTCTTTTCTCCAATCTTCAGTTCAAAATCCTTTTCTACTATTGCAACTCCCGTTACATCAACGTTGGAGCCTCCGTTGCCGCCGCCGCCACTGCCTCCAGGTGTGACAGGCTGTCCCGTTACATCTTTTCCGTTAATTTTTACTGCCGCATTTTCACTGCCGGCAACTTTTTCTATTTCAGCCTTGCCTGTAATGTTTGCACTCTCGTTGGCTACAAATTCCTTTACAGTCCCGTTAATTTCAATAGCCGCATCCTTTGCAAAATTTACAATGCTTTTAAAGCTTCCGTCAAAAATAATATTCTGATCCTTTATAACATATTCTGCAATTTCAACAGTTTCAAAGCCGCCACCTGTAAGTTCCTTCGTAACCAGCATTGCACCGCTTTCCAAGATTGTCACACTCACTTTGGTAGAGCCTGTAGCAAGAATTCTTACGTTCCCATTATTCTTATTTATCACCAATGCTCCATTTACATCCACGTTGTTGAACAATATGGAATTTATTCCGCCGCCGTATACATTTACATTTCCGTCAACTATAACATTGTTAAATGAAACATTCCCTTCACCGACCGATTTTTCCACTGTTGCTGTTCCCTTTATATGCATGTTGTTTATAACCACATCAGGAGAACTTATTATAATACTCCCCACAGTCACAGTATCATGTTCCGGACCGTATTTTCCCTCAAATGCAAAAACTCTGGTATCCGTATACACTCTGTCAAGCAGTACAATAGTTTCAGCTCTCGTTATATTTCCCAAGGGGTTGATATTTCCTGAGCTTCCTCCTACCAGCCCTTCCTTGATTGCCGCAGCCACATATCCTTTGGCCCAGTCAGCCGTTTTGCTTCCGTCATTTGCAGCCGATAGAACTGATAAATCCTCTGAGGGATTTATACCCTTAATATTATCAACGATAGTAATTGCTTCCTGTCTTGTTATCATTTCTTCAGGCGCAACTTTATCCTTGTCAGTACCCTTTATGTACCCTGCCTCCAAAGCAGCTGATACATCGCCATAATACCATTTATCAGAGGATACATCCACATATTGAGATACCTTGCCCCCTTGATGTGCGTATCCCATCATTTTGTTTACCAGAGCCATGAACTCTGCTCTTGTAATTCCGGCATCCGGTCTGAATATGCCGCTTCCATTGCCGTTGAACCACCCCTGGTCGTTCCATTCCTTCATGGTTTTTTCTGCCCAATGACCGCTTATATCACTTTCAGCACCGCTTACGGAAGTAATCGGCATAAGGATAAAGCAAAAAACCAGAAAAAATGAAATTATTCTTTTTAATTTACCTTCCATTTCTATATTCTGTCCTCTTTTCTTAATATTTAGTACTTTCAGAAACTCTGAAAGTGTTTATCTCATATAGCTGTTTTAATATCTTCTTGTGTATTTCACGACCGCTAATTACAACTTTTTCTTTCATTGACCTTCTCCCTCGCATAATTTACCATTTATATTCTAACAGAGATTAAAAAGAAAGTTCGGATTTATATTGCAAAAAAGTTTTTTAATTTTCTCTCTAAGTCACTTAATTAGAGGTTTTTAAATTTGTGCGTCAGCACTGAGCTAAGAGATAAATAACTGAAAAAAGGTGCATTAGCTGCACCTTAAAATATAATATACTACTGTAATAACTGCAATACACCCTGTGGCTGTTGGTTAGCCTGTGCAAGCATTGCCTGAGCAGCTTGAGTAAGAATGTTATTCTTAGTGTATTCCATCATTTCTTTTGCCATGTCAACGTCTCTGATTCGTGATTCAGCAGCGGTTAAGTTCTCGGAAGTTACTCCTAAGTTGTTAACTGTGTGCTCTAATCTGTTCTGTAAAGCACCAAGGTCTGCTCTTGTACCGGAAACTGTGTTGATTGCGTTGTCGATTGCTGCTATGGCAGCATTAGCAGAATCCTGAGAACCTACACTAATACCGTTTATATTTAAACCAGTTGAACTCATATCTCCAACATTTAGCGTAACTTGCTGATCTGAAGACCCATTTGCTCCAATTTGGAATGTTAAATCTTTTCCTAATTCATCAATATTCGAGAAGGTGAATGTATCTTCATCAGTATCATAAGTTACTTCTTTAAGTCCGCCTTCTTTTTTAAGAGCTGCTAAAAGGTTAGCATTACTTCCATCAGCATCAGCACCTAAAGCAACTGCTATATTGCCATCAGCTACCTTGCTTGTTTCATCACTTGGGTCATAGAATTCATATGTTTTCCCAGCTACTGTAAGTTTATCGCCTTTTGCTACAGTACCTGCCAATACTGTTTTTGTAGCATCAGCTGCTATTACACCTGCTGCACCAGTAACATCATTTGCTGTTATTGTACCTTCTGTGTTATTAGAAGCATAAACACTTGCTCCATCTGTTCCAGCGGTCTTTGATGCTAATGTAATGACAGCACCTGATCTTGTAATATCAAAGTTTGAAGTTATATCAGAGTTAGCTTTTAGTGCAGTTTCTAATGTTGTTGCAACAGCATCTGCTGATTCTCCAGTAGCTACATTATAATCAATGTCTACTACTTTACTTTCTCCCTTTTCATCAATAAATGAAAGCTCGAATATATTAGCGGAATCTTTGTCAGAAGCAGTTGCTGATGTTATTGTATATGTTCCTTTTGTTGCTGCTACATCACTTACTGTAGCTGATGTAGCAAATTCAGCTTTAACTTCTGCCTTGCCAATAGAACCATCTAATAAGTTAATTTTGTTGAAATGTGTCGATGATGCTATTCTGTCTATTTCTGATTTTAATGATTCAACTTCTTTCTGAAGATTTTCTCTGTCCACATCATTTTGATATGTACCATTTGCTGACTGAACTGCCAATTCTCTCATTCTTTGAAGAATAGCATGGGTTTCATTTAATCCGCCTTCTGCAGTTTGAATTAAGGAAATACCGTCGTTAGCATTGTTTTGAGCTTGTTCAAGACCTCTGATTTGACCTCTCATTTTTTCGGAAATTGCAAGTCCTGCTGCATCGTCGCCAGCTCTGTTGATTTTATAGCCTGATGATAATTTTTCTAAGTTTTTGCCCGTATTTGTGTTATTTACTCCTAATTGTCTCAAGGAGTTCATTGCGTTTAAATTGTGTTGTATTCTCATTTTTTTACCTCCATGTAATTTGCTTGGGATCCTTCCCTTTTTTTATTGTAATTCTCTCCAGCATCGGGCCCTGATGCCGAAAAGATTATTACCTTTACAAAATATATATCGTATGATTTTTAAATTAATTTAGCCTATTGATAAAATTTTTTATTAAATTGATAAAACTTTAGGTTTTCAGGCTTACCCTATGGAATTTCAAGGTCCGTCCTCGGAATTCTTTAGGCCTTTAGGTTTAGTGAGTTTGTTTGTGTTTCTGGGTGGTTGAGCTTTTGCTTTACATCCTTTAACTCGGTGTTTATGTTTTTGCGGATTATGCTGTCTGTTTCGAATATTTCGGAAAAAACATTTTTTATTTCTTTATTCAGCGTTTTTATTTCGTTTGATTCTATGAAATTTGCATTGTTTTTTGCTTCATTTATTCTTAAGTTTATTGTATTGATTTTTTCAATGAGCTGCTGCCTTTCGCCCAGCATGGAATTAACCTTGTCGTATTCCGTTTTCGGTGATAATTCCCTGATTTCTTTTGTTAAAAGCTTTAATTCTTTTGCTGCTTTCAGCTTAATTTTTAATAATTCTTCCATAATTCACCGTCTATTTGACTTTTCTTGTAATTTTGTCCGCTTCAGCCCATGTGTTTCTCAAGTCTTTAACAATTGGCAGAATTTGTTCGATATAGGCTGATGATTTCGATGATGATGCCTTGATGATTTCCGTATTGAAAAACATGTACATATCCGCCAAGTCCTTGGATATCTGATATTTGTCATCCAAGGTCACTATCAGGTGGTTGAATATTTTTCTGGTTTTTTCAAGACTGATATTTGCATTTTCATAGTCTTTGTTTTCCATCAAAAGCTTGCTTTGGTTCAGCTTTTTGATTGCTTCGTCATACAAGAGTATCAGCAGTTCACCCTTTGTCATTGTATTAACCGATGTTTGTTTGTACTGTTCAAATGGATTTAGCATATTGTCTCCTTTTTATCTTAGTTGCCGCCCATCATATCTGTAAGCCATGAGCTTTGAGCATTTAATTTATTTAAACTTTGTTCCAAAGCGGAAAACTGATTCCAATATCTCTGTCTTTCTTTCTCTAAAGATTTCTTTAACTGCTCCATTTTTTCATCATGCTTTTCTATTTTTTCGGAAATAAAATTTTTATCTGCTGTCATACCGGTTGAAAGACCTGCTTCTTCTATTAACAGACCTGAATTGCCGTAATTTCCTATATTGGCTTTCAGAATCTGTTGAAGCTGAACGGCAATACCCGATATAGCATCATTACCTGTTTTGTCGGATGTTGAAGTAAATAAATTTGCAATTTCATCGGGATTTTCTAAAAGCATTTCTTTTAATTTTTTTTCATCTACCATTAATTTTCCGCTTGTGTCCATACTTGCAGCTGAAATTCCCAAGTTAGATAATGTAATGCTGCTGACATCCGTAAAACCTGACATAGCAGACCTCATGCTGCGCAAAACATTGTTCATTTTGCTGTCCCCGTATAAAACACCCTTCTTTGCTTCCTCTGTCCAGCTTTTTATTTCCTCTTCTTTCATTTCGTCCTGTTGCTCGGGAGTTAATGGAGGATAGTCTCTGTTTGGTCTTTCACCGGTCTTTGTGCCTATCAGGCTGATTATTTCGTTATACTCATTTATAAATTGTTTAACTCTTTCAACAACCTCGTCGGAATTATTGGTTACATCAAATGTTACTGCATTTGTAAAATCTATGGACGATGCGTTCTCATTCAACTCAATATTTATTTCATCAATCGTAAAATTGGCTGTGCTTCTAATAACTTCAGTTTTAACACCGTTGAGTGTGTATGCCATTTTGGTATCCGTACCTTTATTTATATGATAATCCACGTTTGCGGCAATAACCTTATCAGGTGTGCCATCATCATATTTCACCTTGTATTCACGATTTTCTTTATCGTATTCCACTGCCCCGATCTTATCGTTCGCAGAGTCATAAAGATACATTAAACCGTTTTCGGTTTTAATACTTTCACCGTCTTCTAAATTCTCATTTAAATCCACCCCCGAGCCGAACAGAGCCTGTGCTAATGTACCGCCGCCTGCATCTATGCTGACCCCCTTATGAGAGCCTGTTGCGGTTGCCTTTACAGTAAATGTATCCGTAGTGGATGAATAAGAAATTCTTACTCCTGCTTCTGCATTGCTGTTAATCTTATTGATTACATCCGTGACTGACATGGTAGTTTCAAAATCTATATTCACGCCATTAATAGTCAACCTGTAGAATTCTTTTCCGTCTGCATTTTCTTTTAACACACTGTCTATTCCGATTAAGCCTGATTCAGCCAAAGGCTTGTTCCTGTTTAATCTGTTGTAATCGCCGGATTCCAAGCCTGTTAATCTGCTTAAATCCTTACTTATGGAACTGATACCGAATATATTGTTATCTCCTTTAGCTTCAAATGACAATTTACCTGTATCAAAAGTGACGTTAATTTTTCCTTCTCCGAAGGCTTTATTTAGCTCATCTTGTAAATGTTTCTTTACTTCGTCCGAATCCGTTTCGCCATTCAAATTAATGGTTTTTAATACACCGTTGTATTCAAAGGTAATATATTCATTCTTGTTTTGCAGGATACTTTCATAGCTTTTATTGAGTTTATCTTTTTCAATAGGATCTGTTGATATTGCATCCTGCCCCACCTTAAAATTCAATAAGTCTATTACCTTGCTGCTTGCTGCCGTTAATTTCGCTTTCCCTTCGTCAAAAACAATTTTATTTCCATCAGCTTTAAATGTTAAAAGCTGATTGCCTTCTTCATCTTTTAATTCCTTTAACTGTTCATTCAGTTCTGCTGCAACTGCCGCAGCATCTACTTCAATATTTTCGCCAAAATCACTGCCGAATTTTATATCATAGCTTTTACCTTCAAATTCTAATGTCATTGTTTCACCTGCAAGGGGTGAAATACTCGATGGTATACCGTCTTTTGAAGATACTATCCTCTCTGAAACTTTTTTAGTTGAATTAAAGCTTGCTGCGGTTGCGACGCTTGTTATCTCGTTTATCGAAAAGTTTTTTATATTTTCTGCATTGCCCGTTACATTCACATAATTTGATGAGGGTTTATATGTATATGATTCAAAAAACTTCGGACTTAATATATTGTTTGCAGAGCCTGATGAATATGAGAAATATTTATTGCTGAAGGATAAGAGCTTTGTGCTTATTTCCCTGTATGCTTCCTGCCTGTATAATAATTTTTGTTTTGATTGATATTCCCTGTTTATTTTGTTTCGAGTGGCAGCAGTCATTTGATTGACTAAATCGTCGGTGTCCAATCCCGACAAAAGACCACCCATTCCTTTGTTTGTTGCCGAGCCGTATAAATTAGTTGAAAGTGTTGACATAGCTTTCTCCTTTTCTTCTGATTAAGGTGTTCTATGGATTACTCTATATGTATTATCGACAATAATTCAATTTAATTAAATGTTTTTATGAAAAAATAACAAATTAAAGACCTCCCTCAAATGACGGAGGAAGGTCCGGTATATTTTCTTATAATTTAAAATGATTTACCAGATCATTTAACAGCTGTACCTGTCCCGACAGCTCTTCGCTGTTTGCTGCGCTGTTCTCGGCTGTTGCAGCATTTTGCTGTATAACCGAAGAAATTTGTTCTATTCCGCCCTTTATTTGATTTACCGAAACGGTTTGACCCGATGATGCTTTGACTATTTCATTTATTAAATCATTGGTTTCGCTTGTCCTGTCAACAATTTCAACCAAGGATTTACCGGTCTTGCCCGCTAACATTGTTCCGTTATTTATTGCACGGATAGAATTTTCAATCAATGCCGTCGTTTGTTTAGCTGCTTCCGCAGATTTCCCTGCCAAGTTCCTCACCTCATCCGCCACAACGGCAAAACCCTTTCCGGCAGAGCCTGCTCTTGCTGCTTCAACCGCCGCATTCAATGCAAGTATGTTGGTTTGGAATGCTATGTCATCAATAACCTTGATTATCTTTCCTATTTCATTTGATGAATTGCTTATTTCATCCATTGCCGCAAGCATATCCCTCATTTGAACGTTGCCCTGCTCCACTTCCTTAGATGCCTCTAAGGCTTTGTTTCCAGCATTTTCGGCATACTCGGCATTATGTACGATGGTTGCGTATATTTCATTGATTTCCGCCGATAGTTCCTCTATCGCGCTTGCCTGCTCCGTTGTTCCCTGAGCCAATGTCTGGGCACCCGCAGAAACCTGTTCCGCATTCATATTGATCGAATATGAAGATTCTTTTATTTTCCCGATTGTTTTCTTTAGTGTATCCGATACATTCAGCAGGGCGACCTTTAATTTGGCAAATTCACCTTCATGATCATTTTTAAGCTCCACGTTTAAATTTCCTTCAGCCATTTCGTCTAAAACCCTGACGCTTTCCTCTATATACACTATATAGGATTTTAATCGTACGGTTAAGCTTTTGATTGATTTAGCCAATATCCCGATTTCGTCATTGCTGTTTATGTCAATATTTACATCTAATTCTCCGGCAGCTAATTTATTTGTAATATCCGTTATTTTTCTTATAGGTCTTGTTACTCTTCGAACTACCGCAAATATTGTCATGAGCATTGATGCCAACAATATTATAAAGATTATTACAATAGTTAAAATTAACCGGTTTGTATCGCTTGTCAATTCACTTGAAGGAAGCGAAGACAGTACCTGCCAGCCCGTATCACCTATTTTCACGCAGTTTCCGTAATAATTTTCATTGTTGTATGTATATTCCATTACATTGCTGTCTCTGTTTTTAATTGATTGGACGATATTATCGCTCAGCTCAATCTCCTCAATTGATTTTAGCAGTGTGTCTTTATCCTTATGGGCTACAATTGTATTATTATTTGTTAATAATGAAAAATGTCCCGTATCTCCCAACTCATATTCATCAACCATGGTTGTCAGCTTATCAATTGCTATATCTACTGCCGTAAGCCCTATGACGCTGCCGTCAACATTGACGGGCGCGGATATTGTAATCACTACGCCACCGCTTATGGTGTCGACATAAGGTTCGGTTATCCAAACCTTATTTTCCGTAACCGCCTTATAATATTCCTTTGAAGTCACATCATATCCTTCCGCAACAATTTCCGGAGATGCCAAATTATAATCAGCCTGTGCAATATATGCAGTAAGAATTATTTCCGAGTCTGACTTCTGGGTCGCATCCGTTGTTTCGGCGGCAATCATAAATCCTTCCGTTTCGGTTAATGATTTACTGCGTCCTTGTGCATTAATCATAAAATTCTGTATATTTTTATCCTGAGCCATTTGCTCAACAATGGCAATATACCTTTCAAAAAAAGCTTCCGCCTTGTTGCTTACACTTTGAGCCGATTCATTCAGTACTTCCTTTTCATTTCCCGTAAACCGCTCATTTACGGTTATTACTATTATTAATCCCGTTACCAGCAATGCCGATACGCAAACCAAAAAAATTGTTATTACTATTTTTTTTGTAATACTACTGCTCTTGATATTTTTGTCAGTATTCATAACTCCTCCATTAACTGTCATAGTGCAACACACTAATTTTTTAAAAATATATTTAAATGGCTTTACCACTTATATCTTGATAATTACAGCATACCGGGCGACTTTAAGGATTATATTTAGTTAAGTGTTTTATTAAAATGTCGTAAATGTCATCAATTGCTGCTTGAACAGTAACGGCACCTATATTGTACGCAACCATCGGCATTCCGTAAACCACCGATGTTTTTTCGTCCTGACCTATGGTGAATGCTCCTGCATTTTTCATGTTCAAAAGACCTGATGCTCCGTCTTTTCCCATTCCCGTAAGAATGATACCAACTGATTTTTTTCCTGCTATTTCTGCCACGGAATCAAAAAGTACATCTGCCGAAGGACGGTGTCCGCTTACCTTTTCACCTTTTTCGCATGATACGTAATAGCCGTTTTCATCTTTTTTCAGCCTCATATGCTTGTCTCCGGGGGCAATCAGTGCAACCCCTTGCATTACCCTGTCACCGTCAATTGCTTCTCTTACTTCCATTTTGCATATTTTAGTCAGCCTGTCCGCATACATTTTAGTAAATCCGGGAGGCATGTGCTGAATTATGAGAATAGGTTGGAAAGTTTTCGGCAGTTTTTTAAGAATTTTTAAGGTTGCTTCCGTGCCTCCCGTTGAAGCTCCTATTGCGATTATTTCATTTGTTGTCATTTTATTCCTTCTTATATATAGCCGGCTTTATATAAATATATTTTGATTTATCTCTTTGTAATGCTTCCGCATGTCCAATCATCAAATGTCCGCTCGGCTTAGTAGCGTCGTAAATTTTATCAACAATATGTCCCTTTATTTCATTATTGAAATATATCATTACATTTCTCAGGAAAACCACATCATATTTGTTTTTCTCTATAATATTATCCATTAAATTAAATTCTTTAAATATAATATATTTCTTAATTTCAGGAATTACTTCATATTCATCGGGTTTGATTTTTTTAAAGTATCTTTTTTTATATGAATCCGGAAGTTTTTTTATACTCTCCTGCGAATATATGCCTTCCCTTGCCTTTGAAAGTACCTTTTCTGAAATATCCGTAGCGTTTATATGTATTTTCCATTGATTAATTCCAATCTTGAAAAAGTCGTCCAACACCATGGCTATTGTATATGGTTCTTCTCCCGATGAGCAACCTGCACTCCAAATATTTAACAGCTTTGATTTGTTTTCCTTTTCTTCCCTTGGAAGTATCACTTCTCTTAAATATTCAAAATGACTCTCTTCTCTGTAAAAATAAGTGTAGTTTGTTGTCAGCTTGTTTACAAGCATTGTAATTTCTTCCTTGCTGTTGCTTTTTACGCTTTCCAGGTATTGGGAAAAGCTGCTCATTCCCCTTTTATCTATTGCATTGGATAGTCTCCCTTCAATCAATATTCTTTTTTTTGAAAGGTCTATGCCGTAATTATTGCGCATATATTTAACAAATTCTAAAAATTCGCCGTCAGTCAGTCTTAACATATCTATATACTATCGATTATATTTCCTATATCCAAAATTAAATTGATGCTTCCATCACCTAATATTGAACAGCCGGAAATTCCCGATTCCTTAAGATTATATTTGTTTAATACTGCCGGTAAAGGCTTAACAACCACCTGCTGTTCTCCTATTATTTCATCCACGAACAAGCAAACGCTGTTGTACCCTGATTCCACAAGAATCAATATACCGTCATCAATATTTGTTACATTGGTTTCTATATTGAAATACTCACTCATTCTGATAATGTGATAGCATTTTTCCCTTATTATTATTAATTCGCTGCGGTCATCCTTTTTAATAACTTCTTTTTCACTTGACCTGAAGGACTGTTGAATATTCTTAATAGGAATTATAAATACCGAATCCCCGACCATCACTAACATACCGGAAACTATAGTCAGCGTGAGAGGAATTCTAAATGTTATTTCCGTTCCCGCTTCAGGCTTACTGTCCAATAAAACGGTGCCTCCTACTTTTTCCACATTAGATTTAACAACATCCATTCCGACTCCTCTGCCTGAGTATTCTGTTATTGATTCATTGGTGGAAAATCCGGGAATCATCAATAATTGGAATATGTCTTTTTGAGTGTATTCGCCTTCGGGTTTTGTCAATAATCCCTTTACTTTGGCTTTCTCCAATATTTCGGCAGACTCAAGCCCTCTTCCGTCATCTGTTACGGTTATGAGAATTTCTCCTCCGGCATTGGAAGCGGACAGCATTATTCTTCCCTTTTTGCTTTTCCCTTTTCTTACCCTTTCATTCTCCGATTCTATACCGTGGTCCATGGCATTTCGTACAAGATGCATAATGGGATCCGTAATGGTATCTGCTATGGTTTTGTCTATTTCCGTATCTTCTCCTTTTAATATAAGCTCAACATCCTTGTTTAATTTCTTGCCCATATCCCTTACTATTCTTTTCATCCTCTGAAATGCGCCTGAAATGGGTATCATTCTTAATGACATAACAATATCCTGAAGCTCGTCGGTTATCTTTCGCATTTGTCTGGCTGATTTTTTAAAGTTCTCCGAATTTATCATTTTTACATCTGCATCGGATTCAACCATGGACTCGGCGATAACTAACTCTCCGACTATATCCACAAGCTTGTCAAGCTTTAAAAGATTAACGGTTATTAAGCTTTGCTTGTTGTTTTTCGAATAGGAGCAGGCTTTTACAGCGTTCTCGCTTTCGGAAGAGTCCTTTTGGATTTTTACACTTTCCGCTTTGGCATAATCATCCTCTTTGTGCTCTGCCACAGTATAGTTTTTAACATTCAATGCGCCCTTCACCACATTTACGGCACACTCTAAGGACTCCTTGTCAAATACATACACAATGAAGCCGTTTTTAATTATTTCGTTGGCTGTTTCGGGAATACTGTCCACATTTTCCGGCTTGTATTTAAAATCAATATCCGCCTCTCTCAATTGATTAACTATAAGAAAGGCTCTTAAATTCTCCATTTGCACTTCATCGTCAAAAATTATTTTTATTTCGTATTTGATATTTTTCGGTGTACTCTTTGCCTCTATAGATATAGGTTCTTGCACTGTTAATGCCGCTTCACTTATATTTGATTTAGATTGATTTTTTGGGTTTGACTCAACGGATTTTTCGGAAATTTTATTTAAGAAATCCAATATTTCTTCTTCAAAAGGTTCAATATCTTTTTCAAGCTCGGTTCCTTCTTCTATTTTGCCGATTTCTCCTTTAATAAAGTCAGTAAATTTAAAGACTAAGTTCACAAGCTCCTCATTGTAATTTTGAGCAATGCCGTTTTCTCTTATGTAGTAAAACAAGTCTTCAATTTTATGTGAAACAGTCATTATGCTGCCAAATTGCATCATGGCGGATGAGCCTTTTATAGTATGCATGATTCTGAATATTTCATCTATGCATTCTTTATCAAATTCAAATTCGCTTTCAGCTTTTAATAAAATTTCATCTAATTGTTCCAACAATGAATTTGTTTCAAAAAGATACATATCAAGTACAGCAAAATTATTATCCATATTTTTTCTCCTTAGTTAATGCCTTTCATATTTTATATCGACTTTTTTTGCAAATTATTAAGGTAATAATTGAAAAAAATATAAAATTATACTATTACAGCTTATTTAATTGATTATTTTGCCGATATATAAATATAGATTTGACCTGTTAATTATTTTAATATGAATTAACAGCCATCACTAAGAATTATAGTTATTATGGAGATTGTATGTTAGAGAATAATATTAGCGTAAAACCCAATAATCATATAAGTGACAACGCCGTCACTAAATTAAAACCTAAAACCGAAATACCTTTTGATGTAATCGATCCCGCAAAGGTAACGAGAACTCCTGAGAAGGAGTCTGAAAGCCAAGTAAAACAAGAGCTTTTTAACTATAATCCGGATTCTGTTTTTGACAAGTTTGTTAAGTCATTGCAAAATTCTCCTGTTTTATCCGCGTCGGCTAAAAAGCTTCTTTTGAGCAAGCAGTTTATTAACGGAAATATTAAAAAGGATCCCATTCTCAGCGTCTTTTTTGAATCATTTCTTAAAAATATAGAAATGAATGATTCTGAAATTTTGGAATTTCTTAAATTTCAAAAAGGAACCTACACAAAGTTTCAAGGAGAATTTTTCAATGAGCTGAGAAATCTTTTAATCGCGGATGATCGTAAGGATTTTAAAGTAATATTAAACAACTTCCTGAGAAGCTACGATTGCTTTGTATCCGTGGAAGAAACCAACAAATCCATCGGCGCGGCAATAAAAAATATTGAAAGAAACCTTCCGGATATATTGAAAGCCACCTTTAATGAAATGACCGAAAAGTTGATTTTAGATGCAAAGTACACAGACCTGAACTTAGGTATATTAAAAAATGAAGTGATTCCGTTTTTAGGAAAGTATATTTCCCGTATGAACGACTTCGGTATATTAAGAGACTATGTGTCTGTGCTGGTTCACAACTTAATAAGATTAGAATTTTCCTCGAAGGATATCTTTTCTGATGAATTGGAAAATTTGTTTGCTTATCTGAAGTATAATTTTGATATTGACGATAAGCAAATGGATATATTAAAAAAGTCTTTTATTGATACATATGAAACAACATCAAGTGCTAAAAATGATTCCGTAAAAGCATTTTTAACGCTTCTTAAAGATGGAGCCGCAAAGAGCGAAAGCCCCGTAAATAAAAGCTTAATGAAGGAAATGGCCGATTCCATCCTGTTTAGTCATAATGTCAACATTCCGCTCATACATATGTTTTTGCCGTTAAATTATAATGGCATGTTTATGTTTTCGGAAATATGGATAGGCAGGGAGGAGCATAAAAAAGCAAGACCCGGATATGAACAGACATATAAAGTGTTTATAACCTTTGATATTCAAAATTTAGGATATTTCGAAAGTATTTTAAAATTAAGCAAAAACAAGCTGTTATTGGATATTTATGTGCCATGCGGCATTTCCTCGTATACCGAGAAAATTAAAAAAGATTTAGATGCACTTTTGTGTAAAAATGGTATAATAACAGAAGGGGTAAATGTTCGGGAATGTGTTAAAGTCAGACGCTTTAACGAAGTGTTTTCAAATTTAACCGAAAGGAAGAATAGCGTAGATGTCACAATATAAAGACAGAGCAAATACGGCTGTTGCACTTAAATACAGCGCTAATAAAAACAATGCACCGGTGGTCATTGCTTCCGGCTCCGGTTATATTGCGGACAAGGTTGTTGAAATTGCCGAAGAAAACGGAGTTCCGGTCTATAAGGATGCCTCACTATCATCCATGCTGTCTCAGCTGAATATAGGCAGTGAAATACCCGAAGAGCTTTTCAGTTCAATTGTTGAGATTTATGTGTATTTTCTTAATTTTAAAATGCCTAAAGACAGTTTGGGAGAATAACATGATTTCAGACAAATTAGTAAAAATATTTGATCTAAATAATAACCTGATCGGAAGGGGATATCTCTTAAATCTAAGCTCGGAAACAATTATGGTTAAAGGAACAAAGCTTCCGGTTCTAAGCTCAGGCACAGAAATCATTATTGAAATATATAATGAATTTTCGGGGATATCCCAATATTTTTGCCATGTGAATATAGCCTCCGTCAACCAGCTTAATGCTCTCGTAGTAAGAAAAAAAATTGATTTTGAAAGACGAAACTTCTTAAAGGTACGCACGGACTTATCCTTTTATGTAGAGAGCATATACAGAAGCGGCGAAAATGTTACAAAAGATTTTTCAAATATGAAAATAAACATTCTCAACTTAAGCATCGGCGGAATGTTAATTTCTTCAAACTACGAGTTATTTGTAAACGATGTGTTATCCTTCGATTTTCACTATGAAAACAGCCCGCTTATCTTGTTAAAGGCTATGGTTATAAGAATCGATACAATATATGACAATAATACAAAACAATTATCTATAAGAAATTATGGATGTATATTTGAGCAAATGCCTTCGCTTTATGAAGATATGATCACAAAGTATCTGTACATCAGGCAGTTGCAGCTATTTAAAAATATTGAGGAGTAAGTATGAAAAAAACAATAATTTTTATAATTTTGGCAATTGCGTTAAGCAGTTTAAATGTCTGCTACGGTTCAACAAATAAAAACTTAAAGGGAAAATTCACCGAAAGCGATATTCCCGGTACAAATTTCAAGCAGATTACCTTTACGCCTTATTATAAAAATAATGATGAAGAAGACACATATTATATATATTTGCCCAGCGGATATTTTATTGAAGGAGGCAGTGCTTCCTATACGGCTGACAAAAATGGCAGCTATCCGTTTACCGTTTATGACGGAAGTTATAAAAAAACCTTTGTTTACAAGGTAGACAATATTGAAGAACCTGAAAGTCATGATGATAAAGATGTAATTCATAAGGATATCAAGCTGATGTACGATTATGAAAAGAAACAAATATTGTTTAAGCTTCAGCTTGATAAGCAAAGAACCGTAACAACGCCTAAAGGTACTGCCGTTTCAAATGAAATCAATTATTATGTGGGAGATATAAAAAACAATGTACCGTATAATTTGTCAATTGATATTGACGGAGAGCCCTTTCACTATAAAATTGTAAAATCAGGGGAATTTTATCTTTTAGTTTCCGTTTCACCGGTTAATTATGATGACTATAGTACAATCGTGGAATATTACGGCTATAACTTTACCAATAATGAAATATATACCGTATCGCCGCCAAAAGACATTTATGACGATAACGGAAATTATAAGGTCCTGGTTAAATCCGACAACAATCAGCATATATTTGACATTAATATAGATGACATTGATTTCAGAAGACCTTCTGTTAATTGGGAGCTTAACGATGATACGATTACAATAAAAGCCGAAGATGACTTCGAACTAAGCTACATTATTACATATGACGGGAAATATGTGAATATAAAAGGTAAAAAAGCCGAGTATACGCACCCGGAAGAAATAATATACAACGGTAAATATATTTTTATAATCGCAGATAAAAAGGGAAACAGAACTGTTGAAGATGTAGAAATAAAAACAAAAAGAAGGCTGACCACATCAAAGACCCGCCATGCAATTGAATTGGACGTTCATGACTATAAATACACTGATGAGTTATTTGAAGATAAAGGTCTAAAATATAAGGAATCTGATGAGGTTAAATTATTTGAAAATATTCTTCCCGCATATATGAACGGTAAAAGCCCGGAAGAATTCAGCCCGGATTCTTCTGTTACAAGGGCGGAAATGGTTACAATATTCTGCAGGCTGAACAATTTGCCTTATGACAGCAGCGCTTATTTAAAAACTAAATTTACAGATATAAATGACCATTGGGCGAGAGATTATATATCAATGGGAAGCAGCAAAAAATATGTTTCCGGCTATAAGGATAAAACCTTTAAGCCCGATAATCCCGTTACACGAGCCGAATTTTGCCAAATGCTTACCAAAATAAGCTCTTATAAATCTTTGCTGAATGCTATTCCCGCATCTACAAACAAGAATTATGTTGATTTGCACAACCATTGGGCTGAAAAAGAAATAATTAAAATTTCAAGCAGGAATTTGGTTCTAAGCAGCACCGATTATTTTTATCCCGATGAACCAATAACAAGAAGTGATGTTGTGTATGCAATAAATACCCTTTACGGATTTAGTCCTACTTATTCGGAATTGGCACATATGAATTCTTTATATAATAAATACTATAGCTTTCAAGATATAGACAATCATAAGCATTATGCCGATATAATTATCTCAGTGGTGGGCATGTACAGGGAAAAATCAGAATAAAAAAATTTTATAAGGGGGGAACTTATGATAATAAATTACATGGAAAAAGTAGTACGGGAGTATCTTGACAAAATTCTATCGGACCCGATTTATGATTCTGTTTGCAAATGCGAACAATGCAGGGATGATATTATGGCAAAAGTATTAAACAATATGAAACCATTTTATATCACCTCTAAGACAGGCGAGGTTTTTGCCGAATACTCAAAGCTTGAAATTCAACATCAAGCCGAATTGATTAAAGAGGTAATCAATGCAATTAAATTTGTATCGGCAAAACCAAACCATTAGATGTAGGGGGACACACCTCTAATTAAGGGATAGTCTCTGGGGTAAGAGGAATGTCCCCGTCAGGGGGGGACACACCTCTTTATAGGAATGTCCCCGTTTTTTTATATTATTTTCAGTTGTTTTCCGTAAGCCTTAATTGTTAAATTTCCGCTGGCACTGTCAAAAATTATTGTGCGGCCGTAATTTTCTCCAACATCTTCGGAAAAAATCCTAATATTTAATTTTTCCAATGTTTCTTTTGCAGCGGCTATATTCCTTTCGCCGATGTTCCCAAATGTTGAACTTCCTTTGATTTCAAACATTTTAGCCCCGCCGGCAATTTTGCAAATCATTCTTGACTTCATGCCGCCTAAATACTCCATTTGTCTTATCATTTCAGTTATACCCGTATCCGCATATTTGAAAATATTTGCTTTATCCCCGCTGTTGTTATATGCTAACATAATATGTGCCATCCCTGCAATTTGAGCACTTTTATCTATTATGCAAATACCCACGCAGGATCCTAATGCATAGGATATCAGTATTTCCGGAGCATGAACAATTTTCATGTCCGAAATTCCCACTGTTACATTTGTCATATATCCATACCGAACTTCTTTAATAAAATTTTCAGGGATTTTCTGTCAGGGAGTAAAAGCATGTAGCTGTATATCATTTCATTCTGACAATAGTATTTCTCTTTAATGAAAACAACCTTTGAGGCAACTTCGCTGAATTCCGCAGTGACGGCATCCAGCAATGCACCGGACATGTCGATGTTAAGTGACGGAACCAATACCTGTATCTTCATATCAGTAAGAGATGATATTGAATTTACATAGGAAGAAACCATTATATTGCTTATCTCGGACAGAGCCGAAAGCTCCATATCGGATATTTCCTCAAAACCTTTCAGCTCAGTTCCGAGCAAGGTATTTAATATCAGATGGGTAAATTCTTTTCTAAGCAAGAAAAGTATTACTCCCTCAATATCTCCTTCAAAACCTATTAAAACCCCCACAACAATATTTTCCGCTCCTCCTATGGACTCAATAATATCATTATAGTTTAACAGGCTTACTTCCGGCACTTTCATTTCTATCCTTTTGGATAACATTTGAGATAGAGAGGTTGCCGCATTGCCGGCACCGATATTTCCGATTTCCTTCAAAATATCCATATGAACTTCATTCAATTCCACAGTATTCCTCCTTATATATCAATATCTCCCGGATTGAGAGGTACGACAACTATATCCTTCCCGTCATGATACACCTTGCTGAAGCTTATGTCTTCCCTCACTCTGTACTTTAACCCGCCTATATCTATTTTAGTGTTAGAGTACATTATACCTTTGCATACAATCCTATACTCTGCCAAATCACGTAATGATTTGACTTCTTGAAATTGCTCCTTTATTTCATTGACTTCATTGCTGAATTTTATCTTTTTGAGCATCAATTGTTTTTGTACGACACTCTTATTCTCATTGCTCAGACTTGATTTCATAATCAGGTCTGTTTTTTCATCTAATTCTTTTAATTCTTTATTCTTTTTCAGCAATTGTTTTTCTAAACGATGATTACTTTGCTTCCTTGCCGCCATTAACATTTGCTCTTCGTAATAATCTGTTAAATCAATTACTATATTGGTTTCCGGATTTGTTTTGTTGCCGATAGTCTTTGCATATATTGCATTTTTTGCTCCGGTTATTCCGCCTATTATTGCAGCGCTTGAGCCTTTAACTATTACTGATTCACCTGCTTTTACTTCACTGTTTATCAGGGTGTGGGCATATATGTACTTTTCAGATACAATCGTTGCATTTTCAATATATTTGCTTGTTATACTGCCCTTTGCATATATGCTCCCCTTTCCCATTCCGTTCATACCTTTATTAATGATTACTTCACCGCCGGATTTTATGTATGCACCTTCAACCATACCGCGTATTTTAACATCACCCTTTGCGGTAATAGAAAATCCTTCTTTCACATCTCCGTTCACAATGACATTTCCTATAAAATCAATGTTGCCCGTAGAATTACCCACATTGTCCACCTTGTATACATTTTCAACAAACACTCTGTCATTTTTAAATTCCGCGCATCCGTCCATACTTGCCAAAAGTTTGAGACCGTCTTGCGAAATATATGTATTGCTGCCATAATTAAAGGAAACATTTTTACCTCTTTTATAGGGTATGTTATTGCCGTAAACATCAATTCCATCTTCTCCTTCTTCCGGCGGAACTATATGGCATAAAACAGCATCCTTATCAACATTTATAACATTGTTTAAATTTTTGAAATCTATGGTTCCGTCATCATTTTCCAAAAACTTTTTTTCTTTCTTGGTATCAAAATTATATACTATGCGTGCATCCTTTCCGTCTATGGGGGTTTTTCCCATAGCAGCCATAAGCTCCTTTGAATATTCCTTATTACCGCAATATTCAGTTATATCATTTTCCCTGATTCCATACACAATTTCTTTCTCTGTCAAATAATTCAAAATTTCTTGGGGAGAAACTTCCGCTGATTTATCAAATAGCTCAATTCTAATATATACCTTTAATTTATCTGCCGACACCAAATGATTAATCTTGTATAATGGTATGTTTTCTTCAGAGGGCACAAACATAGCTAACCTCTTAAGGAGTTAATGACTTGCTCAATTTCGTCAGCAGTTTGTATCAGGTTTGAATTTAGCTGAAACGATCTTTGTATTTGAATGAGCTTTACCATTTCTTCAGAAACTTCCACATTTGAAGCTTCCAAATAACCCTGCAGTATTTTAGTTTCATTCGTTTCTGTTATATTGTACTCCCCATCTTCATTTGACATTCTGTACAGATTATTTCCTGCCTGCTGTAAATCATTGTTATTATCAAAAATAAAAACACCTATATCCACATTGTTTATATGGTCCGCATCTTCTAAAATTATAGGTTCCTCTTCATTGTTTAAAACATATCCTCCTTGATACATAAGATAATTTTCATCATCTATATTTGCAATTTGAAAATTGCCGCCCCTTGTAAACAAATTCTCCTCTTCAAATTGGATTGCAAAAAAACCATCCCCTGTTATTGCAAAATCTGTTGACACCCCGGTTCTAAAGGGTGCCCCCTGGCTGAATATCACATCAACTTTTCCCACCTTGGAGCCGCTTCCGGATTTAAGTTCCGTGTTTGTCCCTTCGGCTCCCCTAACATTGGTATAAATTAAATCGGAAAATTCCGGCTTGGATCTTTTAAATCCCGCAGTCTGGATATTTGCCATATTATTTGATATGACATCCAAATAGCTCTTATTGCTTGCGGCGCCGTTTGCACCGGTATAATATGCCTTAATCATACAAACCTCCCCTTATATCTTTCCTATTTCGTTAACTGCCTTGTCATTTATCATATCGTATATTTTAAAAGCCTGAGCCGCAGTCTGCAATGCTCTTTGAGATGACAGCATATTTGTTAATTCCTCCGTTATATCCACATTGGATCTTTCGATTGTTTTGTGTGATATTGAAGGATATTCAACCAGTTCCGGCTCCTGCTCCGAAAGGAACATTCCTTCTTTGAACTTATTCAGGCTGTTGTAATCAAGAAAGTCATAAACCGCAATTTTATCAGCCTCTTCGCCTTCGATTATTATGCTGCCGTCAGAAAAAATATCAAATTTGTCTCCGCCCACATATATGTCGCCAAATTCCCCCTGTACCCTGCCGATATCTTTTAATTCCAAATACCCTTCTTCATCGATATTAAAGCTTCCGTTGCGTGTGAACAATATCTGCCCGCCGTTATCAACCGCAAAAAATCCCGCTCCCATGATTGCAAAGTCAGTAATATTTCCTGTTTCCTCCAAAGCTCCCTGGGAATGTATCGTATTGTTTTCTATAATTGCCCTTATGGCAGAAACACCGTTAATAGGCGTTGCTTCTTCAATAATTCCGTTTTGCTTATATTTGTTTATCAATAGGTTGCCGAAATTTGAAGTTACCGCCTGTTCCTTTTTATATCCCGCAGTATTTATATTTGCTAAATTGTTGCCTGAAATGTCTATTTTCCTCTGTTGAGTAAGCATACCAGAAGTTAACGCATAAAATCCTCTTGACATATTCTCACCTCTTATTTAATTATTGCCGTATAAATAACTTTTAACGCTCTTTTCCAACTTCTGAAGTGCAGAGGTATGTATTTGAGATACCCTTGAATTGCTTATTTCCAAAATCAGCGCAATTTCCTTCAGCTTTAATTCTTCTTTGTAATATAGGGAAATTATTAATTTTTCCTTTTCATTAAGCTTATTGACACTTTCTTTAAGTATTTTGAATAATTCCTTTGATTCCATTTCATATTCGGGCAAATCATTGTCGCTTGCTCCGTACTGTGCTAAGTTGGCTTCACTGATTAATTCTTCGAAAGATAATACGGCTGATCCGCAGGCTCTGTCTACAATTTTATTGTAATCACCCATTTCCATCTTTAGATGCAGGGCTGTTTCGTTGTCGGTGGGAGTTCTTCCTAATTTATTGGTCAATAATTCCTGCGCGTCTTTTATACTCTTATAGTCGCTTTTAACCTTTCTCGGAATCCAGTCCTGTTTTCTTACATAATCAATAATAGACCCTTTTATGCGTATTGAAGCATATGTTTCAAATTTGGTATTCTTGGTTATATCGTATTTTTCGATTGCGTCCATAAGTGCTATTATACCTTCGTTTACAATATCATCAACATCACCGTAATACTGGTATATGCCCCTCATTTTCAAGGCAATTATCCTGACTAAGCTGCTGTATTTTTCAATTATTCGATTTCTGATATCAACGTCCTTCGAAGCCTGATACTGCTTCCATATGTGCTCGTCAAATTCTTCAATATATGCCGTGCGTTCTGGTAAAATCATATGCATCACTCTTTCATTTAAATTGCAATATTGCCTAATGCTTGTATTTGAACGGAATTATCAATTTCATTAAATGACAGCACCACTGCCTTAGGATAAAATTGATCTAACAATTTTCTGAAATATCCTCTCACAAAGGGTGAGGTGAGTATTATGGGTATATTTATTTCACCTTTTAATTTATTGATTTGCTCGATTAACTGAGTCACTAATTTCTGCATAAACTCGGGTTCAATGGATAAGTAAGAGCCTTTTTCATTTTTTCCTATTGAATTGATTATTAATTTTTCAATTTCGGTGCTCAATGTAATAACCCTTATTTGCCCTGCCTCTGACCACTTCCTGGTTATAGTGCGCTTTAATGCTTGTCTTATATATTCCGTAAGCATTTCCGTATCCTTCACCGTTGTACCGTAATCACTTATTGTTTCTAAAATAGTTTCCATATCCTTTATGGGAATTCCTTCTCTAAGCAGATTGCCCAATATTTTTTGAAGGTTCCCATGGGAAATAATTCCCGGAACAACTTCTTCCACCAATAATTCATTGTCCTTTTTTATATTGTTAAGGAGCTGGTTTAAATCCTGCCTTGACAATAATTCGTGAGCATGTGCTTTGATAACCTCCGACAAATGAGTTATCAGCACCGACAGAGGGTCTATTACGGTATATCCGTACATTTCCGCCAATTCCTTCTTATCCTCCTTAATCCATCTGCTCGGTATACCGTATGCCGGTTCGATTGTTTCGATACCGTCAACTTCTCCGGTTAAATTGCCGGGGTCAAGGGCTAAATAGTATTCTACCAATATTTCCCCCTTAGCTACCTCTTCTCCCTTTATCCTTATTACATATTCATTTGGATTAAGGTATCCGTTGTCCCTCAGCCTTACCGAAGGAACCACCATTCCCATTTCCTGAGCAAATTGTCTCCTGAACATTACCACCCTGTCTATGAAGTTTCCCCCGCTGTACTCATCCACCAACGGAATCAGGCTGTAACCGACTTCCATTGCTACAGGGTCTATTTGAATCAACTCATAGATGTTATCAATATTTCTGAAGTAGTCCTCCTCGGAAACCTCCCCGCTCTCCTTATGAGGCTCCTCTGTTTCCGTAATATCAACCTTTGCCCTTAACAGCTTAACTCCCAAAAATATGAAAAGTGACGACAGGGTAATTACCTGAGGTAATGGGAAGCCCGGTATCAATGCCATAAACAGAATGATTATCCCCGATATTATCAAAACTAAGGGCTGTGATTTAATTTGGTTTGTAAGGTCAACATTTAAGCTTGACTCCGATGCCGCCCTTGTAACAATCATGCTTGTTGCCGTGGAAATTAATAAGGCAGGTATCTGAGAAACAAGCCCGTCACCTACGGTTGCTATGGAATAGGTCTGGAGCACAACCGCAAATGTTGCGCCTCCCTGCACCATACCTATGATTATGCCGCCCACAAAATTTATGAATGTAATTACTATGGACATAATGGCATCACCTTTTACGAATTTCGTTGCACCATCCATGGCTCCGTAAAAGTCTGCTTCTCTTTGCACATCCTTACGTCTTCTTTGTGCTTCCTGCTCGGTAATTATGCCTGAACTTAAATCCGCATCTATTGCCATTTGTTTGCCGGGCATTGCGTCCAATGTAAATCTTGCGGTAACCTCCGCTACTCTTTCGGCTCCCTTTGTTATTACTATAAATTGCACCAAGACTATGATTAAAAATATAATGAATCCTACAACGGCATCGCCCTGCAAAACGAAGCTGCCGAATGTGGCTATTACCGCTCCCGCATTTCCGTTGTTTCTTAATATCAATCTGGTGGAGGATACATTTAAGGACAATCTGAACAATGTGGTAACTAAAAGAATTGAAGGAAATACGGAAAACTCCAATGCTTCTTTTATATACATGGTTGTAAGCAGTGTAACTATGGACACGGCTATGTTGATAATAAACATTAAGTCCAAGAAAAACGGAGGCAACGGTATTATTATCATTAGTATTACTGCTATTATAAACAGTGAAACAGAATTATTTAATATGCTTTTCATATTTGATGTTTATCCTTTTCCTTAAGCCTATAAACCCAGGCTAATATTTCTGCAACAGGTTCATAATACTCTACTGGTATTTCCCTATTCAGCTCCGACTTAGCGTATAATGCTCTGGCTAACGGAATGTTTTCAATAATATTGATCTTGTTTTCTTCTGCTTTTTCTATAATCCTTGCGGCTAAATGGTCCTTTCCCTTTGCCAATACAATGGGAGCATTGTCCTTTTCAATGTTATAGCTTATTGCCACCGCATAATGCGTGGGGTTTCTTATAATAACATCCGCATTGGGAACCTGCTGCATCATCCTTGACATTGAAAAAGCCCTTTGTTTTTCCTTGATTTTTCCCTTAATTTTAGGGTCACCTTCCAATTGTTTGTACTCTTCTTTTACTTCCTGCTTCGTCATTTTGATATTCTTTTCATATTCCCACCAGGAATATAGAAAGTCAAATGCCGAAATAGCAACAAAAGCAATAATCACACTTTTTACAATATCCATAATAGATGTAATGATAAAGTTAATTCCGTATAATAAATCAATTGAAGCTAACTTAGGTACTAAGTTTAAATTTTTTATGACGGAAGAATATATTACATATCCTAATATGGTTATTTTAATTAAACTTTTCAATAATTCCACAATGGCACGAATGGAAAACATCCTCTTTATACCTGACAAGGGATTTAGTTTTGAAAATTTAAATTTTATATTCTCCCTTGAAATTAAAAATTTTGTTTGTGCCCCGGTTAGTACAACGGTTGCTATTATTACGAAAATCATCAGAGGACCTGCCGATGCAAAAATGGCAAATGCAATATCCTTGAACATTCGTGAAATAAAGGAGCCGTCTATGTAATAAGTATTTTTTGCTAAGGATGTATATTTAATTAATATATTTGAAGTATATTTGTAAATATACGATGACCAGAGCTCCAATATATAAAAAGATATTGCAATTACTCCTACCGTTACGGCATCCTTGCTTTGAAACACATTGCCCTTTTTTCTTTCGTCACGCCTCTTTTTGGGGGAGGCTTTTTCGGTTTTATCTTCTCCTGCCATATCATTACCCCAAAGTTATTAATGTACTTAAGCTGTTTTCTACAGTGTCGAACATCAATATTATAGTTTTTTCAATAAATGTTGAAAATGTAGGCACCAGCAAAAGTATCATCAAGAGACCCACTAAAATTTTCAACTGGACATTTACCGAGAATACCTGTATTTGCGGAATTGCTTTCATTAAAATTCCGATACCCGCTTCCAATATTATTTCAACAGCAACAATAGGCATTGACAGCTTCAGGGACAGTATTAATATTTGCTGGAACAATTCGACCATATTGTAAAATAAATCCTTAGGTATTGAAAAATTTCCTATTTCTATTAACTTACATGATGTTGTGAATATTTGTATCAATGTAATGTGACCGTTAGCGCTGAAAAAAATCATCATTAAAATCAAGTGTAAAAAGCTGCCCGTAATGCCTGTTGAAATATTGCTGGTGGGATCATATATGCTTGCCATGGACATTCCTGTCTGCATTCCTATAACTTCACCGCTTATTAGCACAGTGCCGAAAAACAAGTTTAAAATGTATCCTGTTAAAAACCCGACGAATATTTCTTTCATAATCAAAATCGAATATTCTATGGCGGAGGTTACGGATATATCTCTTGAGGGAGGCAGCATGCCGTAAATTGTTATGGTTAAAAATAAGCTTAATGATGTTTTTACCAAGGCAGGCAGTCTTTCCCTCCCGAATATCGGATTTAAAAAAACACAGCCGCTCATTCTTGCCAATATCAATAAAAAATATGTAAAGTCTCCTGAAAATGTCATCCCGAGTCCTCGCTAATGTATTTTAAGCATTAAATCGAATACATAGTATGTAAAGTCAGACATTACTTCCAACATCCAGTTTCCTAATACAATTAACAATATTGCGGTAATAAACAATTTCGGAACAAATGTCAGTGTCTGCTCATGTATTTGTGTTGCTGCTTGGAAGACAGCTATAATTAAGCCTATTATTAAGCTTGCAGTCAATATGGGTGCTCCAATCTTGATTGCGGCTGCCGCGGCAGCCTGCATAACTTCCATAACCAATGAAATGCTCATTTTTAAATCTCCTCCTCGCAGTCTCACCTATTCGGGGACATTCCTTTTACCCGCAGAGACTAACCCTATAGTAAAGGTGTGTCCCCCTACCTCTTATAAACATCTTAGAAATTAAAGCTTACAATCAATGTTTTAAATAATAAGGACCATCCGTCAACAACTACAAATAAAAGTATTTTAAACGGCATCGAGATCATCACCGGAGGAAGCATCATCATGCCCATGGACATGAGCACGCTTGAAACTATCATATCTATGGTTAAAAAGGGTATAAAAATCAAAAACCCGATAATAAATGCCCTTTTCAGTTCACTGGTAATAAAAGACGGGATAATTACCGTCAAGGGTAAATCCTCTAAATTTTCCGTATTTAATGCAGCTTCGTCATCGGACATATCCAAAAACATTTGCAATTCATTGTTGCCCGTTTGTTTAAGCATCCATGTTTTTATGGGAATTGAAGCCGTGTCAAGAAATTCTTCCTGCGTTATTTCTTCGTTCTTGTAGGGCTCATATGCCTCTGTTTTAATTTCGTTTAATACAGGTGACATGATAAATAAGGTTAAAAATATTGCTATTCCCACCAATACCTGATTGGGCGGTGTTTGCTGCAAGCCTAATGCATTTTTGACAAATGACAGCACTATGATAATTCTTGTGAAGGATGTCATCATAATTAAAATGGATGGAAGCAGTGTTAAAATTGTCAAAAAAAACAAAATTTCTATTGTTTCTGCGGCACTCCCGTTAATATCCATATTAACGACTCCGCCGTAGGCAGTGTTGGTATTTATAAATATTATTGATAATGCAATTATTATTGATTTGTATTTTTTTATCATCGCTTATTCCTGTATAATTGATTTTTGTATGCGCTTAAAATTTTGTTAAAGTTCAAATTGCTTTCATCCTCATTTTCCAAGGGTTTAAAATCCTCTAATTCTTTAAGTATGCTTATATCCTTTTCCGTTATACCCAACACGTAGTATTTGTTGTATATTTGCGCAATTGCAATAAATTTATTTTGTCCCAACATTATTTTATCAACTATATTCATGTACTTGGATTTCAATGCCAATGAGGTCTTTTTTGAAATCCATTTTGTACAGTAGTAAGTTAAAAACAAAACCAATACTATTCCCATAATTGACATTATGAGTGCGAATTTATCTTTAATTTAAATCAACTCCTATTCAATTATGCTTTGAACGGTTTTTAAAACCCTTTCTGCTTTAAAAGGCTTTACTATAAAATCCTTTGCACCTGATCTTATTGCTTCAACAACCATGGATTCCTGTCCCATAGCCGAGCACATTACTACTTTAGCATTTGAATCAAATTCTTTAATTTCCTTTAATGCATCCAACCCGTTTTTATTGGGCATTGTTATATCCATCAGCACCAGATCCGGTTTTTCTGTTTTATACATTTGAACAGCCTGTTCTCCGTCGGATGCTTCTAAGAAATCTGCATAGCCGTTCTTTTTTAATGTATCCTTAATCATCATTCTCATAAACGCTGCATCATCTACTATTAATATTTTACCTTCCATATTTATCCTCCGCCGATATTATAATGATCTAACTATTTCATCTTTTTTTATTATTTCAACCACTCTGACTCCGAAATTGTCATTTACAACGACCACTTCTCCTTTTGCAATCAGCTTTCCGTTTACCACAACGTCTACCAAGGCGCCTGCCTGCTTGTTCAGCTCAATTATTGTTCCTGATGTGAATTCTAAAATATCCTTTATGGGTTTGTTGGTTTTTCCTATTTCAACACTTATTGTCAAAGGTACCTGCATTATTAAGTCTAAATTAGAAAGCTGTTCCCCGGATATTTCGTCTTCATTGTCTTCGAAGGATTCATATTCCATCGGTTTTGCATTGACCGGCACCAACTCCTTTTTCTTTTGTGCCGTTTCTTTAATCTTATTGATTTCCGTATGCTCTTCCTTCTGCTGTGCGGCTTGTTCTCCTTCTTTGTCGTTTTTCATATTACCATTACCTGCCTCACTAATTTCTTCATTATCATAACCTTCGGTTTCTTTTAAAAAGCTTGATACTATTTCTCTTGCCAGCGGTACAGGCATTACATTTATAAATTGACTTTTTATACTGTCTTCAATAAATAATTCAAAGCTTACGGCAACAATTACATCTTCTTCCCGGAAGTATTTGTTCTTAAATTCAGTATTATCTTCAATTTCATAAGCAACAGGTGTGGATATATTTATAGGTTTTGATAGAAATTCCGCAAGAGCCGTGGCTGCAGAACCCATCATTTGGTTCATTACTTCGCATATGGCACTGGTATTGATTTCATCCATTTCGAACTCATCATCTTTTATATTTTGCCCCAATAAAATTTCTATGATTGTTTTAGCGTCAATTCTTTTCCATATCATAAGATTTACGCCTTGCAGCCCTTCAATGTAGTTTATTTCAACTCCGATTGCCGGTTCCAAATTCTTATAATTGAAATCATCAACAGTTGTTACACTAACCTGGGGTACTGTAATTTCAACTCTTTTACCCAACAAATCAGACAATGAGGTAGCTGATGAGCCTAAGCTGATATTCATAACTTCCCCGATTACATCCCGTTCCATATGCGAAAACACATTTTCGTTTATCATATATAACTCCTCTAATGTATAATTTTATTTATTTTAATAGCACCCTTATTCTTCCTTGTTCCCCATTTGCCCTCAAACCATTTTTCGTTTTCAACATATATATCAACGTTATGATTAACCTTTTTATCCAATATGATTAAATCTCCTGCCTGCATGTTTAATATATCCTCAAGTGTTGCCTGAGCACTTCCCAAAACTCCCTTGACAGTTAAGTTTGAAGATTTAATTGAATCCATAATTGCTGTTTTTTGTTCATGAACACTTTCTTCCGATCTCCTTGCAATATTTTTCGAGTAAATATTAGCCTTTTTAAATATTTCATCTATAATATCCGTAGGAATGCATATGGTGATTTTTCCGGATAAATTATTTATTATTACATTCAATATTATTATCAACACTGTATCATTGTAGTTTACCGATTGGACAAACCGTGAATTTGTTTCAATTTTAGCTAATTCCGTTTCAATTTCTAAAGTGCTTTCCCATGTTGAGCCCATAGGCTTTATAAGCTGTTTCAGCACATTGCTCAGCAACGATAATTCAATATCAGAATAATCTCTGATGACTTCATATTCGTCACCGTTTCCACCAAGCATCCTGTCTACCATAACAAAGGACAGGGGTTTGGATACTTCCGCTAAAATTTGCCTGTCTGACATTGTATCATCAGGATATTTTACATCAATCAGACCCATTAAAACATAATCATCCAATGCATTGTTATATTCATGAAATACAGTTTCTTCCACCTGTT